>Ga0181576_10001353_pt1 | contig 18739 bp, 7 predicted proteins | sample 101ome_22_FD_132464 | JGI IMG/M metagenome (GOLD analysis project Ga0181576, IMG submission 132464) | Coastal salt marsh microbial communities from the Groves Creek Marsh, Skidaway Island, Georgia - 101412BT metaG (megahit assembly) | ecosystem: Environmental > Aquatic > Marine > Intertidal zone... | reverse complement strand
GGGGAGGGCAGGTGCGGCCCTTGAGGGGGCCTTGGGGTGGGGGGGAGGGGACGGGGGGCGAGGGGGGGGGGGGGGGGCGGGGGCGGGTTCGGGGGGGGGGGGGGGGGGGGGGGCAGGATGGGGGCGGTTGGCCGGTCGGTGCGGGGGCGGATAGGGCCGGGGAAGAGGGGGTCGACGATGACATGCTGATGGACGACGACGATCTCATTCTCTGAGGCCTGGGAGGACGACTGCGGAGGAGAGGACCACCATTGAACAATGACACGACCGATTGCATCGTCTCGCCCACCCTCAAAAGTTCCGTGCCGCTTCCCATGCCCCCAGAAGGACCACAACGACAAACGCCGCTGCCATCCCCACCCCAAGTCCCGCGCATCGCCGCGAACGCCGTCGCCCCCTCGCGTCGGCTCGACCGAGCTCCTCGGCGCCGTCCGCCGTGCGCATCGCTGTGGACGCCACGGCAGCCTCCACGTCGCGGAGTTGCTGCCCTTGCCCCACGACGAGGGTCGCCAGGTCGCGGAAAATCTCGTGGACCTGCGGTGGAGGCGGTGTTGCAGCGATGGTGTACGGCGGTGCATGGTGGCGAGCAGCGGTGCATCATGGCGGTCCACCACGCTTGTGGATCCATTATGGCGTTCGATGGCGATGGTCCTCTCAGCCATCTGTGGCTCGCCTCAGCGATCTGCCCTCGGAGAGCGCGGATGCCCGCGCCGCGTTCCGCGATGAGAGCCTCGTGATGATCGAGGGTTTGTTGCTGGAGAAGGGGTCCGCTGGCCGAGCGGGGGTTGTCCAAGGTCAAAGGGGCTCCAATAAAGTCTGGCTCTGGAGCCGTAGGCTTGGGCGCCGACGTGGACGCGGACGCGGACGCGACCTCCTCCCAACGGGCGTAAACGCGCTGCGCGTCCTCAAGGTCGACCAAGGCCGCGCGAAGCTCGGCGGCGAGGGACTCGGCGATTGAGGCGTCGCCGCCACAGCCGGCGAGGGCGAGGACGGCGCGTTTGGCGTTGGCGCTTGACGCCACGGCCTCAAGGCTGAGCTTGGCGAGCGCGCACCGAAGTGGCGGGGCGTCATCCCGGCCACCGAGCTTGTCGAGACTGTGGCGAAACTGGTTGACTTGATGAGTGACACGGAGGACTGCCATGCGGGCCGCGGTCGAGGTGGATGCGTCGGTTCCAGTCGGGTCCGAAGTTGCCTCTGGACGTAGGGGGGGGGGTGGCGCCTCATCGGCGTAGTCCCCGAAGGACATGGTCAGTACGTGTCGCTGTATTGCTGCAAAACGGCTCAACTGGGCTCACGAGCGACGGGAACCTCTGTTTGGATTATTGGCGACAGAGCCGGCCGAGGCGAGACGGCCGAGTCGGCCGTTCGGCGTAAACTGTCGCATCACCACGTCTCTCACAGGAACGCTTGGAGAATTCCTCGCTCGACGCGTAGCAGGATGCGTAAGGCGGCAACTGGCGGCTGGCGACCAGCGTCGGCAGCGGCGGCCTCGCGGCGCTGCGAGGCTGCCGCCGCCGCCACCATCGCCGCCGCGACCCTCCGCCCTGACAAGAGAGAAACCTTTGTCCGCGGCGGCCCCGCGGGCCCCTCAAACAGCGCCGGCTTCGCGTCCGCCGCGTCGTCGCGCGCCGCACCGTCCGAGGCAGCGACCGCAGGCACCGTGGGCGCCTTTCGCACCACTGTCGACTGGACCGGATGGGGGCGACGATCTGCAACCGCGCTTGGGCGCCGCCCTGACGACGAAGGCGACGTCCGACGCCCCCCCTCGTCCGCAATGCCCCTCCCACCCTCGGCCGTGGCCCACCTTCCCCCTGCTGTTCTCGTCGACGAGGCACTGGATCTCCTGCGGGGACGATACCGCGGGAGCAGCGCCAACGGCAGAGGTGGCCCGCGCACTGTCGGGTGGGTCGCCGACGTCGTGGATGCGACGCTGCCTTCGCTCGTCGCGCGTAGGCGGAGCGCGCCGCGCGCCGCGCCGACTTTTCTGCAGGGGGCGACCGACGTGGCGGCGCGGCTGACAGGGTTGACCAAGGGATACCGCGGCCGGGACGACGCAGCGACGCTGGAGGCAGAGTGTGCTGCGCTGTCTCGGCTCGTCGGGGCTGTCGAGGGTCTCGCACGGGCCTGGGCCGACAGCGGCGGCGACGGCAACAGCGACGGCGACGGCGGAGCCGCGGCGAGGTCCGGCGATGACCGCGGCAAATTGCGCGACGTTGCGGGAACGTGGGGGTCGGCGCTGCTGCGGTGCCACCGGCACCTCGCCGAGGTCGCCGACGCCCTGCTGCCCGCGGCCGCGACCAAAGCCAACGGCTCCGACGCCGACGACAACGCCGATTCCGCTTCGGGTCTGGCAGTGTACCGCCGCCTGGACCGTCTTTTTATTGACGTGGCGACAGGCAGGTCCGTGCGGCTCTGTGCCGGATCTGAGGATGACCACGTCGTTCTCTCGCGCCGCGTCGCCGCGTCGCTGTCGATCTCGGTGCGGACGTCAACGTCGGCCGTCTCCTCCCCCGACGGCGGCGCCCTCGTCGTCGCTCTCGATCGGGCGCGTGCTGACGGGGCGCCTCCTCCCGTGGCTGCAGCACCAAGCCTCGTCCGTATCCTCGCCCTCCTCGCCGCGGCGGGCGCCTCTCCGGGGGGCGCCGCGGGAGAGGCGACCGGCCGGTGGCTCGGGGTCGCTGCCGAGTGGCTGCGGCGGTCCGGTCACGACATTGTCGCCCCTGGACGCGAGTACCTCGCCGAGAGAGCCCGTGACTCCCATTCACAACAATGGCAGCGAAGCATGGCGGAACGGGCCCCGCTGCGTGCCCGAGCGTCCGACCTCGTCGGGGCACTTCGGCTCGTGGGCCGCGGGGGGGCGGGGGGCGGGGTTGACCCGCGGGGGGCGGGGCCGCTCTCCTTCGCGGCGGCCCTGGGGGCGCGGGCCAAGTGCCTTGGCCGCGCCGACCCGCGACAGATCGGTTACGCTCTGCGGGCGACGCGCGACTGGTCGCTCTTCATGGCGGCATCAAGCCCCATGGGAACCACCCTGGAACAGCCGGGCTTGGTCGCGGACGCCAATGCGGTGGGGCGGCCCGAGGCCGTTCTCGCTGACCTGGCCCGGTGCCTCGCGGTCACCGCTGATGCTACAGACCCAGGCGCCGCCTGGACGGCCGTGTCGGTCTGCTCCGATCTCGGGGTCCGCCTGCCTGCGACACAGCTCGCGGCCGTGACCGAGGGCCTCGCCTCGGGTCACCTGCCGTGGCGGCCTGCTCGCCTGTCTGCCTCGGACCGCGGCCACGGGGACGGCAAGCGGTCCGCCCCGCCACACGCCTGGTGCCGCGCCCTTCGCGCGATGGGATACAGGCCCAGTGCGGCCTTTGTCGAAGCCGTGGCCCGTCAGGCCCTTTTTTACTGCCGAGGAAGCATCCGGCTGTCAATGCACTCGTCGTCCGATGTCTCCTCGGTGTCAGCGGTTGCCGCCCTCGACGTCGCCGATGCTCTCGAGTTCTCTGGGCACTGGCGCAGGCCCATCCCGGACGCGCTGCTGCCCGAGCTCTTCTCTGTCCTCGGCGACGGTGGAGGCGGCCGATTGGGGTCTTCTCCTGCATCTCCGGTCTCTCATGCCATCCTCTCCCGTGGCGCAATGCTCCTCCACGGCGCGACGGCCTCTGGCGACACCACACTCCAGCGCCATGCTGTCGCCCTCCTTGCGGGACGCGGGCGAGTCGAGGGATCGGGCAGCCGTGCTCATATGATCACCGTCAGCACAAATTTTACCTCATTCGCACCACCGCTCATCCCGTCCACCTGCAGCGCACGCGCCGATGGCGACTCCCTACGCCTCGGCGACCCGCGTTACTCCTCTGCTCGCTGCGGCACCGCTGCGTCGTGGCTTGGCAGGGACCTCCTCGGTCGAGCGCTGCTGGCCGCGGCCTGCCTCCGCCTGAGGGCAGCGGGAGAAGGCTCTTTTGTTGATGCCACCTTCGGACCTGACGTCATCGCAGACCTTGCCGGGTCACTGTCTGCACTGTCCGGTAAGCTCGCCCAGGCGTGGCGGGAGCAAGGAGCGGGGGGACCCAACGGCGGGTATGGGGAGATGATTTCGGAGGCGGAGGCGGCGCTCGCTGGGGCTCGCGCCGCGGTGGTCTCCGAGCCCGCGCTGAGGGGGTGGGTCGCGTGGCCGGGCCTGTCGGTGGCGCTCCCAGGCGTCAAAGGGGGGCTCCTGTGGAGCCCGGTTGGTTTAGCGCCGGTGGGGGCCGACGGGGCAGGGAGCGGGAAGGGCGCCGTGGCTGTGCTCCCCTACGCGCTGCCTGAGTGCCGTGGCTACGGTCCTGACGGTCCGACGACGCTCGGGTTGACAGCGGCCCTGATTGGAACGTATGAGGCCCTCGGTGTGACGGCCGTGCCTGTCCCGGCAGCCGAGGGTGCCGAGGCGGTGGCCCTTGCCCTGGCCGCCGCGCTTAAGGGCGGCCGACGCGGGGGCTCCAGACCGGTGTGACGAGGGCTCTCTGCGACTTAACTGCTACCGAACAACGAACCCCATATCGATTTTTCCTCCGGAGCTGTCTGCGACGCCCCGCGCTCTCGCCTCCGATTGAGCTTCGCCTCCCGCTCCTGTGCCGCGGCGGCCTCGGCCTCGGCCCTGCGGCGTTTGGCCTCCTCGAGCTTCTGCTTCGTCTTGGATTGTAGATTGTTCTTCCCTCCCCACCCCCCTTCCGGCTCCTGCCATTTCTCCAACATGCCAAGGGTGCCCAGCTTGATTTTCGTCGCCTTGCGCACCCGCGCGATGTCCTCATCCACATCGGCCTTCTCCTTGCTCGTCAGCTTGCGCCGGCGCGGTTTCGGCTTACTCTTCTGCTTGGCGAGCTTGACGCCGAAGAGTACCATGCGTAGGGAGCGTTTGGGCTTGTTTCCGCTGCTTGACCGGGGCCGAGAGGCCGAGGGTTCGATTTCGGGCTCGGACTTGGCAGTCACCGATTTGGCCTTAATCGATTTAGCCTTAATCGTCTTGTCCTTCTTGACCGTGGGAGCTTTCTTCACGACCGGGGGCGCAGGCTCCTTGGTCTCCTTTGGCGGACCGTCGAGCTCGGCCTCGCGCTTCTCCCGCGCGAGCCGGGCGAGGATGCGGATGATAAAGACCATGTATACCTGGAAGATCATCTGGGTAGCCACGGCACATATGGTGAGGAGGACGAGGAGCTTGTCGGTCCAGCTCTCGTCCGCCAGCGAGGGCACCATGGCAAGGCTGAAGAGTACAGCCGCCGTGCCCGACTCGAAAAAGGCGGTGAAGATTTCGCATAGCAGCTCGGCGAAGCACGTGAAGGGCAGCCAGATGATCGTGTATGACAGGTGCAACACTTCGAGACCAACCATGACCCCCGTGGCGCCCCGGGGCCACTTGGCTGCGCACCCTGCCGCCACGGCCACGCCGAGCTGCTTGATCATGGCAAGCGTCCAGTAGAGCAACCGCGCTTCGTACGGTACGACGTTGAAGGGAGTCAGCAGAAGGATGAGGAAGCGGCGCACAGGTCCAGCCCCCGCAGTGACGCGAATCTGCTCATGCTCCGCGCCCAGCTGGATGGCGTTCTTTTTGACCTTGCGCTTGCGGCCACCCTGAGCCACGCCAAACTCGTCGTCGGCGTCCCCGCTGGGCATGACCTGGTTGCCCTTGACCCCGCCACCGCTGGCCCCAGCTTCTACGTCGGTGTCGTCCTCCTTCTCGACGGGGGAGAGCGCGACCTGCCTGCCCTTTACCTTAAGGAGGGCAGCGGCGCCTCTGAGACGCGTCTGGTTGGCCGTCCGCTTGGCGCGCCGTGCGGCCTCACGCTCACGGAGCTTCTGCACGTACTTGGCCTCGGCGTGCGAGTATCCCGTCATGGCTCCGAAGAGATGCCCATACCGATCGATGAAGCGGAACTTGCCCGGGGCGCCGTCGACCCACTCGCCGGGAATGACGACAGTCGATGTCTCATCCTTACCAACGCCCATCTCGTCCTCTTCTATGGCAAAGACAGCGTGGTGCTCGATGATGATCCACTTGATGATGACGAAATACGTGACGAAGGCGATAAAAGGCACATTCCAGATGACCAGGACGGTGATGCCAACGGCGACGTTGAGCGTGTAGCTGCCATTAGCATCGGCGACGATCATGAGGCCCGCTGCGGCGTTGGTCACTGTGTTGAGCGTGCTAACAAACGACATTAGTTCGAGCTTGGGGAAAAGGAGAAGGGCCGGGAAGGCGTCCTCCAGCTCCTCCTCGCTCATACAGCGACGCTCCCACTTCCAGGGGGTCAGGCACGTCTTTAAGGTGATGATCCACCTGGTCCAGATTGCCGCCGCGAGCCATCGAAACAGGGCGGACGACACGACGACCATGGTCGCCACAAAGACCTTGTTGTAGAAGGTGTCGCGGGTGACCTCTCCGTCCGAGAGTTCGTCGACGCTGTCAGCGAGGGCTGTTCCGGCGCCGATGGCCTCGTCAAGGTCGAAACCGCTGGCGAGGCGACGGGATCGACGGTGTTCATGGTGAAAGGGCGAGGGACGGCCGGCTGTGGCGGAGCCGCGGGGCATCCACGACGGCGCATACCCCCCGACGTGGGCATGGTGGTCCAGGCCGCGGATCTTGCGACCTCCGCCAACGTGGGGAAGCGGCTCTCCAAAGACTGGGACGAGCTCGTGCCGGCTCTGGCCAGGCCTGCGCATGGCACGCATCCGCCGCCGCGCCGTGGCTGACGCCACGTCTGTTGTCGAGCCCGAGTTCCAAGGGAGAAAGCCGGGAGAGTAGTCCATATTGGTCCAGCTCAGCGAATCTCCTAACGCCTGGAAGTCGGGGGGCATGGTCTCAGGGTCTTGCGTTGACACGATTTGAGAAAACTGCACGTGGCCCAGCATGACGGTCATGTGCCCCGTAACAACGTTGCCCATCTGCGCCGGTCCCACAGACGCGACTGTGCCGCCCATGGCGGCAGCGCCTCCACTTCCGGCCCCCGTGACGGCAGTGGCCGCGCCCTGAGCGGCGGCCGAGGCCGCGATGGACGACCCGGCGGCGGCCGTCGTGGCACCTGCAACAGCCGCCTGGGTGGCAACCTGGGCGGCCTGGGCCTCCGCCGAGATCTTGCGGAGGACCTTGACCTCAGACGCCGGGTTCGGGATCCCCAGTTGATCTACAAAGGTGCCCGCCGGGACCGAGAGGGTGATGGTCGCGTCGGCGGCGAGGCCGACGTCGATGTCCATTATGAAAAGTGTGCCACCCTCCATCAGCGCGTCTTCAGGGAAGATGCGGTCGATCAATGCGTTGGGTGCGGCAAGTAACAGGGCGTCCTGGATGGCGAACCAGTTCCACTCGAAGGCGGGCTCGCTCGTTGAGAAGTAGACGGTTACGATGTCGCCGTCGTTGTATCCCGTGGCCGCGGTGGAGATGACGGGGGACAGGGGTCCCTCAGCGTCGAGGGCGACGACGACGGGAGGGCCAAAGATGGACACATCAGGCGTCACGAGGGCGTCGGCGGCCGTCTCGTTAATGTCGAGCTCGACCGCGCACCCAACGGTGCTACGCAGAGACGATGTGGGGTCGCCCGTGTAGGTGTAGACCAGCTGAACCCGCATCTCGTCAAAGGCAATGGCCGCGGCGACGTCGCCGCCCGCCCAAATGGACTCCGAGACGTTGAGACCCTGGCGCCAAAACTCGGGGTAAACGCCGTCCTGGACCTCCTCCGTCACCGTCCAACCCTCCGCGCACGACACGATGCCCTGGACGATGGTGAGTATCTTGGAGCCCGGAGACGCGCCCGGCTCAAGATTGACGTTTTGCCCTAAGTACACAGACACAACCAGGGGCTCGAATCCAGTCGGGAGGGGCCACGCCGTGTTGGGGTCGCTCAGGATGGCCTGGTCGCTCGAGTCGAACACGCCGGGAGGGGCCGTCACCGACCACTCCTGGGCCTCGGTTGCCGACCCGTCCGCGAGGTTTTCAACGGCCGGGGATGTCGTCTTAGTTCCGACATCGGGCTGCTGGGCGTCGACGGGGTAAGCGACGCTTGCCTCGTCAAAAACAACAGGGATAAAGGCGAGGTCCACCGGGGGGGCGTAGACTTGCGGAGCTGGCAAAAAGGCCGCCACAGCATCGTTGGACCGCACGGAAATCTTGACGCCAGCGCACCCGGCCGAAAAAGTGGGGCGGCGGACAGACGAGAGGAAGTCGAAGGGGTCGAAGAGGATGGAGACGGTGGCCTCGACAGTGTCGAAGCGGGCAAGTGGGTCGCCCGCCGCGACGGCATCGGTGACGTCCATCGCGCCGAGGAAGAAGCGGTGCGTCGGCTGCTCTATGACGGACCAGTCCCACGAGCACTGACGCCGGTCGACAGTGATCTCAAGCAGGGGCAACTCGGCGGGTTTGCGCGGGTCGAGGAGGGCGAGGAGCGTGCGGCCGCCCGCGCTTGTCTGGGCTAGGGCACGTTTACCACCGAGGCGGCGACGGCCAATAGACGCATCGAGGTCGATCAGCACGGTAAAGTCACGCCGGTAAGTCCCATCGGTAGCGTCGACCGACCCGATGCTCTTAGCGGAGACGGGGAACTCGTCCAGCGACGGGAGCTCAGACGGCGGCAGGTCAACGAACTCGGTCGGGGCAGGGGTGTCCTCCCCAGGCGAGGGCGTCGCGACGTTGTCAGCCGGCGCATAGTAGACGCACTCCCCGGCGGCGATGATGAGCCGAACCGTTCCGTCTTCAAGCGTTTCATAGTTCTGCGAGCAATACCAAGACAGACAAGGCGGCTCCAGGGGGAGCCCCTCGGCCGTCAACGGGGGTAGGTTGCACTTGTCGACGATCTCGATGGGCTCGTAGGCGAGGCACTCGCAGTCGGTGTTTGGCCCGTTCGTGTTGGCGCAAGAGCAAGAGACGCACTTGCCCTCGGCTGTGAAGGGTGCGTTGGCGCATCCACCGTCGGGGTTGTCAAAAGGCTCGGCAGGCGCGTTCGGGTCGTACACCGGCGCATTCGGGTCGGGCAGGGGACCCGGCTGGGGCGTGGGCGCAGATGTTGGGGCAGCCGGCGTTGCGGCGGGAGTGTCAGTCGGCGTGTCGTACACGCCGTCAGGCAGCATGTAGGGCTCGCCATTGTCGCAGAACGGCGACTTCGCGTAGTCGTTCTGGCAGCACACGCACGTGAAGGCGCCGGAGCTCGTCTTCTTGTAGCACCCGGTGGCAATATTGTAATAGTTGATCTTAGGCGGGGCCGAGCCAGGCGGAGCGTTGCGGTTTGTGGAGCACTCGGGCTGCTCACCCAGGCTGCCAACGGGGCACGACGAGTTTATGGAGTCGCAATAGGGCGTCCCAGTGTAATTTTCATCGAAAGCTGCGGGAGGGGTGGGCAAGTGGCAGGGGGTAGGGGGCAGGGGGGAGGGGGGAAGAGTGCGAGCGGAGACGGAGCAACCCCACCGCCTCTGGGTCGCCTGTTGCTGTCTGTGCGAGGCCGAGGACGAGCGTTGCGGTCGCCAGGAGGCACGCTGCTCCGGCGAGGCGACAACCGGCGAGCCGACGGCACGCGCTCATACCGACCGAGAAGTCACGGGCGACGCGCCGTGCGGATGATGGCGCGCGCCAGTGGGGGGCGCGCCGAACCGGTCGCGCTCCCGGCCGGCACGGTGGAGGCCGCGGTGGAGGGCGGCCCTTGCTTGGGCTCCTTTCGACCGTCGTCCGCGTGGGACGAGACGTAAGTTTGAATCAGTGGGCACGTTGTTTCGAGACAGGGGCGTGTGAGCATGCGGGGTTGATCGAACACCATCACGGACAGGGACAGGTGAGAAAACCCAGGCTGTTGGCGTCGCAAAAACGCGTGTTCGGCTTCTTCGGGCAATACGGGAGGAGGAGGGTCGGGCGTCGGCTGGACCACGGTCTCGGCGGAGCCCCCCTCGAAGGAGCCCTCCTCTGGCTGCGGGAGGCGAGCGCGTCGTGGACTACCCGGCTGCCCGCTGCCGAATGCTCGTTTCTCTTCGACTACACTGACCTGCTTTGTCCCGCAGACTGGTGGCGTCCGATGATTCAGCGTCGGCCGTGGCAGGCCCGTTTTTCGGATTTACCTCCCGCCCCCCGCCCCCCGCCGGGCACCGTTGCGCTTGTGGCAGTCCCCGCCGTTGCGGCGTGGATCGAGCGCTCGCTCGAGGGCGCGTGGCACGGGCGCACGGTCGACGGCGCGGCGCCCGAGCTCGCGCTCGAGGACGCCGCTCCGGCAAACCCCCCAGCCCGCCACCGCCGCCGGCCGCGTGACCTGCTGAGTCGGTTGACCGCGCGGTGTCCTTGCGGAGACTCGCCCCCGCCCGCCACGTCCCGGGGCGTCGCCGAGGCGCGCCCTCTCGTGCCTCGGCGTCAGTGGGCCGCGGCCCTTGCCCTCGCGGCGGCCGAGGCCGACCGCGACGTTGAGGGCGCTCGCCGTGCCCTCGCCATCGTCCTCGCACCCGCTGACTCTGAGCTTCTCGAGGCGCTGGACGAGGAGGCCGCCGAGTTGACGGACACCGTCGGTGGCCCCTCGGGCCTCGTCGAGACGGGCGGTGCCCCACTCTCGTGGTTGTCGTGGCCCGATGCGCGCCGGTGGGCGGCCGCGTCGACCGTGCAGGCAGCGTGGCGAGCGCACGCAGCGCTGTCGACCTTGGCTCCGGGGCTGCGCGAGGAGCTGCGACGGGCCCGCGCAGCCCGCCTGCTGGTCCGGGCAGTGCGGGCGCGGCCCACTCACGCGCGGGTCGGTGTCGCTGTCGCGGCCGTTGCCACCGCCCGCGCTGTGCGCGCATCGGCCACTCTGTCCCTGTTTGTCTCGGCCGACGACGCGGCTGCACTTGCGTCCACTGACCAGCGCCGGGACTCTCCTCAATACGCCTTCTCCGCCCGCGGAGAGCTCTTCTTCGTCTCGCCCGAGGAAGACTTCATGGCCGCCTCCCGGGGCCGCGTGCCCGCCTGGGCCGCCGCCCGCGCCGGCGTCCGTGTTGACATGCCGGGTCTCTCGGACCGGGTCATCGATTCGCGCGTCATCGAGCCGACAGGAATTGCAGCGCCTTCGGGCCGTTGGCTCGCCCCGCTCCTCCTTGCGGGGTGCCGCGCCGCGAGCGACGGGGTCGGGACCCGGCTGATCTTTCCGTCCGCAGCTGAGGCTGCCGGGCGGGCCTTCGCTGCAGCCGTCCTTTCGCGCGGCCTCGTCACGTTAGGCCCTGCCCCTGCATACGGCGCCGGCCACGACGTCTGCGACTTTGCTTCTCTCTCGGGCCTGCGCCCGCATCGTGTGCCCCCACCCGCCCCCGCTGTGCCCCCCCTTATCGCGGACCTGTGCCGTCGCCACAGCATTCGTCTCGCTGCCCCCCCCGTCCCTGCCGCGCTGGGCGGTGCGGCGCTCTTCGGGGGGCAGGGCGGTGGGCACGGCCGCCCAACGCCAAGTGCCACGACCGTATCGTTCGTCCCGTTGCGGCGACGCCCGGGGGCCGCTGGGCGCGGGGGCGGCGCGACGACGATGATGTCGACGACGGGGAAACCTAACCTCGGGGACGACGACGCCCTGCCTGTCCCCTTCACGGAGGTGTCGCCCGAGGCTGCCGCATCGCCGCTCGGTGTCGCCCTTGGCCTCCTCATTGCGCCTCATCGGCCGGCGTCCCCCCAGGTCGCGCCGGCGCCGCCCCCGCCACGACCGCCCTCGCCCCCGGCGACCCTCGCCCCCGCGCCCCCCCAGCCTGCGCCGACCCGGCCCCCCCCCCCAGTCCTCCCGGCCCGGGCCGCAGCGGCCGAGGTGGCGAGGGCAGCGGCGACCGAGGCGTGCGAGATGGCGGCGGCGGCGAGGACGGCGGCGGCAGCCGCAGCCGAGCGAGAGGCCCGGACGCGCGCCGAGGACGTGCGCCGCCGGCGCGAGGAAGAGGCCGTGCTGAGGTCCGATCTGGAAAGGCTCTGGGCCGCGGCCGCGCAGGACCGCGGCGACGCCGTCCGCAATTCGCGGAGGCGAATCCGTGACCATGGTGCGGCCGGGGCCGAGGCGGCGGCTGAGGCACGGCGCGTCGCCACGGCCCTGGCGCGGGCGAGCGCTGACGAGGCGCGCGGCCGGCGCGAGGCACGGGAGCTGGGCTCGAGCGTGGCGCGGGCCCTGCTGGGCAACGCGCGCGCCCGAGCCAGGGCAGCGGCCAGGGCCGCCGAGGCAAAAAAACAACACGCGGCGACAGAGACGGTGATGGATCGGCGTCTCGCGCTGCGCGAGGGTCTCATCGACGCTGCCGAGCTGCGCCGGTCGGTCGCCGAGGGGGTGGGTGAGGCGGCCCGGCTTGAGCGGAAAGCTAGGGATCAGGCACTCAACGGGCTTGCGCGAGGCGAAGCCGATGCCGCCCAGGCCAAGGCGGCGGCGAGGCGCCAGGTTGCGGGGACGAGGACCCGGCCAGGACGCGTCCCCCTGGCGCTGCGGCGCGTAGGGCATGATGTCCCGGACGCGGACGACGGCGTCGATGAGGCGTGATGGGATGTAAAGACACAGCAAATGATTTGAACCCTCACGCGTCATCCACGCTCTCCATCAGCGATCCCGCCACGCTCATCCGTGCGGCCTCCCCCACCCACCAGTCGGCAAACTCCGGGAAACGCACGACATCGCCACCCTTTTGCTTGTCGTCGCTGCCGTCGCTCCCCCTCGTGCGAATCCGCCGCAGCGCCTCGCTGATCTCGACGTCGCCTAAATCAGATCCGAGGTCGCGCGCCAACCGCCCAAACTCGCTAGCGTCAATTGCGTAGTTGTCGTCGGCGTCGTACCGCGAAAACCACTTGGCGGCCCGCGCCGCCTCTCGTTCGGCGACGCTCCCGGGCGGGCCTGGCGGACGATAGCCTAATTTCTCCGCCGCGTCGTCAAGCAGCAGGAAGGCAGAGAGGTTGGGCAGCGTCCCGTCCATTGACGCCGTGACCCCGACGTCCCGCATCGTGCTTCTCAGCTCGTCCAGCACGGATTCCATCCGCAGCGAGGCGCGCGCCAGCGCGGCCTTGTCGACCAGGTCGAAGCCCGTGCGGGCGTCGCGGCCGGCCACGGTGCGCAGCGCCTCGAGGTACTCGTCGGCGTTGGTGTTGAAGGTGATGGCCGACCGGACGACGCCGACGACTAGGAGGAGATCCGTGATGGCCGCGAAGGAGAAGTAGATACCTGCGGTTGGAGGTGTCCATTGTCAGTGGTGGAAAGGAACTCGGTCGTCGCGCCCGTCGCTGCCACGGCCGATCTCGCCGCCGCCGCCGCTCCCACCCCTTGCCCCCCCCACCGACAACCCCGCTCGCCGGCAAAGTAGAGGGAAAACACAAATAGGGTGGAGAGGGGAGTAGCCTGATCGGAGGCGGCGCCGCCAAAGACGTCGCGGAGCCCCCCCGCGGCGGTGAAGGACGTGGAAGCGAAGACTGCGTCGAAGGCAAGCTGGAGGGCGCGTCGGACGAGCGGCCCGGATGCTGACCCGACAAACATTCGGCGGAGGCCGTCGGCGTCCTTGACGCCACTCTTTTCCCACTTCGAGAGGAGCTCCTGGGCCTGGCGCTCGGTGAGCCCAGCACGCTCGAGGCCCTTCATCGTTCTGGTAACCTTGAGCACGCGCTGAACGTCGACCGGCGGGATTCGCAGCGGCCTGGCACCATCGTCTATGTCGTCGTCTTCCTCCGTTTTTTTCGGCTCTCCACCGCCTCCCCGAGGGTCCCTGGGAGGATCTGCGCGGAGAATCACGAACCGGGGTGCCACGACGCGGCTTAGGAGGTGGATGGAAACGGCGGGGGTGGGGTAGGCGCAGTTAGGGGGCGCCGCCGCGGTCGAAGCCCGTGCCCGAGTCGGGTGGGGGCGGACGGAGGTTAAAGTTGTCATTTTCGGGACTAACTCGACCATCACGTCTCAATAACGTCCATCAGGCAGCGGGCAGCTTCGGTGGCGCGCCCACTCGTCGACGGCATTGGAGTTTGTCGTCGGCACTTGTTTCGCCCCGAACAGTGCGCCTGGTCGAGCATCCGGAAGCCCAGAAGATCAATATGCAGCGAGTTTTCCGGTAGACTCCCCTGGGAGCATCGCGGGAGCCCAATTGCGCGCGCTTGACGCCGAGTCCCCGCTTTGTCGACTGGTTTCGCCGTTCAAGGGTCTCTCCGGTTCCATCGCCCTTCGCTTGCGACGAGGCTGCAAGAATTCGGTCTTCGAGGCCCCGCGGTGTGCGCCTTCGCCGCAAGGAGCGACCATGAGGCGTTCGGGTCGCGTTCTGAGATCTCCCGACGTCCTGAGGGCGGCGCCCCCGGCGCCCGGGCCCGTGCGCCTCGCTTAGATCATCAGACGCACATAGCCGCGCGGTGAACCCGAACAGCCGCCAGAAACGTCGTGGGCGGATACGCTTGCCCTGCGGACGATGCCCGGGTTGGCGCCTGCCTCGTCGGCGCTCGTGGGACCAGCGGTGCGGGCGATGTCCGGCGTCGTGTGATCCGATCGCGACCCGCTGCCGCCCTGGGGCCAAGCGAGGTCGGCCCGCCTGTGCTTCGCTCTGCTGCCCTGACCTGCTCCGACCCCCGAACCCTTACCCACCGTCCCCCCCGATAGGTTCCGCCTCTCCGCCGCCCCCGTGGCCGTGCCCACCACCCGGGCCGTCGCCGCCAAGGCCGCCCCCGCCAAGGCCGCCGTCGCCGCCCAGCGTGTGGCCGCCGCCGTTGTCACGTCGGTCGCCGCCACGGCCCTCGTCCCTCAGGTCGCCGAGGCCGCCACCACCCCCTCCCTCGACAACCTCATCGGGTCCGTCTTCGCTGGCGCCTTCGTCCTTGCTGCCATTGGCGGAGCCGTCATCGGGGTCGCCCGCTTCGACCAGATCCGCGACTGATGGGATCTCTCTCTCTTTTCCTGGGGGGGGGCCCTGGCTCACGGGTTTGCCGGTGTGAGTGTTGGAGGCCTGTAGGGTGGGTCTCCTGTGGCCGGACTGCCTGCTGAAACGCGAAGTGTCCCGCTTCAGCGTCTCTACTACTCCGCATCCCCGAGTCCGTTCCCGCTCCACGCCCTCGCCTCAGATATTGCCCCAGGTGCCATCGACGGCCATCCCCGTCTCGCGCGCCCAGGCCTGGATGCGTTTCCCGAGGCCCCCGGGCGGCCGGGCCGTGCCCTTGCGGATGTCGTCCGGGCGGTGTTGGACAACGTGCGGGTGTGCGGCAAGCCGGGCCAAGCCGCGGATGCCGTGGCCGAATCGATTGACCGGGTTACGGTCGAGAAGACCCGCGACCAAGGCCACGAGTGCCGGCGGCGCCCCTTTGGGCGGCTCGACAGTGCCCTCGAGGATGGCCAGGAAGGTAGACACCTCGTCCTCGCCCCCTCCAACGCCCGCCCAAGGCATCGAGCCCGTGAGGGCGAAATGGAGGCAGATGCCAAGGGCCCACCAGTCAACTGCCTGCGTGTGCCCCCTCATCTCGACCATCTCAGGCGCCATGCACTCGGGTTGGCCGCACATGGTGTAGGTGCGGCCCTCGACGACGCGCGCGAAGCGGGCCTCGCTCAGCAGAATGCGGCCGTCCTCGGAGAAGATGATGGAGTCGGGGGAGAGGCCACGGTAGATAACAGCGCTTCGGTGCATGTCCTCGAGTCCCGCGGCGACGCTGGCGGCGATCCACGCGACCGAGTCTGGGTCGAGAGGTCCAGCATGGGCGACAAGGTCGTGGAGGGAGCAGGCGGGCGCCGACGGCGTGGCGATGACCTCAATGGCAGCCGAGCCGGCGCTCGAGGCGTCGTGGAGGACCCTCGCTGACCGGGGCACGACAGCCGAGGCCGGGACGCGGGCCATGGCGTCGGGCCCGAGGATCAAGCTAGGGTTCAGCTTAGGTTTGGTGCCCGCTAGCCAGCACGTGCCCGCGGCGGGGCGTGTGAGGAATACGCGCCCCGTGTTGCGGTGCACATAGCGCCTGGGAGGCCTGCAGATGGGGCCGCATACGCTGTCGTCGGGCAATCCTGACGAGCTCACCCCAGCGATGTGGTCCAACGACGGCTCGAGCTCGGTCGCATCACGCAGGTCGGCGAGGACGTCTGCGGCCGGCCAGGCCGAGGGAAGTACAGCACGTTCGACGTCAGGGGTTCGCTTTACCACGCCGGCGCTCCACTTGGCGTGGGCAGCTGCAGCGATGTCGATCGGGCCAACCGCGTCAACGTGCACATCGCCCATCAGCTTTAGTACCGACGTCGCACCCCGTGCCCTGATCGTGTGTGGCCACGTCAGCGTCTTGCGCTTCTGCGACAGGGCCTCAGTCCCCACCCCCTCGAGCGCCTTGATGACGGCCATGATCTCGCCCGGTTTGCCACCATCTCCATCCTTCTCCTCCACCAGCTCTCCTTCCAGGACGAAAAAGAAGGCGTCCATTGGACTGCCCTTGTGAACCATCACAGCGCCGCTGTCGAAAGCCTCGCGTGTCATGACGTCCTGCACGTGCTGAAGCTCGCACGGCATGAGTGGGGCAAGGGCAGGCAAGCGACGGAGCGCAACGACGATGTCGCGCATGTCGAGCAACGCGAGGACAGCCTTGAGGTCAGCGCGTTCAAGAAAGAGGAGTTCGGCGTCCGTCTTGGCGACAACCGTGCCTGAGCGGGGCTTGCGACAGAGGAGGCCGATCTCACCGAAAGAGATGGCGCCGTCGGGGTCGCTGGAGCTAAGGATGGTGGCCTGGGTGGACCCGTCGGCATGAACGACGGTGGCCTCAAGCTCGCCCTGGAGGACGACGAAGAAGCCCGTGGACGGCTCACCCTGGGTGATGACGGCTTCTCCCTCCGACACCGAGATGGGCTGCACAACCGAGCAGATGGCGCGGTGCTCTTCCTCGGATATGTCTGAGAGCACGATACTCAACCGAGCCACGCGGGTCATGACGGCCGACACAGCAGGGTCAATCTCACGCGTCGACCAGTCGCGGACGGGTGCGTCCTCGCTCATCTCCTCGCCCGAGAGCGGTAGGATGACAGGGAAGAGGGGTCTGAAGACCCTCTTCGGCTCAGAGGAGGGGGCGGGCACGGGCTTGGCCGGACGAGGCTCGGAAGGTGTCGTGGCCTTCTCTGGTATCCCCGTTCCGTCCTGAATCAGAACGTCCCGCTCGGGCGGCCCCGGGTCCACGTCGTCGTCAAAAATCATCTCAACAACGACGATGGTGATGTCGTCCGTCCGCACCTCATTCTCGAGCCACAACCGGAAGGCCTCGCAGCAGATGGCCGCGGCACCCTCCTCGAGGTCGTCAAACCGGCTGATCATGTCTATCGTCTGCTGGCTCGACATGAATTCGAAGACGCCGTCGCTGGCCACGACGAGGTGCCGGTGCTCTCGGCTGAGCTTCTTGATGAGGACCTCGGGGACGGCGTGGACGCCGATGCGCTCGGCGACGGAATCTCCTAACGACCGGGTGAAGGCCGTGCCGGGCAACGTGTTGTGGGGCACCCAGAGGCGCGGGGGGTCCCCACCGTCGTCACCTGACTGGAGCCAGACGTCGACAGTGGGGTCCTTGAAGCCCTCGAGCTGGTCGAGGGTCAAGACAACGGCCCCCGACTGCCGCACTCTCGCCAACTCTCTCGGGTGATAGGGCGTCTGGTCCGTCGACAGGTCCCGCGCAAAGAAGGTCCCGTCGGGCCTTGCCTCGCTGATAACGGCGCGCGAGTCCCCCACATTTGCGACATAGAGGTGCCAGCCGCGCAGAAAGGCGGCGATGCATGTTGTGCCCGACATCGTGTCGTCGATGTCGCTCTCGTGGAGCCGAGCGTTCGTATCAACGCACGAGTTGTAGAAGGCGAAGTGGGGCGCGGAGGCACAATTGGGGTCCTGGACGAAGGCGAGCGGGACATTGTCACGAGCGAACTCCGCGCAGGGGGTGCCGTGGGAACCGTGTCCGTCGAACACGGCGAAGAAGGCGCCGTCAGCCTCCTCCCCCATGCCCACGTGGGCGCAGAAGGCGTCCTGCGAGGGCTTGTTGGGAGAGTCGGGGTAGTAGCCCCGCTGACTGCAGAAGGCGTATCTTATGCGGACCTTAGAGCCAGGCAGCGTCCACTCTGCGGAGGGGGGGTGGGGGTGGTGGGAAGCGGATGGTGGTGGAGATTGGCGGTGGCAGCGGGGGCGGGTTGGGGGGTGGTGGGGTTTCGGGGGGGTCAGGGGACAGGTGGGGCAGCGGCGTGCGCTGACGGCGTGTGCACTGGTGGCGTGGGGAGGGTTTTCCTATGCGTCGGACATCCCACCAGCTATCGACCTCCCCGTCGGCTTCGAATTACATCGACGAGCGGCGGAAGGCGTGCCGGCGCCCCTTTTCCCAAGTCGTCGAGGCAGGTGGGAGCCGGCCGTCGCTTCGGCGCACTCCTCCCCGCCACATGGCGCGTCTCTGATTCCTTGTGCGGCGATGCCAGCGGACGGAGCTGCGATCATAGACTTTCTGAGAGACTCGCCCATGGTCCCAGCGGAAGTTTTTAGCCGGGACAGGTAGTCGCTCGCAGTGAGACCGGCTGACGCGACACCACCACGAAACACCTCGTTGTCCGCGATGGACGACGGCAGGAACTGCGGGAGGTCCGGAGGAGGCGGGCGTGCGCGGGACGCCCTGGTCCCGCCCGCATCCCGCGACCCGTCCCCGGCCCCCTCGGGCCGAGAACTGGTGCAGCCCAGGGTGTCACTGGCCCGTAATTTCGCGGGCCAACACCCGTTGCTTGATGGCCCGGTGAGCGGCTGGACCACAGCCGCGCCGTTGACCCCGACGGGGGAGGGCTAGGTTTGGGGGGCTAGGTTTGGGGGGGATTGGCGG
>Ga0181576_10001351_pt1 | contig 18747 bp, 15 predicted proteins | sample 101ome_22_FD_132464 | JGI IMG/M metagenome (GOLD analysis project Ga0181576, IMG submission 132464) | Coastal salt marsh microbial communities from the Groves Creek Marsh, Skidaway Island, Georgia - 101412BT metaG (megahit assembly) | ecosystem: Environmental > Aquatic > Marine > Intertidal... | reverse complement strand
CCGCAGCATTTTCAATGGTCAAGCTCTCAACCCGAACCTCGTTCGCCTCAATTTTGAGGGTGTAAGTGTGAAAGGTGCTATTTCTGCCTCGCTGTATCCGATCAAAGTGATCATCCCACACAAGGATGGTTTTGTCTGGCCCGTCACCTTGCAAAGTGAGCCGAGGGTTCCAAGGCGGCACACGGACTTTCTCACGATAGATACCTGCGGCGATGCGGATGGTTATAGGATAATCAGGATAGGATTTGGTGGCATCAATTGCTGACTGGATGGTGGCGTATTGAGCGCTACCATCTGATGCAACGCTCAATTCCAACGCGTAGCCAGGGTCGGCTGCCAGGAGGCGACCTGCTAGCATCAGGAGCATTATTTGAAAGGTGTGGCGGGCCATGGATTGCATATGGAGGGATCGTTTTGAGAGGGAATTAATCAGGGTTCACTCAGTTCCAACACCCCAGTCTTCTAAGCACTGATCGACCATATCCACCACCCTATCGAACCATGGATCGAAAAGCCAGAAAGGATGGGGTGTTGCCTCCATAGTGTGTACGCGGGAACGAATGTCGAACTCAGTCAGACGCTTGATCAGGTCATCGCGGCCAGCATGAAAGCGAGGGATGGAACTATTGATGAACATGACTGGAGGGGCCAGATCATTCACGTGTTCAAGCGGAGAGCTTTCCCGCCATAATTTTGGATCTTCTTCGTATCGGGCTCCCAACCACTGGCTCGCAGTGGATCCTTCTCTTTCAGCAATCGCTTCCTCATGAACGAAGGAAACCACCCCATCCACGTTGATGATGGCCTGAACCTGACTAGCCTGATTGCCTGACTCATTTCGGTCGGCAGATTGGGTCATACCCAGCAAAGTCACCAAATGGGCTCCCGAGGAGCATCCGAGCAGTGTCAAGCGAGCTGGATCAATTCCCAATGCCTGATGCTGAGAACGAACCCAGGCAATCGCAGCGCGGATGTCATGCAAGGCAGCCGGATATTTGGCCTCAAGAGCCAGGCGGTATTCCACCGGAACAGCCAGGTAGCCTCGCAAGGCAAGGTGGTGAGCCATTGGATAGAGGTTGCTGCGTGAACCCGATCGCCAACCCCCACCATGGATCAGAAACACCACTGGCAAGAGCCCTTCATGGTAATGCGTGGGTCTCACCAGATCCAGATGAAGAGCTCGAGGGCCAAAGGGAGTGCTCAACAATTCGAGGTAAACTCGGTCTCGATCCCAAGCTACAGCCGAATCTGCGGGGTCATAGCAGGGAAGGCTGATATGGGGATGATGAGGTCGTTCCTTCACCAGGGCAGCCTGTGGATTGAAAGAATCATCCCTGGGTATCGGGTTTACTCCAGCATTCATCGCTAGAATCCATAGGAGCCCAAATAGCTCCATAGAGAATAGTAACCTGCCAAAACCCGGAGACCAAAGTAGCTTGGCTGGCATTGGCCATGCAAAAGACCTCCTTAAAATCACTGGATCCTTCATGCGAGGATCTGATGGATGACCTTCGAGGGTTCGACGCCCGTCAAACGAAAATCCAAGCCCTGATAACGGTAGGTGAACCGTTCATGATCCACCCCAAGCAGGTGCAGGATTGTGGCATGCAAATCATTGACGTGTACCGGATCACGGACGACATTGTAACTGAAATCATCGGTCTCGCCCCAAGTCACGCCGGGCTTGATCCCTCCCCCTGCCAACCACATGGTAAAACAGCGCGGGTGATGATCACGTCCTCCCTCTGGACTGTTCCAGTCCCCCTGCCCGGCAACACCCCGGCCAAATTCCCCACCCCAGACAACCAGCGTATCCTCCAGCATGCCCCGTTGCTTGAGATCCTTGATCAACGCGGCACTGGCCTGATCGGTATCATGACATCGAGCCACACACCATGAACTCAGGCGGCTGTGATGATCCCAGTCAGGGTGAAATAACTGAATGAAACGAACCCCACGTTCCGCGAGGCGACGTGCCATGATGCAATTGGCAGCATAACTACCAGGACGGCGAGCATCCGGTCCATAGAGATCAAAAACCGATTCAGGCTCATCACTTAAATCAGTCAGCTCAGGAATGCTGGACTGCATGCGGTAAGCCATTTCATATTGCTGAATCCGGGTTCGAATTTCGGCATCCCCAGTGAGCTCCTCCCTCATGGCGTTGAGCGTTCTGAGGGTATCTAGCATTTTTCGGCGTCCATGCCTGGTAAGCCCTGAAGGATCCTTCAAATAGAGTACGGGATCACCCGCGTTGCGCAATTTCACACCCTGATGGCGCGAAGGCAGAAACCCACTTCCCCAATAGTAATCATAAAGGGGCTGATCTGAAGGTCGGCGCATCTTAGAGAGCATCACCAAAAACTCTGGCAGATCCTGCTGTTCACTTCCCAATCCGTAGCTGACCCACCCCCCAAGACTGGGGCGCCCAGGGATCTGGTGTCCGGTGAGAAAATGAGTCATCGCAGGCGCATGATTGATTTCCTCAGTGGTCATCGACTTGATGAAGCAAAGTTCATCGGCGACCTCACGCAAATAGGGCATCCATTCTCCAATGGTGGCACCGCTTTGCCCGCACCGCTCGAATTGGGTTCGAGGAGGCATGATCAATTGCTTCTGATTGGCGGTCATGGAAGTCAGGCGCTGTCCCTGCCTGACGCTCTCAGGAAGCTCCTGTCCTGCCCATCGATGGAGGTTGGGTTTGTGATCGAATAACTCGATCTGTGATGGACCTCCCGACTGGGTCAGAAAAATCATTCGCTTGGCTCGGGCAGCTAAAGCCCCAATGGCAGGATGCCTGAGGGAAGGGTTTACCGACTCCCGTGTATTGTCCTGTCCCATGGCAGAAAGAGCCATGGCACCCAAACCGAGCCCCGCTCCACGGCCCAGGAAGTAGCGACGGGTTGTTTCCAGGCCACCCAATTCGGAAATAAATCCATCGTTATTCATGTGTCATCGCTTCATCGAGGTTGTAGATCATGTTGGCAACCCACATCACGGAAGCATGCAAGGCTGGATCAAGACTGGGATCCGAGACTTGTTCTCCTACGGTGATATAGGCAATGGCTTGATCAGTATGCTGTTGATATTGTTCATACATCTGGGCCCATTGTTTGGTGAGGATTGCTTCCTCAGCTGAGTCAAGGGATCGTCCAAGTATCCGACGACAAACCCAAGCCAGGGCCTGCTCCGGAGAGTGTCTTCTGAGGGCTTCGGCAGCCAGATACTGAGAGGCCTCAAGCAGGGTTTGATCATTAAGCAATGTCAGTGCTTGCAGGGGGGTATTGGTCCGACGCTGACGCACTTCACATACCCGACGCTGGGCCTGATCAAAAAGAAACGCTGGAGAGCTGGATCGGCGCCAGAAAGCATAAATCATGCGTCGATAGCGGGCCGATCCTGGGCTGGGCTCATAGGTGAATTTCCCCATGAACATGTCCTGCCAAATCCCGGCAGGCTGGAATGGGCGAACCGGGGGTCCCCCCAGGGCCGGATGCAATAAGCCTGAAGTGCATAAGACGGCATCGTGAATCATCCAGCTTGGAAGACGGTGCCTTGAGGCTCTGGCCCACCAGCGATTGGTGGGGTCAGCATCCATCATGGCAGGGGTCACCTTACTTTGCTGGCGGTAGGTATCGCTCCTGACCATGAGACGAATCATGTGTTTGATATCCCATCCAGACTCCATGAATTCGACCGCCAGCCAGTCCAGCAATTCGGGGTGCGTGGGGGGCTCACCCTGAAGGCCAAAATCCTCGGGGGTTCTCACCAATCCGGCCCCAAAGATCAGTTGCCAGAGATGATTGACCATCACGCGAGCGGTCAGAGGATGATCCTCTGAAACAAGCCATGATGCCAATTCGAGGCGGTTTTGGGGAGGCATATCACCCAAGCCCTTGATCATCGAGGGCACACCAGGATCAACCGGTTCACCCTTTTTGTCCCATACACCTCGAATCAGAATATGCGTCTGCCTGGGCTCACTACGCTCGGCAAGAACCATGACTGGCTGTGCCTGATTGCCCGCCTCCATTTCCTTGAAATGATCCTGGTAACGATCATGGTCTTTTTTGGCCTGCTGGTAGGCATCATCCCCTGCGAGAAACTGAGTGAGAAGGCCCTCTTTAAGCATCGGGTCAATGTCTTCAGGCCGATCCAGTTTCAGGGATGCCAGTTGTTCGAGCGCGCTCGGGTTCAGGGATTGGAGAGCCTCCCCAGGTTGCTGGGTTGTCGCGATCTGAAACTTGCCGACATTGGCATCTCCAAGGGTCGATCGGTGCATCATGACCCAGACCAGCTCCTCGTCCTCACCGAGCCTGATGGGTGTTTTCAAGGCAAAGAGGGCTTTTCGCGAGGAAGCCTCTGGGTCATCGTGCGTCGTCCAACCATTACGCGGGTCATCATCCAAGGTATGAGCAATCACCCCATAGCGCTCCCCCTCCCGAGGCTTGGCTTCGAAATCAGCGATAGCATGAGCAATAGGTATTTCATGAATCAGACTGGCACCACGGCGACGCTTGAATAATTTGGCATTGGTCAGGATGAATTCACCACCAGCCCCCCGCCCATAACGACCTTGCCCATTGGATGGGTCTTTAAACACCTCAAGTCGAATGCCGGTAAGATAACGATTGCTAGGCTGCCAGATAACCCGGTAGTCCTCATGTCGGGGATTGGGTCCGGTGGCAACGATGACTCCCTCATCATCGGCCCGAAGTTCAGTCCCATGGTTGCTCTCGAGGGCGCCGGGATGAGCCATTTCCCATGGGCTGTATGCATCTCTGACTCGCTCAAGCATTTCCCCAAGCCAGGGCTTGAATCGTCCCATGGCCATTTCCTTGGCGGCTTCGAGTCGGCCGCTTGCCTGCTGGAGATGACGCTGGGCGGCCTGCCACTGGGCCTCGGCCAAAGGTGCCTGATAATCCAAGTAAGGCTTGGCATTAGACCCCGCTCGCCCACTTTCGTCGATGCTGTTGAAGTAGGCCGAAAGCTGGTAGTATTCTTGATGAGAGATGGGATCAAACTTGTGAGTGTGACACTGCGCACAGCCCAGAGTGAGCCCCATCCAAAGCGTGCCAACCGTATTGACCCGATCAATCACGTAATCGATTCGGGACTCCTCTGGATCACGCCCCCCCTCGCCATTGGTCATGTGGTTACGATGGAAGCATGTAGCAAGGATGGTTTCCGGGCTGGCTCCATCGACCATATCTCCAGCAAACTGCAAGCGAGTGAAGGTATCAAAAGGCATGTTGCTGTTGAATGCCTGGATCACCCAATCCCTCCAAGCCCAATTGTTGCGAGTTCCATCCTGCTGAAATCCATCAGTGTCGGCATAACGTGAGGCATCAAGCCACCACATCGCCATGCGCTCGCCGTAGTGAGGGGATTCAAGGAGCCGCTCCACCTGCCTTTCCCAGGCATCAGGTATTGACCGGTCCTTGAAGCTTTCAAGCAAAGCTTCGCTGGGGGGCAACCCGGTCAAATCCAGGCTCAGGCGCCTCAGTTGGGTGGAATCTGAGGCCGATGGTGAGCGAGACATCCCTTTTTCGCGTAACTTCTGATCGATGAACACATCAATGGGGTGGCCTTGGGTGGCATCCAAATTGGGTCGCTTGGGAGGGACGAAAGACCAATGCTGGCCCCAGGGAGCGCCTTGTTGGATCCACTTTTCAAGGAGTTGCTTTTTCTCAAGACTCAGCGGTTTGTTGATTTCAGGAGGTGGCATGAGCGACTCAGCATCCAAGGCGTGAATACGCTCAACGAGCAAACTGCGAGCAGGATCTCCCGGCACAATCACCCCTTCCCCCTTACCCCCTTCCACAGCAGATTCAAATTGATCGAGTCGCAGGTTGCCTTTTCGATTCGCCTGATCTGGGCCGTGACACTGAAAACAGTGGTCAGAGAGAATAGGTAGGATGTCGCGGGAAAAACTCACCTCACTCAGAAGCCTCGGCTGGTTCCAAAGGCAAAGCACCAAGAGGGCTAAACAGCGAACTGGTTGCAGTTGAAGCTTGGATGAAGTATGCACAGGAAAGCTTAAATTAAGGCATGAGGCGCTGGTGGAAAGTCCTAAATTCGTGATGATCGGCTGGTTGCCTGCTTGTAAGCCCATCATGCTTGCAGTAGGGTTTTCCTATGTTCGAATCATTATCTGGCAAGTTGCAGGGCGTGTTCAAGAACCTGCGGGGACTTGGCAAAATCAGTGAATCCAATGTTGCCGATTCGCTGAGAGAAGTCCGTATGGCTCTGCTGGATGCGGACGTCAACTTCAAGGTTGCCAAACAATTTATTGAGGATGTTCGAGAAAAGGCTATTGGACAAAAGGTCATTCAGAGTATTCACCCCGGCCAACAAGTCATCAAGATCATCAATGACGAACTCATCGCCTTACTGGGTTCAACCAATGCCTCGCTGATTTTAGATCGAAAGCCTGCATCCATCATGATGGTTGGTCTTCACGGAGCAGGTAAAACGACTTCCAGCGGCAAACTCGCCAAATGGCTAGGCAAACAAGGTCGAAAACCCCTATTAGTCGCAGCCGATGTCTACAGACCTGCCGCAATGGATCAGCTGGAAACGCTCGGTAAGCAGCTTGACCTCCCCACCTTGGTCTGTCGCGGCGAGAGTGACGTCCTGAAAATTGCCAAGCAGGCCCAGGTTGAAGCCACAACGCAAGGATGTGACACCCTGATTTTTGACACGGCCGGACGTTTGCAGATTGATGAAGTCCTGGTCAATGAATTGGTCAGGCTGAAGGATCTGGTTCAACCCGATGAAATCCTGCTGGTCCTTGATGCTGCTACGGGTCAGGAGGCTGTCAATGTGGCCTCTCACTTTGATGAAGCCTTGGCCATCACTGGCTCCATTTTGACAAAACTCGATGGTGACGCACGCGGTGGAGCTGCCCTCAGCCTCAAGAGTGTCACTGGAAAGCCTATCAAATTTGCCGGCGCTGGGGAAAAACTCGAAGATTTCGAACCCTTCCACCCCGAACGCATGGCCACCAGAATCCTTGGCATGGGGGATGTCGTCAGCCTGGTCGAGAAGGCTGCTGAAAACGTGGACATGGACGAGGCCAGGAAACTGGAGGAGAAAATGAAAAAGGGTGAGTTCACCCTGAATGATTTCCTGGACCAGCTCAGACAGATGAAACGCATGGGGCCCTTGGAGTCCATCGTCAAGATGTTGCCTGGGGGTAGCGACATGATTGCCGGAGCCGATCTCTCCAAACAGGAACGCGAATTTCGTAGGATGGAAGCCATGATTTGTGCCATGACCCCACAGGAGCGGCTCAGGCCTCAGATTCTCAATGGTCGCAGAAGGCAGCGAATTGCCAACGGTAGTGGGGTGCGTGTGGCCGAGCTGAACAACCTACTCAATCGTTTTGGCCAGATGCAGAAAATGATGCGCAAGATGGGTAAAATGCAAAAAATGATGGGCAAGATGGGTGGAAAAATGGCTGGTAAAATGGCAAGCCGCCTCGGAGCAGGGTTCGGTCTCCCTCGAGGGTGAAGACATGGGCCAACTCAAAACCATATTCAAATCCTTCCTGTCGATCGAGGCCCAGATGATCCGAGCAAGGCTTCTTGCTGCGGGTTTTCAGGCAACTGTGGTGGGTGAGGTAGCCTCCATTTCAACTGAGGGAGGTGCGATGGCCACTGGAGGTATTCGCATTCAAGTTCCGGCCAGCCAGGAAACGGAAGCTCGCCAACTGGTTGATGATCTGCTGACAAACAGCTCTGACAGCGATGCCTGAAACCACCATGAAGCCTTCACTCATCCGAGCTCTTGCATCCAGACTCAAGCGAGGTGAGATCAGGAGTGATGCGGCCAGCTTGGAGAGCCATGCACAAGATAAATGGTTTGCCCGACACCTGCCCGATGCGGTAGCCCTCCCTCGCTCAAGGGAATCGGTCATTCAAATCCTTCAATTTGCCCATCAACACCGAATCCCGCTGACGCCGCGCGGAGCTGGTCATGGCTACGTGGGGGGATGCGTGCCCATCCATGGCGGGATTGCCCTCTCACTGGAAAAGATGAATCGCATTCTGGAAATTTCCCCGGATGACTTCGTTGCGGTGGTGGAACCCGGGGTCAAGACAGCCGCCTTTCAGGAGAAAGCAGAGGCTCTGGGGCTTTTTTACCCCCCCGATCCAGCCAGCAGGGCGGACTGCAGCTTGGGAGGTAATGTGGCTACCAATGCTGGGGGTCCACGTTGTCTCAAATATGGGGTCACGCGTGATTACGTGCTGGGACTGGAAGTCGTCCTTGCAGATGGCAGTTTAGTTCAATTAGGAGGCCGCACCCACAAAAACAAAACGGGCTTTGACCTCCATCGACTCTTCGTCGGCTCCGAAGGGCTCCTGGGTGTGGTCACCAAGGCCACACTGAAACTCCTTCCCCGCCCTCCCTATCGGGCAGCCCTTTCAGTGGGAGTCGACAGCACCACTCGGGCTGCTTCCATCCTAGCAAGCGTCTTTAAATCAGGATTTCTACCCAGTGCTCTGGAGATTGCTGACCGCTTCACCTTGGAGGCCGCGATGCGGCGCACAGGTTCCAAACGCTTCCAAGGATGCCAATCCCACTTGATCATTGAACTGGATGGCCAGGAAACAGCAGTACGATCGGACCTGCGAGATCTCACTCGGCAAATTAAGGCTTTCAATCCCACCTTCATTCAACGCGGCATGGGCTATGATGGATGCGAAGCCATTTGGCAGATCCGACGAGAATTTTCCTATTCCCTGCGCGACACAGGACTCACCAAGCTCAACGAAGATATTGTCGTTCCCAGGGGGCGACTGATTTCACTCTTTGAATTCGCCGAAAAATTGCAGCGCAAGCATCGCATCCCAGTCGCTTGTTTTGGTCATGCTGGTGATGGCAACATTCATGTCAACGTCATGATTGATCGTAGTTCGAATGAGCAGGAGCGTCGTGGCGAAGCGATGCTAGACGCCCTGTTCAAGCAAATCATCAAGTGGCAGGGATCCATCACAGGAGAACACGGCATTGGTCTAGCGAAGATGCCTTGGTTTGATCAGGCAGTGAGTCCAGCTTCGCGCCAGCTGCACAAAACCATCAAGGATGCTCTGGATCCACTGGGTATCCTGAATCCAGGAAAATTCCTTTCCTAAGAAGGCATCACCATAGGTAAATGAAAGGCTCTTCGACCTTTAATAGGTTCGCCAAAGCGAAGGAAAGAACAGCACGAGGATAGCGAAGACTTCCAAACGCCCCACTGCCATAAACAGACTGAATAAGAGTTTACTAATCGGCTTCAGTGCTGCGAAGGTTTCAGTCGGCCCAAGCTTGCCCAAGGCCGGGCCAATATTCATCAAACAGGAAATGGTAGCGGAAAGAGCTGAGAGAGGATCAAGTGATGGCTCAAGAAAGCAAATCAGCATGCTGCCCAGAGCAATCAGGCAAGCCACAATGGAGAAAAAGAACATGGTCTGATGCTGAACCTCCTCATCGACATTATTACCATTCAGCCCGACATATCGAATGAGGTTGGGGCGGAAGCTCTCGTTAAGTTCTTTGCGCACAGTCCTCAGGAAGATCAAGCATCGACTGACCTTAATCCCCCCTGAGGTGGATCCAGTGCATCCTCCAATAATCATCACGCCCACCAGCACAATGAGAGGAAATGAAGGCCAGAGATCGTAGTCAGCTGTGACAAAGCCCGTGGTTGTCATCAAAGAAATAACCTGAAAAGAAACCACTCTCAGGGTCTGAGCCCAAGCATACCCTTCCCCCTGCAAAACGAGGTAAGCTGTGAGAACGACCACACAGCCTAAAACAATGCCTAGGAAGTATTTCATTTCCTCCTCCTTGCGCCAGCGCTCCCACTTACCTCGAAGCAGCCAGGCATAGAGCATGAAACTAACCCCTCCAAGCATCATGAAAAGCATGCACCAAAGCTCAATCCAAACATTGTCATAGTAACCGATTCCAGCTGTATGGGGGCTGAATCCGCCGGTAGAGATCGTGGTGAAGGTGTGACAAAGCGCATCAAACACTGGCATATTGAGACCAATAAAACCCAGGAACAACACTAGGCTCAAAAATAAGTAGATCTGCCATAATCGCAGCGCCACATCGTGAATGCGGCTCTGCAATCCCCCGCCCTCCTTGGCTGAAGATTCATGCCGAAAAAGGGCCTTGCTGCCTACACCCAGGTAGGAAAGAACAGCCACGAAAAGCACCAGAATCCCCATACCTCCCAACCATTGGGTTAAGCAACGCCAGAGCAAGATACCCTGGGGAAAACCCTCGAGATCCTCAATAATAGAAGCGCCGGTGGTGGTGAATCCCGACATCGATTCAAAAAATGCATCCGCAAATGCCATCCTGGGTTCACACAACATGTAGGGCAAGGCTCCAAACAGAGCGCAGATCAACCAACTGGACCCCACGATAGCAATGGCCTCCTTACGGAGGATTTCTTTGCCTGAGCCACGCCCCAGGTAAAGCAACACCATGCTTGCCCCAAGATTGATAGCGACCGATATGGCTAGCCCCTCAAAAGAATCCAAGCTCTCGTGCCGCTCATCAAAGCGATAGGCGTAAGCCATGCAAAGTCCTTGGGTCAATCCCAAGAATAGCAAAAGCCAACCAATTATTTTGCTCAGCAAACGATAATTCATCAGCGAGAGAGGAGCTTCACAAGCGGCTTGCGCCCTTCGTGGGTCACGATAGCATACACCGTATCATCGGCCTGCAGCAGATCACCACCGGTTGGCACCAAGGCTAACTGATCCCTAAGGAGCCCAACCAAAGCGGCCCCTTTGGGCCACTTGATCTGAGCAATCTTCTGCCCCACCAATCCGGTTGCAGCTTTGATGGTCAACTGGATTACCTCCACGCCTCCCTGAAGCTCTGAAACTTTGTGATATTTGCCTGTATCCATGAATCGGAGTAGATCTCGATTGGCTGCCAAACGAGGACTCACTGCCGCCAGCAATCCTAGGCGCTGACGATTACGGTAAATGACATCCGCGTAATCGGCTCGATGAATCAGGGTGAGGCAATATTCGGTCCCTATGCTTTTGGCCTGCAGGCATGCCATCACATTGTCCTCATCATCAGGGCTTACAGCTATGAAAAAATCAGCTTCATTAACCTGTTCTTCTTTGAGTTGTTGGAGGGAGGTGGCATCGCCGTGAATGATAACCGAGTCCTGAAGCAAGGCAGACAGCCGACGACACTCCTGTTCCCGCTTTTCCATGATACGCACCTTGACCCCAAAGGACTCAAGCATCTGCGCCACGGCGAAAGCGTATTCACCTCCACCAAAAATGACCGCCTTGAGATCTTTTTTTCGCTTAGCCCTGGGATCCAGCTTGGTCATGACCTGATCCAGGAGACTCGGTTCCCCAGAAAGAGTCACCAGATCGCCAGCCATCAAATAATCCTCGCCTCCAGGAATGTGATTCTCTCCATCACGGTAGATACAGGCAATCCTGACCCGATCGGGCCATTTCAATTTTGAAATTGGGACGCCGATAGCCGTGCTTTCAGGGGAAACCTTGTGTTGATGGAGTTCAATCCGTCCCCGAGCAATTTCCTCTACCATCAACCCTTCAGGGTTTCTGACGTACTTGGTCAGTTCGACTGCAGCCAGCCTTTCGGTGCTGAAAAGGTAGTCGATCCCGAATTGGGCTCTGAAATCAAATAACCACTCCTCACGTTGAACCCCCGCGTGGACGCGAGCCACAGTCTTGGTGGCACCCATGGACTTGGCAATCGAAGCGGAAACCAAGTTGGTGTAATCTCGGCTGGTGAGAGCTAGAAAGAGATCGCACTCACTGGCGTTAGCCTCTGCCAAAGCAGTCGCCGAAGCTCCATTCCCACACATGACACTGGCATCGAGGCTTTCATCCAAATCTTCAGCCGAGGCTTCATCGCGCTCAATGACCGTGATATTGTGCAACTGGGTAGAGAGGCTCTCGGCCAGGTGTTTACCCACCTCACCAGCACCCACTATGATAATGTTCACTTTGGGGATCTAAATCGAATGATCCTCAGGTTGCCAGCCCTTTTATCCCTTCGGGCCTCCAGGCCCAAGCTGAGGGTAAGGGGACAAATCAGAAGGGAGCTCTCGGCACATCTGCTGATAGGTATGAAGAAACCCCACACTCACATCGGTGTTAGCTGGAGTCAAAGCAGCATGAGCCTGTGGAAGTTGATGAAAGGGTATGGAGGGGTATCGGTGGTGGATCCAATGATAGCCCTCGTTGTGTTTGAAGAAATTATCAATGCTAGAAACATTGCTACGGGCTCCAGAGCGTGTGTTGTAGTGTTCTTCGATTTCTGACCAATATTGAAAAACGGGAAAGCACCAAATCAAGGGAAGGAACCAATAGAGTAGCATCAAGTTAAGGCACCCCAAGCTACTGCAGACGAATAAAAGCGGCAACCAGAAGGCTGCCAGCTGTAGCCGACTGGACCAGGAATCGAAATCTGGGCCGCTACGCAGGTAGTACCAGGTTGGGCCTCCAAGAAAAGGTTTGATAAACCAGATATAGAACAGATTGGGTTCTGCAGCATCCAGGCCGTAACGACGATAGTCATCCACTGTCTGATCCCTAGGGCCCATGAGGTCACTGTGGTGAAGCAGATGTTCTCCTTGAAAACCTTTGAGCGTTTGGAAAAACGGATAGGCGTATAGAGGCTGCAGCCAAAAATGAAGCCTTTTATTGCCAAACAGGTTGTAATGGGCTGCCTCGTGCAGTAAGGCCTCACCAAGACAAAATTGAATGTATCCAATCATCCAGATAACCATCAGATGGGCCCACCATGTGGCTACCCAATGAGCCAACGATGCCAGGCAAAGGATGAATAACCAATCCCGAGCGACGGCAATAAGGCCACGAAACGTACTACGTTTGATGTAATATCTAGCTGGTTGAATCTCTATCAAGACACTCTGTCCCTCACATCGGGCAATGACCCATTGTAGCTTGAGCGTCGATCAGTCCCACTGATTGCCGCAGAGGTTCGAAGCAACGTTGATAAAAAAATTGGATAACCTTGACAAGTTTTGATGAATCGTTGAGTCAGGTAGCCAGCATGATTACCAAGATACGCTGGAGCGCATGCCTAATCTTGTTGTTGCCAAGCTGGATTGGGTGTCAGGATCCGCATCGAGATAACGTTGAGCAAACCACAAATCTTCCTCTCAGCATTTTCACTGTCAACGAGCCCCTGCGATACATGGCATCAAGGCTGACAGATAAGAGCTGGGCCGAGGTTGAATTCCCAATTCCTGCGTCCATACCCGATCCCTCGGTATGGGAACCAGTTCCCTCTATTATTGAGCGCTATCAAAAGGCTGATTTAATACTCCTTAACGGTGCCTACTATGCCCAATGGGTTGATCGGGCCGCATTGCCTTTGAGCCGCGTGGTCAATACAGGTAAAGGCTATCAGGATCGTTGGATAAAACGAGAGCAGGCCATGCAGCACAACCACGGAGAACAAGGAGAGCACACGCATGGCGAGTTTGCTTCCCTGACATGGATGGACCTTGAATTGGCATCTAAACAGACCGAGGCCGTGGCATCAGCCTTGATCGCCCGACGGCCTGAGCATGGTGACGGTATCCAACGCCGAGCCGAGCAGCTCAAGGGCGAATGGATGAGCCTGCACCGTCAATTTCAGGAGGTTGGATTGAAGTTAGCCAACACCTCGCTATTGGCCTCACACCCAGTATACGACTACCTCGAGCGCGCCTATGATCTGAATCTGATGTCCATGCATTGGGAACCAGATCAATTTCCCTCAGAAGAGGAATGGCGAGTACTGGATCAACTTCTCTTAACCCGGCCATCAGGCTGGATGCTGTGGGAAGCCCCTCCCCTAGAATCTACCATCAAGGCACTTGAAGCACGCCAAATCAAAGTGGTCGTGATCCTGCCTCAAGGTGGTGATGCTGGTGGGGTGGATTTCATGCAGATCGTGAAGGACAATCTGGATGCTCTGGCAAGTATCAAGCCCTAACCCAAGTGCGGTATCAATGATAGGGCTGCGCCAAGAAGTTTTCACCACCCACAACAAATCGGTTCGAGGATATGAAAAAGTGAAAGGGAGAGAGCAACGAGCTCTCTCCCTCAATGTGATGGGATGCGGATTGCCTAGTCACCGCTATTAGGCGACCTCGACCACAATTTCCTGAGGCTGAGGCTTGGGTCGTTTGGGAATCTCCACAGTGAGAAGCCCATCTTTGAAAGAAGCCTTGATGCCCTCAGGGCTCGTGTCGGCAGGTAGTTTGAATTGTCGCCTGAAGTTGCCATGCAGGCGCTCCTGACGATACTCTTGGTGGCCCTCCTTGACTTCGGGACGCTTTCGTTCACCAGAGAGCGTCATAACACCTTGCTCTACTTTGAGTGAGAATGCCTTGGGGTGGATCCCGGGAAGTTCAGCTTGAAGGACAAACTGATTGTCCTCTTCACAAATATCAATGGCGGGCGACCATTGAGTCTCTGTGCTGGGAGAAACTCCCTGAGTTTGGGATGCACGCCATCCTGTCAAAGGCCCCCAGGGAAGTGAGAGCTTGTTCCAATCATCTAAAGGACTCCAGCCACGATTCCAGACTGTGATTTGTTTCATTTGGTAACCTTATCTTTTTTTGTTTGAGTTGGACCGTTCAGTATGAGGCTAGCTCGATGCGAGACCTCCAGTCGGTCATTTCATGACAAACCTCTTGTAACAACTTTTATTCCATTTTTTTATTTTTCTTTAGTCATTGGTTGTGTGTGGTTTATAGATTTCAAGGAACTTAAAACGCTTTCACATACTGAGTCTATTTGGCATTTTTTGGCTCTTTAGCGCCATTAAGGCACTATTTTCCACAATTAGCACACCTGTAGCATTTTGCACGTTTCTAAACTTCGCTCTGAAAATAGTTGGCGCTCGATGCGGTAAGCATTCATGATGATCCAATCCACGGTATGCACTCAGAGGAATTGATGACTCATTTGAAGGCTGGGCATCGCGCTTACGCGACGGCTATCCTAACTGCTTCCCCACTCTGGCCCCCACTGGTAGCTAAAACCGGGGTCGATTTTGTATTCATTGACACTGAACACATCGCTCTGGACAGAGAATCCCTTTCTTGGATGTGCCGCACCTATGAGGCCCTCGGCTTGGCTCCTCTGGTGCGCATTGCGAGCCCCGACCCTGTCCTGGCATGTCAGACGCTGGATGGCGGAGCCATGGGTATCGTGGCACCGTACGTTGAAACAGCAGAGCAGACTCGAGCCTTGGTTGGAGCGGTCAAATGGCGGCCACTAAAAGGTCAGCGGTTAGAGAGCTTCCTCGATGGGAAACAAGCCCTTGAACCTGAACTGCTCCAGTATCTAACACACCGCAACCGGAAGCATTGGCTTTTGGTCAATATTGAGAGCCAACCTGCCATAGAGAATTTGGACTCCATCCTTCAAGTCCCCGGCTTGGATGGAGTTCTCATCGGCCCACATGATCTTTCCTGCAGCCTCGGCATCCCTGAGCAATACGATCACCCACGATTTGAAGCAGCGGTCATTGACATCCTGAGCCGTGCACGCAAGCACCACTTGATTGCCGGGAATCATTTTTGCGAGGATTTGGACCTGCATGCACGATGGGCCAAACATGGAGAAAACCTGATCATTCGCAGCAACGATCTCTACCTCTTCTCACGCGCACTCAGGAATGATCTCAACCGTATGAGACACCTGCTAGACGAGCCCACCATGCCTGAAAAACCCGGTGAATCCCTCGTCATCTAGAAAAAACCTGTTCATGCAACACCATACAATTTCAAAAGACCGCCTTCCTCTAGGAACACTCCTTGAGCTTCAGCGCTGGAATACGCCGAGTGTCTACAATGGATGGGAGCAGATGACTTCCCATGACGCTTCAATGGACGCTTTCAATTTGGAAGAAACCCGCGATTTCATGCCCGAATTAGGCCCCATGGTTGGATACGCCGTGACCGTAAGCATTGAACCTTCCAAAATAGCGCATCGCCAAGCCAATCCTGATGCCTGGGAACATTATCGGCAATACGTTGCCAACCAACCTGGCCCAAAGATCGTGATTGTCGAGGACATGGACAAACCCAACGTCATCGGATCTTTCTGGGGAGAGGTCAATGCCAGCATCCATCGATCGCTTGGATGTGTGGGCACCATCACAGATGGTGCCATTAGGGACCTTCAAGAAATGAAGCACTGCGGCTTCAAGGCTTTGTCACGTAGACTTTGTGTCGGGCATGCGCATGCTTGGCCCGTAGCTTGGGGAAGACCCGTGCAAGTTTTCGGTCGTTGCGTTGAACCAGGCCAACTGATCCATGCCGACCAGCATGGATTCCTCGCCATCCCCAAGGAGGACGAGCAAGGGCTACTGGAAGCGACTTCACTCATGGACCGCAATGAATGTGAGACGGTCATTGCTGCCGCTAGATCTCCTGATGTCAAAGGCCTGGATGATCGACTGAACCGCATCAACGAGGCCGCCAAGGCATTTGGACAAAGAGTCGTGTCCCGCACAAAACGCTCATCTGAGTGGCGTTAGTCTTCCATCAAGTTCAACATCTCGTGCTTGCCCAGGTTAGGCTTTGACCTAAGATCATCATTCATCAACCCAATCTATAAGCCATCGCGCCTGCTTCCAACGCAACACTCATTGCCATGATAACATTCCTACGCATGTGGTTACTTTTACCCGTCATTGCCATGCCCTCGATGTTTTTTATTGGCTGCCAGACCTATGATGAAGATGAGGTTCTCATTTGGGAGGATGCAGCCACCCCAAAGGAGGTCCTCAAACAGGGAGCGGGTGAAGGGCCGGCATGGCATCCTACCCAAGGATTATTCTTCAGTGGTGAGGGGCATATTCAGCAGTGGCATGCAAGCCACGGGGTCAGGCCCTTCGAAGAGGGAGCCGGTTCAAACGGGTTGATGTTTGATAGTCAGGGACGATTGATAGCCTGCGAGCCCTTGCATAGAAGGGTGAGGAGACTAGAAAAAAATGGTCAGTGGGCCACCTTAACGGATGATTATGATGGCTATCGCTACAACACTCCCAACGATGTCACCATCGATCAAGCTGGACGCATTTATTTTTCCGATCCGAGGTATGGAGATCGTAGCGGCATGGAAATGAAGGATGATCAAGGTCGTCTGGTGGAGGGGGTTTATTGCATCCACACTGGCGGGGAGGTGCAACGCGTCATCACCCATGAGGTGGATCGTCCCAACGGTGTGCTTGTCTCAGCCGATGACCGATTCCTCTACGTGGCTGACAATAACAACAGATCGCAAGGTGCTAGAAAGCTGTGGCGTTTCGAAAAGCTCTCCGATGGCACGCTTAAACTGAGTTCCAAGACCTTGATTTTCGACTGGAAAACCTCCAGAGGCCCTGACGGGATGGCTCAGGATGCACTGGGACGCCTGTATGTAGCCGCTGGCATCAATCATAACAAGCCTCCTCACGAAACGCGACTGCCCTACCCCGCTGGAATCTTTGTTTTTTCAAGAGAAGGCCGATGGATGGGGCACCTACCGATTCCCAACGATGAAGTCACCAATTGTGCCTTTGGCGGAGAAGATCACAGGACACTTTTTATCACGGCTGGAGGGCATCTATGGACCATGAAGACAGCTTATCCAGGAGATTTAACCTGGCCGCCCATTAGGCCCTAAGAGCCTTGATTGCAGCTATGCTTTATAGGCATCTCCCCTTTTCATCACGAGTCAAACCCTTGCGCTACGCACTGCTGGCCTTGATGATTTGGGGACTCACTAGGATAACGAATATTCCCTTTTCAGAGGATCTGGATCGATTGCTTTCCATTGATCAGCACCAGCACCAGACCCTAGAAAAGCTAGACCAGTTCCTTGATGGGAAGGAAATGCTCGCCCTAAGCATGCAAGCTCCCAATGGGATTTTCACTCCCGAAGGAATCATCGCCCTGCATGAAATATCAGAACGGCTCGCGACATGGCAACAGGTAGCGGACGTCAAGAGCCTGACCCACTCGGTAAAACCCATTCGAAATGGGCTTTCATTTCAAATGGTTCCCATTGCTTCCACCAATCAATTGAGCCCAGATGACTTGAAGGGTTTAAAGGATTATGCCCTATCAAACCCCCTCATGCGCCAAGTGATGGTCTCGGGCGACGCCATGAGCGCAATCATCGCCATCACCCTAAAGGTAAGGTCTGAGACCCGTGATTTTGAGCCCTGGTTGCCAGCATTGGATAAGCTTCTACTGCCATGGACCGATCGAGGTTTTGTCTTCCACTACCTGGGTATGCCTCTGGCTAGAGAAGAAATTCAGTCCACACTGGCAACAGATATCACCCTGATTCTACCTTTGATTCTGCTTGGGATTCTCACGGTGCTTTGGAGCTTCAAGCCTGAAGTAAGATTCTTGATCTATCTCATGCTTCAGTCGCTTTTAACCCTTTCATTGGCTGCCATTTTCTGTCTCTGGTGGCAAATCAGCCTATCACTGGAGATGTTTATCCTACTTCCCGTGTGGGCCGTGGTTCAGTGGATGAGCATCCTTCACAATACCGCCGCGGTGGACCAGGCAAGCATGGAGGGGATGCAAAATCCAATTGTGGCTGGATTGAGACGCATCCTCATGCCGTCACTATGGGTCTACCTGACCACGTTGATTGGGTTATTGGCCTTAAGCCTGAGTCATTTGGAATGGATCCAACGCATCAGCTGGCTAGGTGCCGGCGGTGT
>Ga0181576_10001346_pt1 | contig 18760 bp, 32 predicted proteins | sample 101ome_22_FD_132464 | JGI IMG/M metagenome (GOLD analysis project Ga0181576, IMG submission 132464) | Coastal salt marsh microbial communities from the Groves Creek Marsh, Skidaway Island, Georgia - 101412BT metaG (megahit assembly) | ecosystem: Environmental > Aquatic > Marine > Intertidal... | reverse complement strand
TGGGACGATAATCTTTATCACATCGTTCGCTGTCATCAGTTTATCAATAATTTCGATTGGCTTGTGGGCACTTTTAGCAGTTCTAAATTCGTAGTAGTAACACGCCGTCCTGAACAATGTGTAGCAGGATGGATGAGTGTTGGGGGTGTTGATATACCTTATCCTAAATACAAAGACTACTACATTGACAATGCTAATGCTGAACGTCTAATCAAAAAAGAAGCAATGCTGGCACAAAGAGCATTCTGGGATCACCAGATGGATACTTATGTGGCGGGCAGTGGACACTTTAAGCGAAAGTTCGGATTAACAATTACAGATGAACAAAGCGATCTCGCAAAGTATATCCGTAGTCTTGAAGGCTACATGTATCAAAACCCTGATCCCTATGCTAAACTAAAGCACGATGTTATGATAGGATACCTAAATTTTGACTGACAAGTATTTTGATAAACCAATATCTAAACAATTTGAATTTGATGACGATGTTGTCAGTGTATTTGACGACATGCTGACAAGAAGTATTCCCTTCTACACACAAGTACAAAACTTAACTACCAGTATTGCCCTACGTTATCTCAAGGAGGGCGACAGTGTAGTTGACTTGGGTTGTAGTACAGGTAGTACACTAATAGATTTAGCACAAAAAAGTAAAGTAAAACTTACACTCACTGGTATAGATAGCAGTCAAGCAATGCTGGATACTGCTATTAAAAAGAGCAATGTATATGAACTAGATATTGACTTTAAATGTGCTGATGTATTTGATACTGAATTAAATGCTGATGTAGTTATAGCAAACTATATACTACAGTTTATTCGTCCACAACAAAGAGAAATATTAGTTCGTAAAATATACGACAGTTTACCAGAGGGCGGAATATTTTTGTTTAGTGAAAAAGTAATAGGCAAAGATAGTACACTTAACAAACATTGTATTGACTTGTATTACGAATTTAAAAAGCAAAACGGCTATAGTGAATTTGAGATTGCCCAGAAACGTGAGGCACTTGAGAATGTACTAATACCCTATACTGATACCGAAAACAAACTAATGGTTATGGAAGCAGGATTTCGACACTGTGAGAGTATATTCAAGTGGATTAATTTTGAGACTTTTGTGGGTATAAAATAATGTACCAGGGTGAAGACTTAATACTTGCTATGGGTGCGCCAGGTAGTCGCTGGAGTGGTAGCATTCGCTGTATACAAAGTCAAACGGATATTAATACCAGTGACGAACGACCTGAGTTAACGTATGATGGCGAAATGGGTTGGCATAGAGGTGCTTATTGGGGACCTAACCATACTCAAGGACACAATTTTGATCGATTGGACAACATGGATTATTCAGAGTGTTTAACAGAATTTAAACGTCCATTTACAGACTGGAACACTGGCATCAAGATTATTAAAAGTCATTGGTTTAGTTATCACATACCACAGTTGCGTGAATGGTTTCCAAAAGCAAAACTAATAGCATTTTATATGCCTGATGACTTTTGTTTTGATTGGTGGCATAAAGTAGGCGGTTGGAACATTACATATCCACATTATGAATGGTATGAAAACGATGAACGTATGCGTCTACAAATCGAGATAGAAAACGCTTGTATACAACAAGAGTTTCACACGGATAAGAAAAATTTAGCCCAAATCCTTGACGAACTTGGGCTAACTAATAATTTACATTCCGCTGATTTTCTTATTAATAAGGATCGTAAATTTAAAGAACTATCGGAATCACTAAACAAATCAGTTCATCAAATTATTGAAAATACATTGTTTAGAACTCCTGTTGGAATTCTTTAACCAGCACTGACAACAGATGGTGTGAATGTTCTACTTGCTCTTTCGTCTGCGGATGCTGCAAAATGAGCATTTCTAGCCGCTTCATCAGTGTATACTAAAGTTCTAGTAACAGTTCCAGATCCATCAGCAACAATACTACCACTATCAACGTTTTCATGATTAATACCACATGGACCGTGTTCAGCAATCCATTCAGCACTATTTGAATAAGTGTTACTGTTGCCAGTAGTTAATGTAGATACATGTGTATATGCCATTTTTTAATCCTCTATCGTAATTCATGCCATAAATCTATGGCGTAACTTCTCCAGTTGTATTTATGCTTCAAGAAGTTTTTTCCTTCGCTCCAACGCACAAATTTCCAGTTTCGATATGTTTTTACATAATGCCAGTGCCATTCGTAATCCATACGTTGTGTTTTAGCACATTCAACAGCCGCTTTTGGAAAAGCATGATAGTATTCAAAATCTGCTTGTACTCTTTTGTTCATATAAATGGATTCTAAAAATATATTAGAATCTATATTGTCGCCAATATTAGTAGCATCTTTAAACACTGGTTCCTGAAAGTGTACATATATTCCACTTATACTTTTATAACCTTCTAACCACATAGCGGCGGCTCTGCCACTACCTGGATGTACTCTCCATCTAGAGTACCAGGGTTCATATACAAGTTGTGGGGTAAAAATTAGATTGTTGTTTCTAATAGCGTCACGGAGCATGTGTATTTTACTAGCATCTTCCAGTACTTCTCTGTTAGGCATACTGTTGTCAGTGACTTCACTTTCACTAAATGCCAGTACGTCTTCAAATGGAAGAGCTCGATAGGTATCAAACAAGTAATCTACATAGTTACCAGGATGAGTAATCTGGTCCCAGTCAAGAGTGACATGTTTTACTGTTCCACCCATGAGGGTATGAACATCGAACCATTTAATTAGTTTGTGATAGGTACTCGGCGATAGCGGCATGCCATTCAGGTCCTGGATGTAAGTTGTCACTTCCTAGTGGCATACTGTCATGTGGTATAGGATTAATAATGTTAAAATCTACTAGTTTAATTTTCCTACTACTACAAAACATATTTAACATAAATTTATTTTTTAGTGCGTTATACTTGTCCCAATGAGAATTTTGTAACTCTAAATGTGCCATTCTCCACCGATATTCTTCATTGGGTTTATTACTGTTATACGGTTGCCAACGTAGTATTTCGCCAGTTTCGTCCACCCATTCTCGTCTTTGATCAAACGTCCAGCAAACATAGATAACATCAGGATTAAAAGTATTACAATAACTAATAGAACGTCTTAGTATTTTATCGTTACTACTACCAGGCGCACTACAGTTTACCAAGCCAAGCAAACTTGCCCAAGTCTCATTTGGTTGTACACCGACCCCATAGGTAATACTACACCCAAAAGCGGCTGGCGCTTTGAGTGTAGGTTCTTTGTTTCTCGGATATTCGGGATCTTCTGTTAAATCGAATGTATCAAAATACAATTACAATATTTCCCATCTATAAAAAATGTGATCACCTATACGGCTGATCTTCATCATACCTCGGTCATGTCTCCAGTCTGGAGCAACCTCAATAGTATGGTAATGTGTACTACCTTCTGTGATATCAACAAGTGGATATTTTCCAGTAGCCGCTTCAAGTACTAGGTTAGATATTTCTACTGCTCTCCAAAACGCATCATTGTCATACATTTTGTCGCTCTTGCCATCACAGTACCATGAGAACTGACATCTGTGCTTTCGTGGGTAATACACTCGCTGGTTGTCTGGAAGATCCTTGAACTGCTTGGTCTTCCAACTCTCTTTTACTGGGCCTTGATATACTACTGAGCATACGTCATTGGGATATCGAGGATCAGCAACTCTATTAAGTGTTACCATAGCAACAGCATACATACCAGCATAGCCATCACTACGGGCTTCGTGGTATAGGTTTTCAGTTAAACATTGGATTTCTTCTTGCGTCACACCTTCAACAATACTGGTAGCAAAAACATAGTCACCAGGCTCAACATTTTTATAGTTTACTATTTGTGTATCTGGTACAATACCAGTTGTATCTGCTTTTACTATAGGAGCAGGGTAAAATTGTAGTCCAACTAATACACAAAATCCCAAGACAGTGACGCCATTGAACAGATCTCCTACTATATCTCGTAACATGATTTCCCCCTTAACACACTATATACTGTAGTATTTAACATATTTGAGTTGGTTGTTCGCCAGTTGCCATGTGCATTTTCTTGATAATAACATCAACATCTGACTCTGTTAGAAAGCCTTTTACAGTATCACCTACTTCAGTAATACCAGGCATCTCTACCATGTCGTTATTTTTAAACACACCAATCTCATAAAGTCCTCTGTCACCACCGTAACTGCCTTCATTAGATACAACACTCAGTTTGTAGTCGTCTCCAAAGTAAACAAGTGCTTGTTTGCCTTTTGGAACTGCCATCTCTTGAAATTTAATGTTTTTTATGTTCATAATCCTTCTCGTTTCTTTGTTGTTGATTTGCCCTTCTTATAGCAAACATACGATTTTTTTCTCTCTGAATAGGATCCAAATGATCGAATCCTCTTAGACCATTCTCTTTCGCCCATGCGAAGATCATGTTCATGTCATGCTTTTTTGCCAATACTACCTCCTCTAACTAAAAAACCAAACTAAAAGAGCCCCAAAGAAAATCCATGGAGCAAACTGCCATCCAATTTTAATGGCACCAAATACAACGGCTAATACTATGCCAATTGTAAATCCCAACATAATTAATGGAACTAGAACGTCCCATGCTAAACCAAAATCACCACCCATTATAGGTTCTCCATACAAATTTCTTTCTGCGCTTCAATAGCATAAAGCGCATCGTTCAATCCCTTAAAGATCTTTTCACGAGCGAACTTGGCAACACTAGCATCGTAGTCACTAAGTGTCCATTCAACTTCACGTTCAGCAGTTTTATACATACTGCGAACAACTTCTTCTGTCTCGTTTAGAGACTCTAAATATGCTTTGTAATCCATTATGCGGCCACCTTAACTTTACCAATAATCATTGAATTGTGAATTTTTGTAATAGTACGACCAAATGGTGACGCACCCGCATTAGCAACTTCTACAGTCTTGCGGTTCATCTTAACAATGGTACCTGTTTTAACAATTCCACCATATTCCCACTGGATCGTATCACCCTTTTTAAGGCCTGTTTTAGCCTTGTTACCAATGAATGTCATTTGACGCTTCCAACGGTCAGCAATAACATTCAAGTCTGCTTGGTTATCAATTTTTTTAAGTGCTTCGAGAACTGCTACAAGTTCTGGGCTAAATGTTGTATTCATTAGTAACTCCTGTTTTCTAACTATACCATTATTATACGGTAAGACGCTTTGGTTGTCAAGCCTTTTCTTTCCATGTAGTTAACATTAATCTAACCTCGAACCAGCATAAGCAGTAAAGCCGTATTTCTTAAACACATCAGCGGCCGCTTGGGCACCTGCTTCTAGTGTGTCAACATTCTGACATCCATACTTACTAGGGTTCCACATACAAACACTACCAGTATAGTCTTTTCTAAGGCCTGCGGCTTTCATTGCCTTACCAACTTTAGTGTTCATTTTAACACCATAAATGTTGACCCAAGCAAAACCACAAGCATAACGATCAACTCCACCAAGTTCTTCTTTAAAAAACTTGTCAGCAGCCTCATACGCCGCTGTCTGTGCCTCTTGAATGATACCTGGGATCATTTCCACTGTTGCTGTCGTCATATCTAAAATCTCCTAATTTCTAACTATATGCATAGTATACGGTAAGACGCCTTACCTGTCAACACTTTTTTTACTTTTAACCCCAATCTTTATGGTCACCAGCAATTTCGTTGTCATAATAACCTGCTTCATAAGCGGCTATTTCAGCGTCTGTCATCTCTTCTTTTGAGACTTCAACACCGTGATAACTACCTTCGGTAAAATAGTGGGGGTTAAATCCACGCCGATAATAACTGTCTGCGCCACCACGATCATAAGGACCACCATGTCGCTTATCATAGATAGCGTCTACCTGCTTTTCAATGTCAATACCAAGTTTACGCACAAGCCTTCTCCCAACGTTCTGCAACGCTCTGGGTGTGTTTACATTTACCATGCATTGTCATTCCAATACAATCACAAGTAAAACCCTTGGGCGTGATTTCTACTGTATATTCATTGCCTTTACTGCCAGCAATGCTATACTGTGTACCAAGTGCCCAATGGTCTTCTAGATTCATAAAGTCCACTTTAAGATAACGTGGACCATATTTGCTATACTTACTTGCCATGTTAACTCCAATCAAAGTTTGGATCGTTGTTTATTTCTACCCAACGGCAATCAAAGATTTTGTTATCTCGTGGACCTTCAGTTTTAAACTGACTTTCCAAAAACATCTTCATACCGCGAATCTCTTTAACACGCCATATGTTGCCATGCTGATTAATGCGATTTTTGCCATGGCGGGTGATACCTTTAAGGGTAACCGTCCCGCCTTCTCTAGGTCTAAGCACCTGCGTATTTGCTCCAAAAGTCATTCCAAAACTCATCCACACATTCTTCAACTTCACCTGGTCCCCAATGGGCAACCAAACTCTTGTTCTTCTCAGCAACCGCATAGGCTTCTGTAATATGCTCTGCGTTTTTAACCGCATCAGCAACAATATCGAAGAACTTCTCTTCACCATCAAAAATGTAACTACTCATTCCCATTATTTTTCCTCCACTGTAAATTTAACAACTTCTTTGTCTTTTAGAATATCTTGAACAACACTATCCATGCCTTTAAAAGTACCACGGACAGTTTCCCATTTGTCACCGTTTTTCATAGTTGCGGTAATTACAAACTTTTTCATTAGTTGCTCCTTTTTTCTAACTATACCTTATTGTAAGACATATTGGTTAAAAAGTCAACAAAAAAGCGAACAAAAGTTCGCTTTAAAATCAACGGGTTATAATTTTTTATTATTTTTTATATGGTGACCATTTGTCTACATCATTATCGCTGGACCAGGCATTAGTCCCACACTCATTTAAACAGCACTTTGGATAGTTTTCCTGGCTAAAACTTTTGTGTAATGCTTTAAATGCGTCGCTATCTTTGTATTCCTGGAATGTCATATTGCGTACATTATGTTGATCAGGATCAAATCCTTGCTGAATAAACCAATCTCTCATAACATACCATAGTTGTGAACTTTGTACATAGGTACAAGGTTTCCACTGTCCGTCTGCATCAACAAATATATCTTGCCGATTCGTTCTCTGGCATCTTGGATTTAACTTATTCCCAGGCATATAATTCTTGCTCCGCTATGGGCAAATATTGGTATAGTAAATTTGACCTATCACTTTTTACAGGATCAAAAAAGTCTACATTCCACTCTTTGGCTTGTTGTTTGGCTTGCTCTACTTGATGCTCATTGTATGGAAAGACAATATATTTCCATTCAATACGTCTTGGTTTTTTATCCATTCCTGTGATTACTCTTACAGCATAATCTATGGTTTCCCAACGAGCATTTTTTCGATATATGTGATTGGTATCCGCTAGTCCATCAATACTAAAAATCCACCTTGCTCGAGATAAGTCTCGAGTAGCCACATTATCCCAAAAACTTGGTGGGCGATTTGCTCCACACGTTGTTATCATCCAGTACAATCCGCTGTTGATTACAGCATCCAGGATGTCTAAAAACTGTTTATGGTAAATGGCATCACCATAACAGCCTGTTAAGTTTACTTGTGAAATTTTTGGATCTAATCCTATCAGACTTTTTTCAAATATATCAACAGGAATATCTCCTTTGTCCCAGTCTGATTTATATTTTTCTTTTGTCATACGTTGACATCCTGGGCATGCCAGACTACAGACTGTAGTAGTTTCATAACTTATATTTTTACTCATTAGAATTCAAATAGATCGTTAAATGTAGTCTTGGCTTCTGCCGCACTTAAATCCCAGTCAAGTTCTCCTAGTAAGTTATTTATTTTTTTACCAATAATAGCGTCTTCCATGGCTTCATCATCAAACGGCATTTGCTTAAACCAATCAGGAATACGCAACTCGTCTGTAGGATAACCAATACTAGTAAAGCCCATTGGATTGCTTTTTAGTTTACAAACAATAGTTTTCATACCATCCACAATATCAATACTGTATTGATCACTGTACATTTTCTTAGAACGATTCCAGTTAATAGCCGCCATAACATGTCCAATGCCACACTTTCCAGTCTTTTCAAATACTGCTGTGTGTCTAGTTAAGTTGTTTACACGTTTAGGTGTGCCTTTTTCCCAACTTGGTCTATCCCTGAACTCTTTACGAAACTCAATAACACGATCTATAACATCATGCTCTGTGCTACCAGTTAGTACCATCATTAGTACTTCTTCAAGAAACTTTTGCATATAGTCGGGGGTGTCGCTTCGCTTCAAGTCAAGGCCCATAGCCTTAATCTTGCCTGGTTTACCGTCCGCATCTTCACGTTTTCCTTCCAGGTCAAATACTAGAATAGCATAACGTTTCTTTGTAATAAACAATCCACTCTCACCTACAACTTCACGTCCTGCGGCAATGATCTCGCCTAGTTCGTATGTTGTGTGGAAGGATCGATTCATATATGCGCTGAATGTTTTGTTTACTTCTTCACATACAGCATCATAGTATCCAATAATTGTATCTTTGTCCCATTTAACTTCACCAGCATCAATCTGAGATTTAAGTACTGGGTACGCACTAAAGTAAGCAGAGTCAGTATCACCATATACAATAGCATCGCCCATGTGATTGTATTCGCCTGTGATAACTTCATTAAGTTTACCAGCCATGTGTTTGGCAATACATCTACCAGTTAGTGTAGTACTCTGTCCTAGTCGTTCATCAAAGAAGCGACTGCCTGGATTAAGTAGGGCGCCATACAAACTGTTTAAGTTAATCTTTTTAACAAGTTGTCGCTTATCCCAGAACGCAAACTGTTCTTTATCGTCTCTACTTTCACGAGCCTTTGCTTGTAGTTCTTTACGTTCAGCATACCAACGCTCTAGCAAACCAGGCACAATACCTTTTTTGTCGTATGTAAAGATAGTGCCATTTGCTGTTAATATCCAAGGCTGGCCGCTGTTAAAGACAAGTTCGTATATCTCAGCACCACTCATGTCAAAACTTTTACCATCTTCAAAGTCAACAACCAGTAGTTCTGATTTATCTTTTTCCATTACAAGATCGTATTCGCTACAGGCAAACTTTCCTTCCCATGCTTTGGCAATCTCATAGTTGAAACTTTCAATCATTGGACGAGTAATAGTATGACGTATCTGCCCAATAATAGTTTCAGTACTCATGTTACAACTACGCAAGATACTAGGATACAGACTGTTCAAGTCAATACTACCAATCCACTGATGCATTCCTTTTTTAGGTGTAGCAACATAAGCACCAGCGGCTTGTATAGGCTTTTCACTGTCTCGTTTTTTATCAGGAACAATTAGTCCACGGCTATGTGCTTCATTGATAATAGCCATGTCTGTTTGTGCTACCGCACCCATTGTTGTTTGTAGTAATACTGTGTTGGAGTGTGCCAGTACGTTTGCCAAATCAATAAACTGTAGTTTCTTATCCAATCGCACAAGTAACTCAACGTCCTGTCTGTTATAGGCAATAAACGTTTCAAAGTCATTGTTGTATAGTTGATCCAGTGTACCCTCGTATGCCAATTTGCGATCGCCCAATTCGTATTCACCAATAGCATCCAGAGCGTAACTGTGCATTTCATGATATGTATACTTGCGATACAGTTCCAGATAATCTAGGTGTACACGCCCAAATAGTTCATACGTCTCGCTTTCCTTGCCATATTTTGTAATAGTTTTCTTTTTAGGAAATCTCTGCCACAAGCAAAACTTACGAGTATGACTGCGGCTAAGTACACGTTCTACACGATTAACCATGTAGGGAATATCAAAACCTTCACTGTTCCAGCCACTGAGTACATCTGCGTCATCAATAATATCTAGGAATGTGTTGAGCAAGTCAACTTCAGATTCCATAAGCAAAGTATCAGGAAACTTAGCACAAATTTCTTCTGCTTGTTCTTTTGAGAGTGTTTTTGGAGCCACGGCTAAACAGATTGTTCGCTGTAACCAGTTTAAGTGTACTGCGACTGCTGTGATAGGATTAAACGGATCATCTGGATCAGCAAACCCTAAATCCTTGTTAAAATCAACCTCAATATCAAAAAACGCAATGTTTAGTTCTGGTGCGTCTTTATCCATGTAGTTGTCAGCAAAACAACGGAATACAGGATTCACATCACTTTCAAACAACTTTTTGTGTCCGTGAATTTTCTTTTCTGTGTTAAACTTTTTGCCACTGTTACAAACTACACGCTCTAGTTTATCACCAAATATACTAGTGTATTTGCCTCGTGGATCTGGATAATAAAATGTATAGCGAGCAGGATATTCGCGATACTCGCGAACACCATTAATACGCTCAACAATGTGTATAATGTCTCTTTCCTTGTCGAGGAAACCGTCTACATAACTCAATATATTAGTCCTGCCACATATATAACTGTAAGTAAAATATTTAACCAGAGTAGGCTGTTCTCTTTCCACAGATAACCAACTGCTATCCAAAGAGCGTTACCCAGGATAAATGCCCAGTGATGCCAATGCCATTCTGGTACAAAACTGGCTAGACTAGCAGCACTAACAAGTACCACTGTTGCTATCCAAGCCAGCCATTGATAGGGTTTATTCATAGATCCAGTGCCTTTCGAATTCAGGAATATAATCCATTATACTGGTTTTCCGTTGTCTGTCAAGGAAATTCATGTAGATACAAAATGCTCTCCAATCATCTGGGTTGTGAGGTTGGTTAAATTGATTGCTGAATATTTTTACCGCATCTTCATATGGCGTACCATTATATCTGTCTGTTAGTTTTAGCGCAAGTTTCTTTTTCTCGTCTTGGTCTGGAAACACATTAGTTCTTTACCATTGGGGTTTTGATAATACGTTAAACCCATTTCCTTTTCTAATACCTATTCGCTCTAGAAACGCAAACCATTCTTCTGTATTATAAAAGTTAAGTGCTTGACTGACAAAATTTAAATTTAAACTAAGATTATTCATGGTATTAAGACTAATTATGGTGTTTTCTATATCTTTCCAGTTGTACTTACCAACAGGAACACTTGGTCTAATGTACTCGTGTAGTTTACCACACGCATCAATACTAGCAATAATGTTTACTTGTTTAAAGTGAGTTAGTTTAGTTATATGTTTTGATGTTATGAGAGTAAGATTAGTAATAATTCTAAGAGTACCCTTCCATTCTGCTTCGATTAGTTTATCTAGTAAATATAAAAATTGTGGATGGAAAAATGGCTCGCCGCCACTTACTTCTATAGAGGAAAGATTAAGTAGTATCTCCAAATTTTCATCTATCCATTCTGTGGGTATCGTTCTACTGTATTCTTCCATCAATTCTGTGGTTAATGGTGCTTTTATTTGACTAAATGGCGTATAAGTGAAACCAGGTCTGCCCGGTAATGTTATATTATCCAACAATCCTTCAGCATCCATAGCCAGTTTGTCCTTGAACCAACTTGTGCTTTTTCTAGGACTACACATAGGACATCTAAGATTACATCCGTTGCTAAAATCTATTTTAAGTACTTTTAATTGTTTTGGGTCTTGAATCTCTGTAAAAGTTTGTTTATAAGCATCTAGATCAAATAATAGTTGGTCATCTTTATCTATTGTTCCTAGTTTATCTAGATATCTATTACTATTTCGGTAAAGTCTTAGACTATATCCAAACTGTTCTTCTTTTTCGTAACAACCAGCACAACCTTTTGGAGGCAACCCTGCTATCATGTCACGACGCATTGAGCGATAATGCTCATGGTTAAAATTTTCTGCCATGCTTTTTTCAGAAGTAAACTCTGTGTCAGTAAAAGCTGCACAGCATGATTTAATTTTTCCTGTAGGCTGTATGTACATTTCATGCCAGGGAGTTAGGCATCCATATTTGTTAAAGTCTACCACCAACCCATTGCCTTTCCAAATCCCAATACATTGACAAAACCAAAGTACATTGTCAACAAGAACGGCCATACCAGACGTCTACGTTTATAAGCCAGTACGGCGGTAATCGATCCAATAAAAAATCCCGGATATACAACACGCATATCTGGTGCGTCGGCGTTGAGTGCTAGTGTTAAACTAGCACCCACCGTGAATACGAAACTAACTAGTTCAAGGTAAAAGGCAGTTTTATCACTGCGATAACTACTTACCCAAAACTCTACGGCCTTGTTCAACTGCCACGTCCAACACTCTCTAGAATAGTTTCTAGTTCGTCAAACTCTTCACGAGCTTTACCCATTTCCTGTTTGTAAGCAATGCGAATTGCCTTGTTTAGTACTGCGGGTTTAATACCCATTTCTTCAGCGATAGCCTTTACTGTGTCACGCAAGCCTTCTCTAAGTGTTTCTACTTCTTGTGTTACATGAATACCTTCAGTAACAAGTGTTTTAAGTTTATTGACGTCTTCTGGTGAGAATGTTGTCATTTGTTTCTCCTAAGTTATTAGTGTATATAATATACAATGAAATCAATGAGTTGTCAAGCCTAGATTTTGCCTGGACATTGTATCTAGTTCAGTGTAATGTGCTTGTTTGTTCTGTACATGATTGTTGTACAGTTCATAAGCATACAACTGAGCAGTGTTTATGTCAATCTTTTCTTTCATTAAATTGTTGACTAACCACAACATAGTTTGTAGTTTAGTTATGTCTCCTAGTTCCTTCCAGCATTGGTCAGGATCAAAGTGTATTGAAATACCATTTTTGTCTAGATATTCGTTAAGCCAGATATCAATACTGTTATTGGATTTTATATTTAATTTGTTGTACATAACTTGTGGATCTATCAACCAATCATACATATTTAATGTTTGTTTGCTAGCCCACTGACTGTCCTGTACTGTACGATTATTAACTAACTGTCGCCAGGCACTTTCCTGATCTTGCCAATCGTTCATAATCTGGTTATATTCTCTACGCAACCAACTTGTAACAAAGTAATGACTATCTGTGCCCATGTTAGTAGTAACTACACGGACAGGTAAATTATTTACCTGTGTCCATTCAGATATCATACTGTGATTAGTAGCATGGGTAAACAATGCTATGTCCTTACCAAGGTTAAGGTCCTGTATGTTGTCCGATAAATGTTCTAATTGTTGTAAGGTAAGAACGTTAGCATTTCTTATGTCTTTGTTATATGCTGTTAATGATAAAGGAATATTCCACCAATCATTTAGCGTATGAGCAGTTCCAAATCTGTCACTGATTTCATTTAGCCATAGGTTGTTATGGCTGACATTGTAGTAATCAGGACTTTGATTAATCATGTATGTAAGTGCACTAGCGTTTATAGCACTGCGAGTACACACTAGAGTTATTGAGTTCATCTTTAACTTATATTACACCAGTATTCGTCACCTGGTTGACATCCTCGTATGAGTAGTTCCAGCATTTATGGAAGACCTTCTGCGAAACCTGTTATGAAAGCAATTAGTATTAGTAGTATTAACAAGATAAAAGGACTTAGCAGTATTAGCCACCAGTATGTTCTAAATATACCATGCCCGTGTGCTTTGCGATATTCTCGCTTGCGAGCAAACCAGTGTGCTATTGCTTTTAGTAAACGCTTTATACCATTGGTAAACCAATCGCCTATAAAATGTCGGATTATTCTAACTGCTATTAAGACTGGACTACTAATTACTTCCCATAATAGCAATATGGCATCAACACAAAGATCAACAACATGATCTATTGTCCACCAATTTTTGAACCGTTGCCATCTTTCCCTTAGAGTCAACGCTCTAACTTCTTTATACGCTGTTCTAGTTCGTCAATCTTTTTAGTTACATGTGGATATTTTTTTCTCCAAGCATCTGGATCATTTTGTAACCAAGTCCAACCCCAACGAACGGCTAGGTACTCCAGAAAGTTGTCAAACTTGCCAACTGCCCAGATAGCCATTTTTGTATCTTTAAACCAAAACAAGAATGCGGCGCCAAATAAACTACCAGCAATACCTGTATAAATCCACAGTCTGTCTGTCGCCATTCTTTCAATCATTTCCCACATTATTTTTGTTCCTGTTGTTTGCGTTCTATAGTAGCAAGTGTTTGTAGTAGTGGTCCCATCTCAACAATGTTACGCACATAACCCTTGCCTTCACTTTTAAAGTTGCCTCGGGTGCGTACAAGTTCTTGTCTGCTTCCGCCTTCACCAAGAGGAATACCATATACGCTAATCATCGCTGTTCCAGTACCTGGAGTTTTATAGTCAACGTCCAAATCAACATTTTCCATAGCGTCTCTTAATGCTTGCCCAAACTGTAGTTCTTTAAATCCAGGAGCATTAGGTGTATTTTTAAGCACTACCATTGTAACATCGTCTTCACCTCTGGTAGCATGGAAATTGATACCTTTGTGTAGTCTTTCTACAAAACGTGCTTCAACTTCATCGTTATTTCCAGCGAGTTCAGTTTGTATTTTCTGGGCCACACTGGCATAAACCTCATGAATAATTTTAAATGCTTCCTTGGGTTCTTTACCATCTAGTTCATCTTGATATTGTTCTGGAACTCTAACACCAAATGTTTTGTTGAAAAAATCATCCAGTTTATCGTATGTGTATCCACTACCTTGACCAAACTGTTTAACACTACCAGCCTTGAGACTTAATAGGTTAACTGTAGTACCGTCAATTTCCAGGAATAAATCTGCTTTTGTACCAGTTTGATCACTAGCACCGTCACTGTTTACTGTAACACTGTTTGATTTTTTATCTTTGATAATTTTATTTACTGCTTCTGTAACTGCTTGACTATTAGCATACTGCGCCGCACTGTTGATAACACCTTGCATATCTGGATGTAGTTTACCTTTTGATACTCCGCCAAACAATGCGTTGTAATCTCCTTTGGGTAATATTAGGTTAAAGTAAACAGTATCATTAGCACTTTTTCCCTGATAATTTGCCTGTAAATTTTTACCTGATTCTTTACCAGCACCAAGTTCTCTAAGTACATTCATTACATCAGCCGGAGTAACTTCATTTTCACGTTTAATGAATCTAGCAGTAACAGCGGCGCCTAATGCTCCTTCTGCTATCTGCCCGGTATTAAATCCTTTAGCACTTCCAAATTCAGGCGGTTTACGAAGTTGACCAATGGTAACTTCACCGCCTGACTGTGTTTTTATAATCACTTTATTTGGATCGGCTTGAGGTATGATTTTACCAGCACCGTCAGCAGTGATACTATCAGCATCAGGAATTTTATTTTGGCCAAAATACGCTTGTAGTATTGCTCTAACACCACTAGTATCTAAAATTACCTGATCGCCCAGTTCCACTCTTTTTTCTGGATTAATGACTTCAAAAGGTTCACCATTGTTTATTTTGTCAATAAACATTCCGATATATCTACCGTAATGCTTACCTAACTCGCTATGAGTTAGTGCACCTTCTCTCAATAGTTCTACACTTCTAAATTCACTTGCTCTCATGTTATCTTCTTCTTACTGTTTTCCACACCTCGTTAGCAGGTACACGAATGAAACGTTTATTCGTTTCATTTGTGTTTGGGTTAGGAATAGTTAACATTACTCTCTTACCCTTTATATATGCTAGTAACTGATTATATTGTCTCATACCACTTTGCATATATTCGCGCCTCTGCTGTTTCGCGATTCTATTTACAAGTCTATCAGGATTTTGGTGGGTAGTACCCTTGGAAACCTGAGTAGCTCTTTGTCTTTTCTTTGCCATTAGGTTGTCCTTTCTGGTTTACCTACCTTGACCTCTGTATTTCTTATAACTACGTCTTTTGCTTTTGTTCATTGTACTAGTTTTGATCATAGCATGATTGCCACCAATGCTAGTTTTCTTGAACGTGGGCTCTAAAACTTTTTTCGTTGTGTCGAATTTAGTCTTTGCCATATCAGTCTACCAATTAAGCGGCAGATTGATTTGTAACAATCCATGCTTTATCTGCATTTGGGTTTGTACCCATTGCAGCAACATGAGCTGTACGAGCGGCTTCGTTTTCATAAACAAAAGTTCTAGTGACACTTCTGCCATCAGCATTTAATGTCAATGTAGCACTTGTTGTGTGTTCTGCTGTCACAGCGTTAGTTGCGTTTGTCGCACACCAACCGTGAACAGCGGTCCACGCATCAATATCAGCGTAAGATGCAGCTGCATCAGATGCTGTCAATGTTTGAGTAACTGTATATGCCATTTTATGACTCCTTCAAATATATTTGAACGAACAGTCTGTTCGTTATTAGTATTTATCCAGATACAGTTATAACTAGTGTAAATCAGGATCACGACCAAAGCCTGGCTTTACAACGCTTTGCTCTATTTCCTCTATTGTGTGATGTTCTTGGGGGTTAACGACAAATAATTGTTGTATACACTCATATGCTTCTTCGTATGAATATACAGTGGTGACGGTATTACCGTTGCTGTCTACTACGTGGTAAACTTTTAACATAGCACTGGTGCGGCTTACTGGCCCGCACACTCCTCACAGCGACAATGCTCGCAAACTTTTATTTGATATTCGCGACCATCATAGTCTTTTTCATCACGCCATAGCGAATCATTACAATGACTGTAGTGTCCGCAATTTTTACATGTTGTTGGTTTGTATTCTGTTTGTGCCATATTACTATCCCCCGTAATAGATTACTTCTTTTTTGTGTTTACGTTCTTAGCCTTTCCGCGACGATCTGGATTTGGGTCTTCTCTACGTTTTCGTCTTGCGGCACTCGCTCTACCTTTTTTTCCAAGGGAATGTGCTTTCTTTTGTGGTAAACATTTTGGCTTACCCTCCTTGCTAGAACCTCTAGCACAAGGACCATCAATTTTACCATCTGGGCCAAAGCGTACCCATTTTTGTTTAAACCATTTGCGTAAATCTTCACTTACACTTGTATCGTAAATTGCCCACTGTACAGGATATTCCTCATCTCCGCTAAAACCAGTATCAATAGGCTCACTACCCATTTCTTTGTTCCAGCCATCGATTACTTCATCGTATACATCTTCGTAGGCATTCAATTTGCGTGGGTCACCGTCAGGTAATTCACAACGTTCTGCGGCGTCTTGTTGGCACCAATCAGAAAACCCTTCGTACTTTAGTACATACTGACCACTGCGCTCTTCACCTACGTCATCAGCATTTAAGTCGTCAATGATGTTATACAAATCATCAACGTTTTCGCTAATAGTATGTACTACTTCATTAATACGCATTACTTTTTACTCTTGTTGCCCCAGTTGTCAGCGCCTACCTTACGGCACTTTGATAGTGCGGCACTGGCATAAGCACTTGGCCATACTTTATAACGTGCTTTGACTTTGTGGTAGCAAGCATCTTTTTCACCCGCTGCTTCGTCAAATTCTTCTTCAGTAAAAATATTCTTAACTGTGTCCATTGCTTTTTTTACAATACCATCATTACCACCATTCTTCTTTTTTGGTGGGTCTTTTCTTTTTTCTTTGTTACCCCAGTTAATCTTGTCAGCAATGCTACTGTCTTGTTCAAATGCGTTCATATTGCCAACAGTTTTAATTTTATCTGCTTTAACTTTATATTGCATACCAGCACTGGTCGCCTTTTTAGGATCTATTTTATTACTACTACCATCAAAATTAAGATTGACTGCAGTATTACCTTGGCTTATTTTAGCATTGGTTACGCCTTGCTTTTGCCCTATACCAGCAACTTGTGTTTTTCGTATATTAGTGCCATCAGGACCAGTAGTATTGCTTACTGTTTTAATACTACCATCAGCATACTGTGTAGTCTGCGCTCCACCAATTTTAGGTGTGCTTCTAGCAATCTCTTTGCCGCCTACAGTAGTTACATTACCGGCACCTGTTCTTGTAGTTACTGATTCTGGCAAACGTGAAGCGGCACGGTTTTTAGCACCTGGTAGTGGTTTCATGCCAGCCTTTTTACGAGCCCTGTCCATAAAGTACCCTTCTTGAACTTTACGTTGGAACATTTCTGGAGCATATTCATTCCAAATCTTATAATCTGGATCTAGTGCTTCCTGATATTTGTATAATGTATTACGTTCATTAGAGCCTCTAGTCCATACACTGTGATCATCTGAGTAATCATAATACCAATCATGCCTTGCTAGGAGAGACTTGTAATCTTCTACATCATACTTTGGTTCGTTAATATCATATGCCTGTGTATCACTTACCTTAGCATTGCGAGCATCAATATCTGCTTTCTGCTTCATAATATTAGCCATAGCCGCGGCCATTGCTTTATCTTTTCTGCTCTCTTCGTCTGCTTCGTTTACAAAATCATCTGCTCTCATATTATCTACCTTCTAAGTACGACTTAGCACCTTCCCAAAAACTATTGTGTACTGTGCCTAATCCGCTAGTTACTGTTTGTACGTCTTGTGGATTATTCATATCCATGCCTTTGTTGTAAGCATATCTCCAACCTGCCTTGTGGCCTGAGCAATCTTTAGTACAAGGATACCCTTTAAACATTAATCCGGTTGCTTCTAATACTAAGTCTTTTTCCCGCATCTTACTATTCCTTATAGATCGTCAACGTTAATTTTTTGATTCCATTGACTATTTGGATCTTTAGCCATTTTATTGATTGCTTGTTTATTTGCTTTAGCCTGTTTCTGTCTGTATGCTTGTATATCTTTACGGTTAGTTGAACCAGCGGCCATCGCATCTCGTCTCATTTGAAAATCATTATCTATAGCCTTGTTAAGACGACGTGCTTGGTCGTTGGTACTTGTTTTAACACCTGTCATGTCA
>Ga0181576_10001343_pt1 | contig 18776 bp, 21 predicted proteins | sample 101ome_22_FD_132464 | JGI IMG/M metagenome (GOLD analysis project Ga0181576, IMG submission 132464) | Coastal salt marsh microbial communities from the Groves Creek Marsh, Skidaway Island, Georgia - 101412BT metaG (megahit assembly) | ecosystem: Environmental > Aquatic > Marine > Intertidal... | reverse complement strand
GAAAGAGTGCCAAAAGACGCGCCTATCATTCTTGCGGTGGTAAGCTTAGTTCGCTCATCACTGGCAGCAGTAATTCTAGCGGTAAGGGAAGAATATGGAACGCTAACAATAGTAAAACATGTTCGATGAAGCAAATTAACTGTTAATAAAAAAATAAATAATATTATGCCTTCAAAGGGAGGAACCCAAAAAAGTAATACAAAAGAGAGGGCTAATGGAATTGCACCATAAAAAATATAGGGTCGGTAGCTGCCCATTTTAGTCCTAGTTCTTTCTGCAAGATATCCCATAAATGGGTCTGTGATTGCATCCCAGGCTATACCAAGAGCATATATCCATCCTGCTAGCAAAGGAGTTATTCCAACCACATCAGTATAAAAATAAAGAAGGTATAAACCGACTCCACTCCAATATAGGCAAATTGCATAATCCCCTATGCCGTATGCTGCTCTAACTTTATTTGATACTGTGCTTGAGATCATAAATATTCATTGACTATAACAGTCTTGTCTTCGGTTGGTAATATTTCAAGAGTGCATTAGTATAAAAATATAATCAAAGAAAAGTACTTGATAGTTTATGAATGCAAATGAGCAATATTCAGAAGGTTTTGCTGAAAATAAGGGAGTAAAAATTTTTTACCGAGACTACGGTCCAGTAGATGGAGATCCGATTCTCATGGTACATGGTTTGGGGGCCCAACTAGTTCATTGGCCTCCTCATTTAATTCATTTCTTACAAGCCCATAATTTCCGACCCATTACTTATGATAATAGAGATGTTGGTTTATCCTCACGATTTATAGGAACTCCATCTTTTGTATTGGATTATATTAAATACTTTTTGAGGCTGCCCATTAAAGCTGAATATACCATCGATGATATGGCCGATGATGGCATAAAACTTCTAGAGACATTGAATATACATCAAGCTCATATTTTAGGCACCTCAATGGGCGGGATGATTGCTCAGATTATCAGCGCTCAATATCCTCAGAAAGTTAAATCATTTACTTTGATTGCCTCAACTGCCTCAACGCCAAGCCCAATGAATGCTCCTTCTAAACCTGTAAGAGAGCTCATGATGGAAAGATCTAAAAATCCAAATGCATCTGAAGAGGAAGTAATTGAAAGAGAAATAAAAATTGTCTCCCTCATTGGTATGGAGGGTCGAGTTGTAGATACTCCAGAATTTAGAGAAGAAACTATTAAAAATTTAAATCGCGCTCAAGATGGTTCTGGATATGCAAGACAATTATTGTCAATCTTAGCTTCAAAAGATAGGCTAAAAAAAATACAAAATATTAAAGCTCCAACTTTAATTATTCATGGCAAACAAGATCCAATGATTCAACTCAAGAATGCTTATAAAATGCACAAATTAATACCGCATAGCAAACTAAAAATCATTGATGAAATGAGGCACTTAATTGAGCCCGAAATTCTGATTCAGTTTGAAAAGGATCTGTTAGACCATTTGCAGCTTGCCTGTTGAGCTAACTTTGAATGTTTGCAAGCTCTTCTTTATCAATTAGCAACATTTCGCCAATCTGCATAAAGAGAGAATTTTCATATTGATCGACCTTTCCATCAGACAGAATTACATCCCAGATATTTGATAAGATTTCTATTTTCATTCTTTTGGTGCAATTACTATTAATAATGTTAATAAAGGGATTGAAGGATTCTTTGTGGCTTGTCCAATCTTTTAGCTCTTCAAATGCCTGAGTAAAATCACCGTTTGGATAAAGGTCTAAATAGAAATTTTTAATCTCATCAATTTCAATGTCGTCTATTTTTCCATCCATTCGAGCAATCTCAATCATCAAGCATAAAACAGCAGAAACATGAGGCGGCATGTCTTCAGCATTTCCTGAGATGTCAGCAAATAATTTTTTTTTGAAAATAGATAACATATATAAAGATAAGTAATTTAAAAAATAACTATACCAACATTTTTGTAAATTTAGCTAGAGCCTAGGTTGAGAAATTATACTTATAGATCTCACATGAAGATTGTCAAATAAGAACCTTGAGGAGAAAAGACTTCAATAAGACTTTTGTAAAAAATATCTTTATCAAGCGGCTAATCCCAAATACGCATTAATCCCTCTTGAGCTGTTGATGCTATTAATTTTCCTGATTTTGTATAAATTGAGCCTCGAGAAAATCCTCTAGCATTTTGAGATATAGGACTATGCATGTGATGCAAAATCCAATTATTAAAATTCACTTTTCCGTGAAACCACATAACATGATCCAAGCTTGCGCTCTGAAATTTTTTAGACATAAAATTCACCTCATGAGGGTTTACAGCTGCTCCAAGAAGCCCCATATCTGAAACATAGAGCAGCAATGCTTGATGAATCCTTTCATCAGCTGGCAGTTTTCCAGTTGGTTTCATCCATGTACTTCTATACGGGGGCAGCTTTTCTGCCTTCAATAAATCAACTGGTTCAACCTGCCTTGTTTCAATCTCCCTCTCTCTAAGCCACATTGGTAAATAATCTTTAGGTATTTTTGATTGCAAATCTTTTCGAAGCTCTAAATCACTTTTTAATTTTTCTGGCCCTTGAATTTTTGGCATTTCAATTTGATGATTGAGTCCCTTTTCTCTTTTTTGGAATGAAATTGAACAGCTAAAAATTGCTTCTCCATTTTGGATTGCATTGACTCTTCTTGTGGTGAAACTCTTACCATCGCGAATGCGGTCTACCTCAAATATAATGTTCTGTTTAAAATCCCCTGGCCTAAGAAAATAAGAATGAAAAGAATGGACCATTCTTCCCTTTTCTACTGTTTGATACCCTGCTATTAAGCATTGCGCCATAATTTGACCGCCAAAAATCCTTTGAAAACCAACACTTTGACCTGTCCAAGAATATAAATCTCTATCTATTCTAGTTAAGTTAAATAAATCAAGGGTGTTTTTTAGCGCTTTGCTCATGAGTGATATTGGTACATTAATAAAAATTTATCTTACATTGATTCAATTAAAACTAGAACTTTATCCTCTCAAAAGTTAGCATAGTCATCCATTAATTAAAAAAGCACCTCAAATGATAGATTCTGAAAGAATAAACCTACCTGAAATACCTGATCAAACATTCAGTGTAAAAAAAACCTTTGGGATTGACTCTGATCTTGAGGTGAAAGGATTTAAAGATAAAACGCAATGGGTTCCCGAAATAGATGAAACTTATATCTTTGATCAAGCTACTACTTTGGCAATCTTGGCCGGGTTTGAGCATGATCGCAGAGTCATGATTCAGGGATATCATGGAACCGGTAAATCCACACATATTGAGCAAGTTGCTGCAAGGCTCAATTGGCCATGCGTAAGAATAAATCTTGATAGTCATATAAGCAGGATTGATTTGCTAGGCAAAGATGCAATTGTTTTAAAAGATGAAAAACAAATTACTGAATTTAAAGAAGGCATTCTGCCTTGGTCAATCCAAAACCCCGTTGCGATTGTTTTTGATGAGTATGATGCGGGTAGGCCTGATGTTATGTTTGTTATTCAGAGGATATTGGAGGTGGATGGAAAATTAACCTTACTCGATCAAAATCAAGTTATCACTCCACATAATAGCTTTAGACTATTTGCTACGACAAACACTGTTGGCATGGGTGATGTAACGGGTCTTTATCATGGAACTCAGCAAATCAATCAGGGGCAGATGGATCGATGGCATATACTTTCAACGCTTAATTATTTGGAACGCTCTCATGAACTAAATGTTGTAACAGGTAAAGTTCCCCAATTAAAATCTGCTAAAGATAAAGCGCTAATTAAAAGTATGATCCAGCTTGCAGACTTAACTAGACAGGGTTTTATCAATGAAGATATTTCAACCCTAATGTCACCAAGAACAGTAATAACATGGGCGCAAAACTATGTTATTTTTGATGATATCAAGCACTCATTCAGATTAACATTTCTTAATAAATGCGATGAAGCAGAGAGACCAATTGTGGCAGAATATTTTCAAAGGTGTTTTGGCGAGGATCTTACAGAAAGTCACAATCCTGAATCTTAGTTAATGAGTTGGGTTAAGAATCGGGAAGAATTTAAGCAAGCTGCTCTCTCAACTGCAAGGGCGGTATCTAAAAATCCAAATTTAGAAAGTACATCGCAGACTTCTAGTCGCCCACCATCTTCGTCACAAATTTCCTTGCATTATCCCCCACGATCATCTGGACAAATTGATACATGGAGGGGTGAGGGAGATTTTCAGGCATTTTGGCACAGTTTTCATAAAGAGCACGCATCTTTAAAAATGCCAAAGATTGCCAGAGATTTCTTTGCTGAGCTTGAGCTTTGTAGAGTAGAGATGGTGGGAGGAGAAAAATTTCCAGGCGCCAAAATTAATCTAAATGCATATCTCGACGCTCAGGCAAAAAAAGGAATTGATAATAAAGTGCCTCCTTTTAATCCATTAGCGGCAAATCTGTGGTTAAAACAACTCAATGGTGAGAACTTACCTGAGGATAGCAAGAATGCTGTCACTGCTTTTCTCTCATCTATTTCTATTAACATTGATAATTTAGGCAAACAATTAATTCAAGCTCAGAACTCTCAAGAAGATTTCCAGTCTATCGCTCTAGATTTAATGAGAGATTTAGACTTGATGCATGAGCCAGAAACAAAAGGCGAGGAAGAATCCTTTGATGAGGAGACATCATCAGAACATTCTCAAGACTCAAATGAGCAACAACAAGATTCTGAGGAGGATATACAAGAGCAAACATTTGAATCTAAGGCTGAAGGCGAAGCTAATGAAGAAGGTGGAATGTTGGAAGAAGCTCAAGCTCCAATTGATTCAATGTCCATTGATGAGGAGATTGACTTAACTAGAAATTTTAATGAAGACTTGGATCATACTTACTATGAAGATTATAAGATATTTACCTCTCAATTTGATGAGGTTATCAATGCAATTGAATTAGCAACTCCCGAAGAATCTCAAAGATTAAGGTTGCAACTCGATCAACTCATTGCTCCCCATCAAACAACGATTGGAAAATTGGCAAATAGATTGCAAAGATTGCTTCAAGCTCAACAAAACCGTAGCTGGGATTATAATCTTGAAGAAGGTTTGCTAGATACTGCTCAATTGCATAGAGTTATTACTCGGCCTGGAGACCCCTTAAGCTTTAAGCAAGAAAGTGAGAGTAAATTCAAGGACACTGTTGTTTCATTATTGATAGATAGCTCAGGCTCAATGCGTGGTCGATCCATGACATTAGCAGCAATTTGTGGAGACATTATTGGAAGCACTCTTGAGAGATGCTATGTAAAAACAGAATTATTGGGATTTACAACAAAACATTGGAAAGGTGGTGACTCAAGAAAAGCTTGGGTAAACCAAGGCAGCCCCATGAATCCGGGGCGTTTAAATGATTTGCGCCACATAATTTTTAAGTCAGCGGATGACAATTTTAGAAAGGCCAGGAAAAGTTTTGGGATAATGTTGCGAGAAGGGTTACTAAAAGAAAATGTAGATGGGGAGGCTTTGGCTTGGGCTCATCAAAGGCTAAGTAAGCGCAATGAAGAAAGAAAAATATTAATAGTAATTTCAGATGGGGCCCCGGTAGACGACAGTACCCTATCAACAAATCATAGTAATTTTTTAGACAATCACTTACGTCAAATTATTAATACAATTGAAACTCAAAGCAATGTAGAGCTTCTTGCAATTGGCATTGGGCACGATGTAACTAAATATTATGAGAAATCAATCACGATCAATAGAGCTGAAGAACTGGCTGAAGCATTGCTTGATAAGCTAACCGAACTTTTCAATGACTAAAAAAAGGAATATAATCAGTAATGTTTACAGTGTAAACATAAGGATATTACCGAGGTAAAAAAATGAAAATTACAAAAACTGATGGGCCGCCACAAGATATTCTACATTTTGATAATGAGCTAAATCTGACACCTGACCAAGTTGAAGATGTTGCTGAGATATTTAATACGCCATTAACTGGAGCATATAACTGGGATTACACAGTTGCTGACAACAGAATTAAAAAACTATATGAGCTCGGTAAAGAGTTAAATTGGAATGGTTCAATTGATTTAAACTGGGACTATACACATCCAGCAGATGAAAGACTTGTCCAAGCAGATGAAGAATTGCCGCATGAAACTCTAGAAGCTTATGAAAATTTGACCGAAGAAGAAAAGATTGAGTTTGATCGTCATGATGCCGCTGAATTATTAAGTCAATTTCTTCATGGTGAGCAGGGTGCCCTACTTGTTGCATCTCAACTAACCTCATGTGCCCCTACTTACAACGCTAAGTTATATGCTGCATCTCAAACGTTTGATGAAGCCAGACATGTTGAGGTATTCAATAGATATCTTCAAGAAAAAATAGGCATGCACTACCCTATTAACAAAAATCTAAAGTTGCTGTTGGATAAAATTCTTACTGATGAAAGATGGGACCTTAAGTTCATTGGTATGCAGATTATCATAGAAGGTTTAGCTCTTGCTGCCTTTCAAATGTTAAAGGGGTTATCAAAAGATCCGCTCTTAACTCAACTTCTTCATTATGTAATTCGTGATGAAGCAAGACATGTAACCTTTGGAATTAATTACCTAGAAGACTTCATAAAGACTTTAAGCCCAGAAGAAATTGAAGATAGAGCAGAATTTGCATACGAAGCATGCGTGATTTCAAGAGAAAGACTCATCAACACAATAGCTATGCAAAAATACCTAAAAATGACTGAAGATGAAGCTAGAGAATTTGCCTTATCAACTTCAGCTAATACCACCTTCAGAAATTTCTTGTTTTCAAGAATTATGCCCAACCTTTCACGGATAGGTCTATTAACAGATAAGGTAAGGCCAAAATTTGAAGCATTGGGATTGCTTGAGTATGAGAATGCTCCAGACGATTTTGAATGTGACTGGGATGAACTTGAAAAACCTTTAGAAAAATTTGGTGAAATTCCTCAAGCTATTTAATCAAACTATTGTTGGGTTACTATTTTTTAGTAGCTCTCTATATTCTGCTGTTCAGATTATTCAACCATCTGAAAATGCCTATGAAGAAATTCAAGAGGCATTTATATTAGCTGAGCCTGGCGATGTTATCAGGCTTACATCAGGCACATATGATCTTCAAGACTCTCTATCGCTAGATGTTGAGGGGGTTCAGGTTGAGGGAGAAGGGATGGATCAAACTGTTCTCAACTTTGCCGGCCAACAAAGTGGTGCTCAAGGACTAAGCGTTACTTCAGATAACGTAACTCTACAAGATTTCTCCATTCAAAATGCCAAAGGTGATGCAATCAAAGTGAAGGGCGTTACCAATATTAAATTCTTAAGGGTGAAAACTGAATGGACAAATGGGCCTAGCCCAGAAAATGGAGCCTATGGTCTATATCCGGTGGAATCAACCAATGTATTAATAGATGGGTGCGTTGCAATAGGCGCATCGGATGCAGGAATCTATGTCGGGCAATCAAAAAATATTATTGTTCGTAATAGCAGGGCTGAATTTAATGTGGCTGGCATTGAGATTGAAAATTCCTACTACGCAGACGTTTTTAATAATGTCGCGACCAATAACACCGGTGGAATATTGATTTTCGATTTGCCAGGCTTGCCTCAGCAAGGCGGGCATCATGTAAGAGTATTTAATAATAAGTCTGTTGGAAACAACACTGATAACTTTGCTCCGGAGGGAAATATTGTAGGCGAGGTGCCAAGGGGCACGGGAATTATTATTCAGGCAAATTCAGATGTAGAAATTTTTAATAATGAAATTGGTGACAATGATACGGTTAACATTGCAGTTGTAACATACGGCAATGAAACAGATGATGAGGCATACCACCCTCACCCAAAATCTATTCAGATCCATGGCAATAAGTTTGGCCCAACTGGTTACAATCCTGATACAAGCAAAGGAGAGTTAGCAAAAATACTTTTTGAACTTTCCGAAGGCAATATGCCAGATATTTTTTGGGATGGCTTGCTACCGATATCCCAACTTATTTTTGGGCAGCCTGAAAATGAAAAAATGGTCATCAGTAACAATGGGGATGCTACCTTCCTAGCAATCAAGCCTATTGGATTTATGGTCCCTTTTTTAGATCCTGCAATCCTGGATATTAATGAATTTGATGGAGAAATTTCGCCACTTGCAAAGGTAGAGTTTGATGAAACTTTTTAAACAGTCTTTTTTACTGGTTATTTCCTTGGTTTTTTTCGCATCCCAAGCTCATGCTATAAATACTTCGAATCTGGTAAATTTTACTAAAGCGCCTAAGTTTTTATCTGCATTTGGTTTTTTTAAAGACATGCAAAATCAAATTCCATCTGAGGGAGTGCACCCATACTCTCTTGTTAATCCTTTGTTCTCTGATCAAACAGACAAACTTCGATTTGTATATGTTCCTGAGGGGAAAAGATTAGGCTATGTAAAAGATAAGGTTTTTATTTTTCCAGTAGGATCTACTCTAATTAAAACCTTCGCTTACTTAAATATGAATGGCTCAATGGAGCAACAATTGCTTGAAACTCGACTATTGATTAATACTGAAGAAGGCTGGAAGGCGATAAGTTATGTATGGAATGAAGATCAAACCGACGCAAAGAGAGCGATAGCAGGCGCAACGATCCCAACTACCTTTATAGACTCAACAGGTAATACAAAGGATGTTCGATATCGAGCCCCTAATCAAAATCAATGCAAGGAATGCCATCAAATTAATAAAGTGATGACTCCTATTGGTCCAAAAGCACGAAACATGAATAAAACCTTAAACTATCAATCAGGGGAAATGAATCAATTGATTTATTGGGCAGCATTAGGATGGATTGATGAAAAGCTTGATTCAAAGCCCATGGCTAGTTATGAAGATGTTAATGCATCTCTTGACGATCGAGCGAGATCATATCTCGATATTAATTGTGGTCACTGCCATATCCCTGGAGGCTCGGCTGATACTACTGGATTATATTTAAATTTAACTGAAAAAGATCAAGAGCAGATAGGAATTTATAAAAAACCAGTTGCCGCAGGTCGAGCAAGTGGCAATTTAAAATATTCTATTGTGCCTGGTCATTCTGATGAATCCATAATGCTGTTTAGAATGGAGTCACTGGATCCAGGTATTATGATGCCAGAATCTGGTCGCGCTCTAGCAGATGAGGCTGGAATCGAGCTGATTAAAGAGTGGATTGATAAGCTCTAGTCTTTAAATTTGTGCATAAGCCCATAAGTAATTCATAATAACTTTTTATACTGGAGATATTACATGTCTAAACACTCTGCATTGAATACCTTTGGAAGGTCTGGAAATCCTGCCTTCACCAGAAATTTTGAAAATGCTGAAACTTTTTCTCAAACTGAGCGCATGACGCTTGATGGGGCTGTAAATAAAACAGCCATCTTGCTGGCATTATGCTTTGCAGGAGCCTTTGCGGGTTGGAATGTGCCAGCATTAGCAATGCCAGGTTTAATAATAGGAACCATTCTTGCTTTTGTAACTATTTTTAGAAGCCCGGCTAAAGCAGGATCTACTGCTCCATTTTATGCAGCATTTGAAGGGATGGCTCTTGGCGGCATTACGGTCTTTGCAGAAATGCAATATCCGGGGATCGGCATTCAAGCCATCGGACTCACATTTGGAATTCTTGCGTCTTTATTGTTTTGCTATAAAAGTGGAATCATTAAGCCTACAGAAAATTTTAGATTGATGATTTTTTCTGCAACCATGGGAATCGCACTTTTATATCTAGTTAGCTTTATCATGTCCTTCTTTGGATCTGGGATTGGTTTCATCCACTCTAATGGATTTTTTGGGATAGGTTTTTCTATATTTGTTGTTGGTATAGCGGCGCTAAATCTTGTTCTAGATTTTGATTTTATAGAAGAAGGTGCTGATAAAGGCCTCCCAAAATATATGGAATGGTATGGAGCTTTCTCGCTGATGGTTACCTTGGTTTGGCTCTATATAGAGATATTGCGATTACTGATGAAGCTTAGAAGTAGATAAAATGAATGCTGTATTCTTTGGCATTCTAACTATTTTGTCACTTTTTATTTTTATGAACCTCAGTAAAATCAAAGCATCAAAAAAACAAATGGATCGAGATGATCGCATTAATTGGAGCGGTAAACGCAGGCCAAATGTCCGGCAAAATAGAGACGGATCAAAAATTATTGAAGGCAGTGCTGAAGAAGTTGATGATGATGCTCAGAAGTAAATTTTTTTTTTCGATTGTCCTGGTAAAACTAAGCAATCTTTCTTTTTCATACATTGATCAATCTAAGAGCTCCTTTAAAGATAGATTCAAGCAGCTTGATGAAGCATTCCTTTCTCTAAATTTAAATAGGCTCGCAACTCATAATTAAACAAAATGCTTGTCGCAATAGATTTTGGAATTTCTAATACTGATCTAGCTGTTTTCGATAAAGATAATGTTTCCTTTTATAGTGCGCCCTCTCAATCTGCCAAAATTAATGAAAACATCATTAAAGATATTTTCAAAAAGCATGCTATTGATATCTCTTGTGTAAAGACCATCGGCGTTACAGGAGGTAAATCGTCAGATCTAGACGATTCTCTAGAAGGTATAACAATATTGAAAATTAATGAGATTGAGGCGATTGGTTTGGGTGCAAAAAAAATATATGGCATTGAAGATGATTCCACCCTTGTGGTTAGCGCTGGGACAGGGACAGCATGTGTACATGTTCAAGGCAATAATTTTAATCATTTAGGAGGAATTGCGGTTGGTGGTGGCATGCTTGAGGGTCTTGGCTCCTTGCTATTTAATAATCCTCATGGGCTTGAGATTAATGAATTTGCGCAAAAGGGCTCTAGAGCTGAATTAGATTTATTGATAGGTGATGTGGTAAATAAAATAGGTAATCTTTCTCCAAATATTACTGCTGTTAATTTTGGTCAAGCAAGAAACTCATCAGCGGACACCATGGAAAATACTTCAGCTGCATTGTGCAATATGATTGGAGAAGTTATTGGAACAGTGGCCTACTTGAATGCATTATTAATAGGATCTAACAAAGCATGCTTCATAGGAAGAACCTCTTACCTTTCAGAAATTATTCGTGGTATCAATCAAAGACTGGAGCTGGCCGGAATAGAAGGAAAATATAATGATAACCGTGAATATGGTAATGTCATAGGCGTTCTAGAAAGCATAAAGCATCATCCTTAAGGTATCAAACCTAAAGCAATTCCAAAATTTTAGAAACACAGAAATTTAAATCTTTGGTATTACTAACTACTGAATCAGAATATTTCTTATACAATTCTTGTCTTTCTAAAAATGCATTTTCAACTGACTGATTTGGAGCTTTTGCAAAACCTCTATCCAGAAAACTTGGAACCCTCTCTAGAATTTGACTAAAGGGAACCTCTAAGAAAATTACCTTAGAGTTTTGCTGAATATGTTCCATGGCTTCATCGCTATACACCGCACTTCCGCCTGTTGATAAGATAGTTTCATTAAATTGAATGCTCTTAAGAGCTATATTCTCAATTTCCCTTAGCTTAATGTAGCCTTCATCATCAAGAATATTCTGTAAACTTTTCCCATGTTGCTTTTCAATTAGAGTATCGCTATCAATAAAACTAAAGCCAAGTATTCTTGCCAGCTCTTTCCCTACAGAGGTCTTGCCGGCTCCAGCCATTCCGATAAGTGAAATTGAATTTTTCATTTTTTGTGCTGTACTATAAACCTTTCTGGGTTATATTTTATAAAAATTTCATACAAAGTCTCATTTCAATGAAAAGTAAATTTTTACTTCTGTGTCTCTTTGCTCCATCTCTTTATGCTGGAACAAAACTAATCGTGCTTGGCTCTGGAACGCCTAACCCTGATCCAAACAGAGCTGGTTCAGCGTATGCATTGGTGGTCAATGAGACTCCTTATTTGGTTGATTTTGGACCGGGGATTATTCGCAGAGCTGCATCTTTGTCTCCTCCTTGGGGAGGAAAAATTGAAGCTATGACAGTTAAAAATTTTGAACATGCCTTCTTAACTCACATTCATTCTGATCATTCTGCAGGCTTAGCTGATCTATTACTGACTCCATGGGTCATGGGAAGAGATGCAAAATTAAACTTGTTTGGTCCAATTGGATTAGAGCAAATGGCTGCCTCTACTCTGAAAGCGTTTGAAGATGACATAAATTACAGAATAAATGGAACACAACCGTCTAATAAAACAGGTTATAAATATAATTTCCATCTCCTTGATGAGGGATTAATTTACAAGGACAAGAATATTATGGTTGAAGCCTTCAAAGTTCCGCATGGCGGTTTTGATGATGCATATGGATTTAAATTTACGTCTGAAGATAAAGTCATAGTATTCTCAGGTGACACTGGTCCCTCTAAAACATTAGAAAAATTTGCCAGTGGCGCGGATATATTGGTTCATGAGGTTTACTCTAATGCTGGATTCTTGGAAAAAACGCAAGACTGGCAAAAATATCATCAAGAACATCATACTTCTACATTTGAAGTTGGCGAAATAGCCTCAAGAGCAAAACCAAAACTACTAATTTTGTCTCATATACTCTTTTGGGGCTCTACAAAAGATGAGATTCTTCAAGAGACAAGATCAACATATGATGGTGATATAACGATAGCTGAAGATTTAATGGTTTTTGAGTAATGGTGGAGCTACGCGGGATCGAACCGCGGACCCCCTGCTTGCAAAGCAGGTGCTCTCCCAGCTGAGCTATAGCCCCACACGAGGGAACAATTGTACAAGATATCTTTTTCAGTGCAACAAACTATCTCTATAAAACATTATGCTCTTGGTAGAGATTTATGCCGAAAACTTGAAATATGTTAAAAGGTCATTCTTATAGAAAGTCTCACATTAAGAGGCTCACCAACCGAAGCTTGGTGAGTGCTGTGTGAGTGAGGAAAGTACAACTCATCTGTAAGATTCTCTAGATTCATTTGGACACTTAAATCATCTGCAATTTGATAATATGCTCCAAGATCAACCCTAGTATACTCAGGTAAAAATAAACCAGGTTTATCATTTCCTATGTTTGACTCACCTTGCTGAGTGATCCCTACCGCCCAACCAAATTTATCAGAAACTTCATATGTGGCAAATAACGAAAGTGTATGATCAGGAATTTCTCGAGGTTCGCCCCCTTTGCTTGTTTTGCCATCAAGAGAACTATAGCCAAATATCAAGCTCATCTTGTCGTTTATGTTGCCCTTAACTTCAAGTTCAAGACCATCTACCTGCAAGCCAACTATTTCACTTGTTTCGCCAGAAACGCTATCTCTAACTGCTCTTACTTGTTCACTGTCAAAGTAAGCAATAGTGAAACCTAAATCATCAGTTATTTCTACTTTGGCTCCTATCTCAGAACTCTCAAAAACATCTGGATCAAGAGCTGCACTGCTAGCTGATAATGATTTAAATTGCTCTCCAGACCTTGGAAGGAAACTTTCGCTGTAGCTATAGTAAAGAGAAAAATTCTCTCTTGGCTTGAAAATAATCCCGGCTCTAGGTGAAAATTCTTTATCTTCTCTAGACTGTGCAGAGCCATTTTTTATATCCTTTACAGTAATATCAAATGAATCGTGACGACCGCCAATGAGTAATTTTAATTTATCAGAAACATCAATTTGATCTTGGAAAAAGATTGAGGTGACTTCAATGTCAGATTGTGTATGTCGATTTAAATCTTCACTGAAGTCATTGTTTGTAGCAACTCCAACAGAATTAACTAAGAAATTCATAGGCCGTGTGATATCAAACGTCTCTTTATCACTTTTAGTAGTTGCCCAATAATTATCATATCTTTTATTTTTATTGGATGTATCTATCATCTCTGTGCCAAATAACAATGTATGAGTTGATGAACCGATCTCCAGTTCATTAATCAAGTTCCCAGATATAATGGTATTTTCTCGCTCAGTTGGATCGTTATAACCATCAACTGTTACTTCAGATGCGCCAGCTGAATATCCAGATGCATAATAGTTTTGATATATTTTTTCAAATTCACTGGAAACAATCGTTAAATTAGCTTTAGTTGTATCTGAAAAATTTGTACTCATTATGGCTCTAAAAATATCAGCCTTTAAAGTGCTAAGATTATTACCCATAGAGTCACCAAATGTAATTTTGCTGAATCTTTCAACAGGTTTACCATTTTCTGTTGGGATGCCTCTATCAATATATCTTTCATGATCTGCGAATTCATAAGACAGGTCTAAGCTTGTTCGATCGCTTACTTTAATTTTTATTGTAGGATTTATCCCCAGCCTATCTCCATCATAAAAATCCCTGTGATTTTCGAGAGCATCGCTATGAATCATTAAACGGAAGGCCAAATCATCGTCGCTTGAGGTGTTATAGTCTAAAGCTATATCATTGGCTCCAAAATCATCCATCCCAAATTCTACAGCACCAAATGTGTCGCCTAAAACAGCTTTCTTAGAGACCCTATTTAGGGCGCCACCAGTTCCACCTCTTCCAAATAAAAGAACATTAGGTCCTCTTAGTATTTCTACTTGTTCAACGTTATAAAGTGATCGGTAATATTGCACATCATCTCTAACGCCGTCTTGAAAAAAATCAGCTGTTGATCTAATGCCTCTAAATACAACCGAATCTCTATGCCCCTCACCTTGAGATGTGTTTACACCAGGCGTATATCTAATTATGTCTCCAATTTGTCTGAAGCCCTGTTTCCTAATGTCTTCGTCGGTGATAATGCTAACAGTTTGAGGAACATTTAATACCGCAACAGGAGTTTTGAGAGCACTAACTTGATCTGCATATAGGACATTTCCTTTTACCACTATCTCTTCAATACTATCTTCAGCTGCAAATACTGGAGCAAAGAATAGGGCTGAGAGCAATCCCATGATTAAAAAATTAATTTTAGTTTGTGTATTAGGCCAATTCTCCACATTTACCTCATTGAGCAAGTCTCAATGAGGTAACGCACCTAATTGAGAATAGTAATGATAATCATTCTCATTTAGATTTACAAGATTTTTTATTTTATTTAGTTATTCCCTTTGATAGCAAAATAAAGCCCAAGTGCAAATAAAAATATCTGCTCGCTCATAAATAATTTTTGGGTGATAAACCAGTCAGCATGAGCTAGATAAAATGCTCCAGTCATTATAACCAGGACTGCTCCCCCACCTAATCGAGTCACTAGATGCCCGGCCCCACCTAGAAAACCACCTAAAATCACAGCAGCACCTGCACCGACTTCTCCGATAGCCACTAAGCTGGCAACAATCTCAGGCGCAGCTATTCCCATGCTTTCAAACCAAGTAACCATTTTTTCTGGAGGCAGGGGAAATTTTCCCAAGCCATGCAGAATAAAAGAAACTCCCAAGACTAATCTTAATATCCATGGTGCCAATCCCTGAAAGGGTCTAGCAACACTATCTAAATAATTTGAAATGCTCATACAACCTCCATTTTTATTTATTGTAGCTGATGTCTGATAAAGAATTGCAATATTTCAATCTACCCATATATTTACTCCCATAGGAGAAAAATTATGTTTAACCCATTAAAAATGGCAGGGGATATGAAGGGCATGGAAAAAATGCTTAAGCCTGCCTTAGAAAAATTTATGCAAGAGTCTGGTTTTGTAAAAAAATCAGAATTAAAAAAACTTGAGAATAGAGTTGAGGAATTAGAGGCAAAATTGAAAGGCTAATTAATTCTTATATATTAATTAAAGGATTAAGAGTGACCCTTTCAGGAATCTGTTCTGCTCCAGGAACCTTTCTAGCAATAAGAAAGGGTTTTAATGCTTCAATGGCTTTAGGTTCATCATAGTGCCCGATGCCTGGATGAAGATGATGAATAAAATGAAGCTGCATTGAATGATTAAAGAATCTTGGCATCCAATGAGACCAGAATCGAGTATTTTGATATCTTCCAGTGGAAGTGCCAAGATGCGGATAATAAGAGAAGAAGACGGTTGTATAAACTGAGCCTATCTTAGCGGGCAACCACCAAAGAAATAAAGTCTCAAATGGAAAAAGAACAACCAAAACTAATGGAGCTGCTTTGTAGAAAAGCGCAAGCGGAATTGCTTGATGAAATGAATTTACGAATGCCTTATCGTTCGGAAACACATCAAGATACTTTTCAAATTGTAATGTTGAGCCATCTAGGACATTTTTAATAACTTTGAGAACAGAAGTATTGTGCGCATTTTGGTAGTCAGGATCTTTTTCTGGATCATTGGTATATGCATGATGTTTCATGTGTGTGATCCTTAAAATATGATAAGGAAACTTCAAAGTGATAAGAGTAATATGGCCAACTAGACTATCAAGCCATCTGAGTTTGGGATTGCCTCTAGAATAATTTCCGTGCTGAGCTTCATGCGAAGGTAGGTAGGCAAAACATGCACATAGACTCGCAATTAAAAATCCTGACCATAAATCTAAAAAACCATTTAAAACTAATGGCCACAGAGAAAGCCATATAGCAGCCTGCCCCAGGCCAATTAGTATCATCTCCCACTGAAATCGTTCAGAAAAGCTTTTGGCAATTGCTTTTTCTTTTTCAAATGAAAACTCTGCAGCAATTTCTGATGATTCTTTCAAAGCCAAGCTCCTCTAATCTTCGCAATAAGGCCAATCAGGGCCCCCGATCCAAAAGCTAGTACCCAGACATAAGAAGAATTACTGAGGATATCAAATTTTTCAAGGATTTCATTAAAGATACTACCAAGAAAAATTAAGCCAAACCAAAATTTACCCCAACAAGAAATATGATTTAAAAAATTTTCTAATAACATGTATCCCTAATTATGAACCCAAAAATATTTTATCACTATTATTTTGTATTAACATACTGCGTAATTGCATGAAGCTTAATGTCAAATATAAGAGTAGAATTAGGAGGTATAGTAGGTCTTCCCTCTTCTCCATATGCCAAATCCGGATGAATAAAAACTCTCCAAAAATCTCCTTCTTGCATTCGAGAAATCAGCTTTTGACATCCAGGAATTAGTTGAGAGAGTTGAATGGTTAGAGGCTCTTCAATATCAATAGAACTCCAAAATACAGTCCCATCCAATAAGGTTCCATGAAAATCTGCAGTAATTATATCTGAGAGTGTTGGTCTGAGTGAATTTCCTTTAGAAGATTCTAGAATTAAATATTGAAGACCTGGTTCAATTTCAATCACTCCAGAATTTAATAAATTTTGTTCAAGAAAAGATTCGCTCTGTTGTAAATTTATTTCAATATTTGATTGCTGACTGCATCCAGACATAAAAATAATTATAGATAAATTGATAAATATATTTTTCATCTTTGTATTATGTCAAAGATTAAGTTTAATTATCTAGGCGTTATGTTATTTAGGATCTTAGAAACCGAAATACTCCAAATCTCCTCTAGGTAATCAATAAATTTAATCCATGAGATCAATGCATCAATTTGAAAAAATTTACTACAAGCTTTGTATCCTTGTAAAAGCTCATTTACCTGACCTTGATTTAATTTAAAGCTTCTCACCAAAGATGCAATGTCAAAGAGGGGATGGTTGAGTCCTGCATATTCCCAGTCTAGAAAATAATATTGATTATTCCACAATAAATTTTTTTGATGTAAATCATTATGAGAGAAAACTTTTTGCGTTCCATCTTCCTCTAATTCCTTGTATAAAGTCATGGCTTCTTTAAATAAGAGTTTTTCGGAGGGTCTATCTAATAAAGTCTGATATAAATCCATTGAATCAGAAAATATATCTATTGAGTTCTTTGGAGCTGACAGTTCGTGAATTAAGCGTAAAGATGCCCCTAAATCATGTAATGAATTTTGGTTTGATGTGTTCTGAGAAAAATTTGGCTCTGCTCCCACAATGTATCTCAAAATCAAAATACCTGCTTCAGCATCAGAATAAAGAATTTCTGGTGCAAGGTCTAAATGATTAATGCTTTGAAGTATGCTCACTTCATTTACCCTATCAAAAGCAAGACATGAAGCTGCCTTAAGATCAAATCTAATGATTGATTTTATATCGTTAAAGACACATAAATAAATTTTTGTGATTGGGCTTGCAGATAGTTCTTTGCCTAAAGTGCAGTTTCCAGGGATAGACTCAAGTCTCTCAAGTATTGAGCGCATTATTCTCTAGAAATCTTTTGCTCCATGAGCGGTAGCCATAAATTATTATTATTATGTAAATTACAAACAAAAATGCGGTTGGAAAAAGGTCTCTTGAAATAAACAGGAAAATTGAGATTGAATCAATAACTAACCAATATATCCAATTTTCAAGTAGTTTCTTTGCAACCATGTAAGTCGCCACCACAGCACCCCAAGCAACCAATGCATCTAAAAATGGCAGAGCTGCATCAGTAAAAAATCTAAGCAGGATTGCTGAAACAATAGAAAGTATCAAAACTATAGAAGTTGCAAACAAATGCTGTGATTTATTCCAAGTATTAACCACAAAATTTGAAGTATTGCTTGTATTTATTTTCCATTGTGACCAACCATAAAAACCCATAAAAATATAAAAAATCTGTAAATATGCCTCCATATACAAGCCAGCTGAGCGCATAATAAAAAAATATAAAACCGAGCTAATGATTCCACAAATCCAGCATAAAATGTTCTGTTTGACCGCTAAGATAAGATAAAAGACTGCAAGAATAACCGCTGTTATCTCAATCCAATTCTGAAAAATATAATTAAAAATCATATCTCGCGGTAAAACCTACATGCCTTGGGTCACCATGCCGCTCGTAT
>Ga0181576_10001331_pt1 | contig 18852 bp, 14 predicted proteins | sample 101ome_22_FD_132464 | JGI IMG/M metagenome (GOLD analysis project Ga0181576, IMG submission 132464) | Coastal salt marsh microbial communities from the Groves Creek Marsh, Skidaway Island, Georgia - 101412BT metaG (megahit assembly) | ecosystem: Environmental > Aquatic > Marine > Intertidal... | reverse complement strand
GTCCCCGTCGGGGAGGGGGGGGCCGTAGGTGGGCTTGCCCCGGGTGCGGTGGCGGGCGGAAAGGGGGCCGCCGGGGGGGGGGGGGGGGGGGGGGGGGCGGGGGGGGGGGAGGGGGGGGGGGGCGCGGGCAAGGGAGGAGACCTGACAGTGGGGGAGCAGGGAGAACGAAGCGGCGGCCTGCCTGGATCATGAAGTCCTTGATGCACCGGTGAAAGGCGGATCCGGCGTACCCGAATCCTGCCTCGCCAGTGCACAGCTGCCGGAAGTTCTCCGCCTGGAAAAGGGGAAGGGGGAACCGAGAGGGGCCGCAGTTGAGAGACGTGGGAGGGCGGGCAGGGCGGGCTGTCAAGTCGGGGGCGGCCAATGTCCGGGGGCGTCCACATCTCTCGCCGTCTTGGGAGTCACGTCACCGTAGAGGCCCATGACGACGCGGCCGAGAGGTTGCCCGGCCTGGGGGGGGCGGGAGGAGGGGGGGGGGGGCAGAGTAGGGACGGGGGGGCAAGCTTGGATATGAGGATGGTCGATATGGCCAGGCGTGCCACCCCCCTTGCCCCCCCTATAGGCCCCTGCCCATCCCCCCCCCACCCAACTGCACATCTCCTCGCCTGCTCGAGGTCGAAGTAGACTTTGGTGGTGACGGCGGCAGCGGCGGCCGCAGCAACGGTGCGCCGGACAGCGGGGCGGCCAAGACGGACGGAGGACGGCACGGCGACATGGGCAGCGACACGGGCGGCACCAACAGGGGCAGTGGAGGCGAGAGGACGGACAGCACTGCGGGCGGGGGCGCGACCAGCGGAGGCCGCGAGGGCGCAGCGGGCCTGGGGAGGAGGGGTGGGTGGTTGGGGGGTCGGGCATTGGGGAGGGGAGGCGGCGGGCTAACGTCAGGGCGCTTTGGTAGTCCAATCACGAAATATGGGAGGACTTTCACGTATCATCGAACAAAAAGCCCCGAAATCGATCGGCGACGGCCAAAATCGGCGCAGTCCGACGCCTCTACGCTCGGTCCAGGGGGCGGAGACGGCTGCCTCCAAGTGGACCAACCCCACCGATGCCGTTCGGGCGACGCTGCGCGAGCAAGCGGACTCGCGATGTTAACGGTGGCCATGGTAGAGCGGAGAGCGAGTGACGGTTCCACCCGAGCGCTCAGGAGAAGACTATCGGCCGACTCCACCAACATCTCGCTCGCGGAAAAGGCGGCGCCGCATCCCCCCGCGAACCACCACCCCGTGATCGGCGACAACGAACGGCGAGCTACACCAAAAATCCGGCGGGACGCAGTGAAGCACGCTAAGCGCGCCGACACCGTGCGCGCTCCCCCCGCCGCTTGCTCCTCTTCCCTGCTCTACCCCCGCACATTTTTCTAGGTCGGATGGCGCCGCCTCTTTTGACTTTATTTTTTCCATCGATCCCGCGCAATCTCGTCCCGGAAGGCTATTTTCCTTGCCTGCCAGGGCGCCCAGGCCATCGTTCAGCCCAGCCCCACCGTCGTCCTGCCGCGGGGCGAGGGCGAAAGCAGACGTCTCGTCTCACCGCGCTTCCCCCCACCGCCCGACGCAGGACTGTCGATGCCCGCCATGACCAAGAAGGCCCTCACCCACCACCAGGACGAGGTCCCCAACGCGTATGAGGAGGCCCGTCGCCTCCAGATCGCTGCCCTGCAGGCCAAGCTCCGCGAGATCGGGGTCGACGACGCGTCGCGCGACCTCGCCGACCACCTGCGGGCCCAGAAGGCAGCCAAGCTCGCGGCCAAGGCGGCCGGGGTCCTGAAGAGGCGGCAGCACCGGGTCCCGCGCGGCCCACCCCGCCGGTCGGGCCGGCTGACAGGCGACCGGCCCGTGTACAACGAGGACGCCCTTGCCCGCGCCGTTGACGCGGGAGACCGACGCCGGCCCCGCGGCGCCGGGGGTGCACTCGTCGCGCGCCCCTCTGGCGGCGTCCGCCTCGCTGACCCAGAGGGCGTGACGGCCGAAGCTTCCGAGGAGGCCGTCGCCGCCCTCCAGGCTGTCCTCGCCCGCCGATGCGACTCGCGCGGTCGCGGCAGCGTCTACGACCAGGCGGGGGGGAGGGATGGGTGGGGAGGGTGGCAAAGAGTCCAAGCAGCTTGGGCGCCCGCCCGCGCTTACCCCGTCTACCTCTTTCTCCTTCTCTTCTTTTTCTCGAACCCCCCCAGGTGGCCGGAGTCACGTGTCACTTCTGCCGGCAAAAGAAGCTCTGCGCCGAGCCGGACTGCCCGCGGTGCTCCCGTAGGGACGTCGGGGCGCGGTGCGTGGGCAAGTCCGAGTGCCTCGTCGCCCATGGCGGATGCGGCCGGGCCACAGGCCGCTTTTGCCGCCAGTGCCTCCTGGTCAGGTACGGAGAGGACCTCGAGACCGTCGTGGCGAACGTCCACTGGAGGTGCCCCCACTGTGCAGAGGCGGACGGGTCGCGCGGCGCTGGGTGGATGTGCAACTCGAGCATCTGCATGCAGCGCGAAGGCCTCGCTCCCACCGGCGTGGCCATCCACGCCGCGCAGGAGGCCGGCTTTCCCTCGGTGGCACACTGGCTGCAGGCGCGGGTGATGCGGTCGGGGCGCAAGTGCCTGACGGACGACGCAGCCGTCGAGGTCGCCGCCATGGTCCCCGCGCCAGTCAGCCCCCGGGCGACGCGGGCGACGCGGTCGGTCCGCGCTTAAAGAAGCGGGCCGGGGTTTGGGAGAACTTGGGGAGGGATGAGCGGGGGGCTATGCGGCCGCGGCGGGGTTCTTGGCCGGGGGAGGAAGATGAGGGAGGGTGAGGAGGGACAACGAGGTTGCGGAGGCGATTGCGAGAATGTAGGGGGCCGCTTACCAGCGACGCGCCGGCTCAGTCCCTCAGAGTGAGCGAGCACGATGTTGCTGAAGGCCGGGCTCACGCTCGGGGTCGCGGCCGGCCGGCCCGGCCAGCCTGCTGCTCCAAACGGCCTTCTCCGCGACGGCCGGGGCGCCCCCCGCCCCTCCCTCTCATCCGGCGTCTGCGGCCCGAATCCGGCGGCCAGATCTAACATTGTTACCCGTGCTTCTCCTCCTGGCGCCGGAAACGCGCAACCGAAGAAGGCGAGGGAGCTAAGAGCCGACGATGGGCGGGTCACCTCGCCGACGACGGCCGAGCTCCCTTCACCGGCTCCCCCCGGTCGCGCAAGCCCGCCCCGACGTTCGCTGCCGCGGACTCGATCTTCATTCGGTTCGCCCATCGTGGATCTTGTTGCCTCGCTCCCGCCAGACGCACCCCGGCCCAGACGCCACCCCCAACGCCGCCCCCCATGCCCGCAGGATGGCTGGTGGAACAAGCCCCAGCTGGAGACCCCGAACATGATCTCCATCACATCCATCCAACAATTTGTCGATCTTCTCGCGAGCGCCGGCGACCGCCTGGTCATCTGCGAATTCTACGGCCAGTGGTGCGGGGCGTGCAAGGGCGTCTACCCCAAAGTGTCGCAGCTCATGAGGGAGCACCCCGACGCCGTCCTCGCCAAGCTCGACTTCGACCAGACCAAGCCCATCGCTAAGGCCATGGGGGTTCGCGTCTTGCCCTACTTCGCCCTCTACCGCGGCGCCGAGGGAAAGGTGGACGCCTTTTCAGCGTCGCTATCCAAGATTGACCGGCTGCGCAGCGCCCTCGACCGCTGGGACGCCCCCCGCTGCCTCCTCCCGGGGCTCGGGCCCGAGGGGAGATCCGGCAAGGCGGACGGGATCGGAGGAAAGCCCCTCGATGATGTTCTCCCCGCTAACGCGGGTGAGGAGGCCCTGAACAAGGTCTTTGAGCCCCACGTGCGGCCCATGGCCGACCTGCTGGGGCACGCTGAGCCCGAGGCGTGGCGTGAAGCCATCATTGCTGGATCGAGCGCCAAGCACACCGACGGTCTGGGGAGAGACTTGGAGCACTGCTCGACGGCGACGGTCGTGTCGTACGCCAACATGTCGGGGGGTGGGGGCGGGGAAGCCGGCAAGGTATCGACGCCGGAGGCGTCGGATCCGGCACGGGCGGCCCTCGCTGGGGCCCACGTGCTCAAGCCAACGGCGCTGCAGGTGTCACGGGGGGGAGAGCCGAAGAAGGGGGACGAATGACGAAGGGGAGACGAACGACGATGAAGAGGGGAAGATCCCGCGTCTCGCCGCCCCCTGGCCCACGTCCCCGCCCCCTGGCCCACGCCCCTTGCACCTCGCGTCCTTCCACTGCGGCCCCCTGGTGGGGATGATTTGGGGGGGGGAAGGGATCTCTCTCCTGGGAAAAGGAGGCTGTCCGCTTCACCCCCACGCCTCAAGACACTCAACTTCACTCGCTCACTGCAACATAAAGTAGGCGACGTCGCTGAGGGAGATGATGCCCTCCATGCGGCGAGTGTCGGGGCAAACCACCACCAACCTGCGCACGCCAGGCATCGACAGCTTCTCCACCACACTGCGGAGAGAGTCGCGACGAGTGCAAGTGAAGAGGTGCTGCTTTGGCTGGTGGATGGGACGCTGCTGCTGTTGCTGTTGCGAGGCCATTGCCGCCGCCGCGCCGCCGGGGGTCACGGTGGGATCTCCCCAGGACGACGGCAGCGGGGCCTTGGAAAAGGCCAGCGACAGGCCACCCGCCGCCGCTGCGCCGACAGGGCTCCGCCCGCCACCCGCACCGGCCGCGTCTCCCTCAGCTGCCACCGCCACCGCCGACGTGCCGGTCGTGCGAGGACTTGGAGGAGACTGAGCGTAGGCCAGGACTTCAGCCACGGTGAGGGGACCGCCCCCGTCGCCAGCCGACGCTCCGTCATCCCCTCCGACTCCCCCGCCCGACAGCCGCGCCCGCAGTCGCTCCTTGGCCAAAAGGGTGATGTCGGCCCGGGCAAATATGTCGAGAAGCTTCCCATCGGCGTCTTCCACAGGCAGCGCCGAAACACCGTGCTTCAGAAGCATCCCCAGAGCCTCGGTCACGGGGGTCTCGGGGCGAACCGTGAAGAGGTCAGGGAGGACGGTGCGGCCAGCGCGCTTGCCCCCAGCCGTAGGTGCTGGAGCGGCGGCGGCGCCGTCGGGTGCTGACGTCGACGGCGCCCCGTCAGTGCCCGGTGAACCGGCCGGTTCCTCGTCGGGAAAGACGCCCGCACGCCACGCCCCCAACGACACCTCCTGGACGGGGGCGTTCAGCAACGGCAGCGACCCAATGGAAGCCCGAAAGTGACGCATCACGCACGCCAGGACGCCCGACAACGTAGCGACGTGCAGTGGTGCCGCCGTGGCGCCCTCGCAGGCACCCTTCCCCCCTCCGCCGCCACCTTCTCCACCACCCCGATCGCCTTTTCCTCCCACGCCGCCGCTCCCTCTCCCACAAGCCTCGTCAAGGTCCCCAGAGAGGAGGGGGGCGGCGCTGCATCCACTGCCCAGCAGCGTCTCCACGACAGTGCGCAAGCTCTGGCCAGGCACGACGTAAACGAGATCCCGCGGCTTCTCCCCCCGCAAGGCGCGCGAAGCCCGGAAGGTCCCGAGCGTTTGCCAGTCCTCCGTCGGAGGAGGAGCGGCGCCAGGCGACACCCCCGCGGCGCCAGTCTCCCCCGCCGGCACCGCCGCATCGGACATGGTGGCGTCGGTGCTGCCATCCCTGCCACCTTTCATCCCGTTGCCGACCCCGCCCCGGTTCTGCAAGAGTGAGATGAAATCGGAGGCGGAGATCATGCCGTCCACTCGGTGCCGTGTCGGGCACCACAGGGGCGCCGAGTGCATGCCCTGGTCGTGTAACGCGCGGAAGGCGAGGCTGACCGGCAAGCCGACGTCGAGCAGCACGACCTTACCGGATTCAGGAATGAGCTCGTAGGCCTGTCAGAGAGGTTGAGTTGACATTTCGACGATAGACGGGTGGAGAGTGGGGTAGGGGGTAGAGTAAAGGGTGGTGGGGAAGCGACGACTGCGACAGCTGAATGGGCGACAGCAACAATGGCGATGAAGCAACGGGAGCGCCTGCGACCCGCACACCCTCGTCGCCATCAGCCTCTCGCCGTGTGGTAGTGGAGAAAGTCAAGGATTTTGCGGCGCGTCGCGGCGGGTTCGTCGGGTGGCATGACGACGATGGCCTCCTCCGGAGGGGGGGTGGCCGCCGGGGCGGAGACGTCGGGGGGGGCGCCAGAGGCTGCCATGGGGCGCTCCCCTGCGGCGCCACCGGCGGGGAGGGGGGCACCGCCTGCGCTGGCGCCGCCAAAGGCTGGACGAACGCTCGCGCCTTCGCTGTCCATGGCGACGTCTCCGCCGGCATCTGGCCCGACGGGCGTGGGTGCCTCCACCTTCATCGCTGACGCAATACCCCCGAGCGGGGGCGCGTCGCTCCGTCGCACGAACAGCCAGTTGTTGACATTGCCCATGGGATCGGGCATGAACGGCTGGGTCTCATTGTGGCGCCACTCTCCTGTCGAGCCGAGCGTGGAGGGGGAGGGGGGGTCGGTGGGCCGGGGAACACGGGACGGCCCGTGGACAGAAGACAGCGATGGTTAACGCGGGTGGCTGCCGCGTCTCTTGACATCGAGCTCTCTCGTCGTGCCCCCCACGCCTCGCCGTCGACGATAAATTTGTACTGGTGGTATCCCGGGGGCAGGTGGACGAGGACGGTGAAGACGCCTGGCTGACCCTCAACAGGGTTCATGGGGACTGTCTCAACCCATCGAGTGAAGGAGCCGCACAAGTGGATCAGATTACCTCCGAAGCGCCACACGAAGCGCGTGGGGACCAGGAATGAGGTCGCCGACTGCGCCATAGCGTCTCTGCGGCCTCGCTGCGGCCGCTACGGCAGTGGCGGCCGTCCCAAGCAGCCGGCGGATGCGGCGCCCGTGTGGCGGCGGGCGGGGCCGGGCGTGGGGGCCGGGGCGAGCGTCTGGCCTACGGTGGGACGGCCCAGTCGACCCAGAGTCTCAGCTAGGCAAGATGTCGGTGGCGAAGGTAACACGGCGATGCAGATGGAACGAACGAAGCCCCAGGGGGAAACGTTCGCGACCAGGACAGAAAGTCCCAAAATAGGCCGGCGGCGCTCTCTGGCCACGCGGACGGGAGCTTCGTGACCCTATCCGTCTCGTTCACGGCACCTATAAGGTGAGGACAGATAAGCAAGTTTTCGAGGAGCCGACTTGAGAGGGCGGCCGAGACTGGCCACCGCAAGAAGGGGCGCCCGCACCCACCCGTTCGCTACTTCACCTCCCCTCACGTCGGGAACGAAGTCGCCGCGGTCATGTCGCACCGCAAGTTCGAACGCGAGTTAGAAATTCCCGCCTGATTCCCGCATGATCTCCGAGAGGGGGAGGGAGCCGCCGGCTGGCCTGCCGTCGCTCTCCGAGAAAGCGCCTGGTCGCGGCGCGGCCTCGTTGACGCGACAAGGACACGCGATGCGCCAATTTTTTTTGCGGGACGTCCTGGTACCCGCCTAAGCGCGTTTAGCGCGCCGTTAATGTCGGCCTTGTCCTCCACACCGTTCTCCTCGCGGACGCGACACCTCGCCTCTTCGATGGTGCCGTCCGCGAGCCGTGGACGCTCGGTTACCCCGCTCGCCTCGCCGAGCTGTGTGACTCGCGACGCGCGCCAGTCGAGCCCGACGAAGCGGCGGCGTCGCTCCGTTTTGGACTCTGCGGGATCGCCACTCGGTCCCAGTGGTCGTATGAAGTCGTTCACATCCTGGTGGCGTCGCGAAATCGCTCAAAGCTCTCAAAACGCTCGCCTGGAGTGCCCACGCGTGTACCGACCCCGGCCGCTTGGTGCTCGCACCTCCAGCCGATGGGTCGTCGGCTCCATCGAGTCGCTCAGCCTAGACCCTGCCCACATCCCGCGGTGTCGGCTGGACCGCGCGGCAGGGTGCCCTCCTTCGCGCCTTCGGGGACACAAACATATTGCCCCAACCCCGCCCCCCACCGACGTCCACCCCGGTCTGTTTCCTCCTCGCTCGCAGACCCCCGGTACGGGAGCCTCGGGTTCCTGCCGAAGAAGCGCTGTCGTCGTGGACGCGGCCGCGTCAAGCACTTCCCCAAGGACGATGCATCGGCCGCCCCCCACCTGACGGCATTCCTCGGCTGGAAGGCCGGCATGTCGCACATCCTCCGTGAGGTCGAGCGCCCTGGCTCCAAGCTCCACAAGAAGGAGCTCGTCGAGCCTGTCACCATCGTTGAAACCCCCCCGATGGTCGTCGTCGGCCTCGTCGGCTACGTTGCCACAGGCCGCGGCAACCGGTCCTACAAGACCGTTTGGGCCCAGCACCTCGACGAATCAGTCAAGCGCCGCTTCTACCGCAACTACTTCAAGTCGAAGAAGGCCGCCTTCCGCCGCCACCACGCGTCGTGGGACGAGAAGAAGGTCAAGGCCGACCTCGATGACATCAAGAAGCACTGCGCCGTCGTCCGTGCCATCGCCCACTCCCAGCCCAAGAAGGCGGGGTGCAACAACCGCAACGGCGTGTCCAAGGCCCACCTCCTCGAGATCCAGATCAACGGGGGCAAGGACGCCGCCGCCAAGGTCGACTTTGCATGGTCACTGCTGGAGAAGGAAATCCACGTGGACGCGTGCTTTGCCGCCAACCAGGTGCTTGACACCGTCTCCATCACCAAGGGTAGGGGCACCCAGGGCGTCGTGACCCGGTGGGGCGTGTCCCGCCTGCCGCGCAAGTCCCACCGCGGGCTCCGCAAGGTCGGCTGCATCGGGGCCTGGCACCCGGCGGCTGTCCAGTGGACGGTGCCCAGGTCGGGGCAGATGGGCTACCACCACCGCACCGAGGTCAACAAGAAAATCTACAAGGTCGGCAAGAAGGGCGAGGCGTCCCACGGCGCAGCCACCGAGTTCGACATGACGGAGAAGGCGAGACCGAATAGGGAGGTGTGGACGAGCGGGCCAAGTCTGCTCTTCATCTGCACCGTTCTTTTCCCCGGCGGAGGTGCCACCGCGCGTCGCTGGGATGTAACCCGGTGCCACACGCTGATGCGCGTGGGCGGGGCCGTCCGGACTCCTCGCGAGCCCGATCCCAGCCTCGTCCGCGCTACATACCCCCTCGCTGCCGTGGCCGCCGCCGCCCCACCGCCCTCTATGTGCTCCCACCCCCTCTTTCCCCCCTCGGCCTTTCCTCACCCCAGGACATCACGCCCATGGGTGGGTTCCCCCAGTACGGCATCGTCAAGGAGGATTACCTTATCCTCAAGGGTACAGTCCCAGGCACCCGTAAGCGCCCCATCACGCTGCGCGAGTCCATGTTCAAGCCAACATCCCGCCAGTTCAACGAAAAGGTCACACTCAAGTTCATCGACACGGCGTCCAAGTTTGGCAAGGGTCGCTTCCAGACGTCGGGGGAGAAGGCCGCGACCTACGGCCGGACCAAGGCGAACTGAGGTGGCGGGCCGGACTGATGAAAGGAAAGAGAAAGGAAAGCAAAACGCCCCCGCCGCCTGGCCTGTCCTCACACGTCCTCGTCCCTTGCCGTTTTCACTTCCTCGCCCCGAGCGCCACTGCCCGGCACCCTACGGCCGGCCCGCCCTGAGGGGCACGGGGTCATTCCGATCGTCTGTCACCCTGCGATGCGACAGCTCCTCTCTCGACTGGGGTTGGGAGGGTCGGAGCAAAGGACTCGCCAGGAGCAGGGTGCGAACGGTGAGCGGGCAGTGTGGCGCTCCTCGCCGTTCGGGGATCGGGGAGGAGAGGCGCGAGGTCTTTCATCGTTTCTCAGGCCCGGATCATCCCGAGCCAGCCCGCGGACCGTCTGTTCGGCGACCACGCGTGGAGGGGGGAGCGGCCCGCCCGGTAGAGCGAGCCGTCTGCCCAGCGGGGCCCCTTAGGCGCGCCGGCTGGGACCGACACCTCCCCCACCCGGTGCTAAGGTGGAACTCTACGAAGATCTGCGTCGGCCGCTCCCGACCCGCCGATTTCTCGGCGATTTCTCGCGGGGAAGAACATCACATACGCGCGGGCTTCATGCCGTCTCCGTCAGCTCGTTGCGCCTCTCACTCCTCTCTTCTAGTCTGCCTCGCTGGCTTGCCGACCAATGGCGTCGTGGGGAGCGTGGCGCGCTCCCCGCGCCACGCCTTGCCGTGCTCCCCGCCGCCACCCCAGCTCTCGCCATGGTGCCTGATGCCTCGCTGCCATCTCTAGCCCCAACAGATCCCTCGCCCCTCTCCACTTTCTTCCAGGAGAGACGCGCGTCGTGCGTATTAACCCTCCGGACTACCCCATAGCGGCCACAAATCACGCCGCCCACCACCCCACCAATGCTGTTACTACCAGCAAGTATACCATTGCGACCTACCTGCCCCGTGCCCTGTTCGAGCAGTACCGCCGGCAAGCATAGGGAGAGCGGCGGGGGAGGTCGGGGATGACCCCGAGTGCAGTTCGTCTCGCGTCCCTTATCACCGCTCCCGTTTTTCTCACCCTGCCCTCCCCTCGCGACAATCTCGCAGCCCCGCCAACACCTATTTCACGTTGGTGGCCGCCCTGTCGCTGACGAACCTGTCGCCCTTCAGCCCCGTGACGACCTTCACGCCGTTGGTCGCGGTGGTGGGCTTATCGATGGCTAAGGAGGGGTGGGAGGACTGGAAGCGCCACTTGGCCGACGCCGTGGAGAACGACCGGCGGGTGGACGTGCTCGACCGTGCGTCGGCGCGGTGGGGGCGGGTACCGTGGCGTTCGGTGCGCGTCGGGGACCTGGTGCGGGTGCGACGCGGCGAGGGCGTCCCGGCCGATTTGCTGCTGCTGGGGGCAAGCGGTGAAGAGGGTGCGTGCTACGTGCAGACGGCCAACCTCGACGGGGAGACCAACCTCAAGGTAAAAAAGGGCCCTGATGAGACGGCCAGTGTTGTCTCGCTGCCCACGCGACAGCTCGCCCGCTTTACCGCCCTCGTCGAATGCGAGACACCGAACGCTCATCTCTACCACTTTGTCGGGGCCCTACACTTCCCTCGGGATCTCGCCAAGCCACCGGGTGCGAGCCCAGACTCTTGGGATGATGCTGGTGCGGCCCCGACTGTGGTGCCGCTCGAACCCAGCATGGTCCTGCTGCGCGGGAGCACTCTCAAGAACACTTCTTACGCCATCGGGGCGACCCTCTTCACCGGTCATGAGACCAAAGTGTTCATGAACTCAAGTTCCAGCCGGTCCAAGCGCAGCGGCATCGAACGCGGAATCGACGGCGTCATCTGGTTCATGTTCCTGCTCCTCGCCATTCTGTGCATCACCACGGGTGCCGTGGCTGTGAGCGGGGTTGACGGTCTTGCAGACCACTGGTATCTGGCGCCAGACTATATCGCATCGGAGAACACCCAGTACAACCCTGACCAGCCTGCGGGTGTCTTTTTCACCACGCTGCTCAACGCAATCGTCCTCTACGGCTACCTCGTTCCGATCGCGCTATATGTAACTGTAGAATTCGTGCGCATCGTCCAGGCCAACGTCTTCATCAGCTTGGACACGTCGATGTATGACCCCGAGGGAGACACGACGTGTCTCGCCCGCACGTCCAACCTCAACGAGGAGCTCGGGCAGATCGAGATCGTTCTATCTGACAAGACGGGCACGCTGACGCGCAACCAGATGCAGTTCTTCAAGTGCAGCATCGGCGGTGTGTCATACGGAGCGGGACAGACGGAGGTCGAGCGCGCAGCCGAGGCTGTTCGCAAGAAAGAGGCAAAAAAAAGGGAGGCGGCGCGGGCGGCGGCGGGCAAGAATGGCCCCGATGTCGGACCCGAGGAAGAGGCGGTGGACGATGCGGATCGACGGGCTATGGCGCGGGACGTCTCCGTGGCGACGGGTGGGGCCGACGACGAGGAGCTGGAGGCCCTGTTGGCCCGGACGCGGTCGAGGGCGTTCAATTTCTTCGATGTGCGTCTGATGAACGGAGCCTGGCGATCGTTACACCCCTCGGCCTCCCCTGGCGCCCCGGGTGCGGGCCCGCACGCCGTGGCCGACCCCGGCCCGGGTGAAGGCGACAGCTATGATGGCCAGGGGATGACAAGCGCCGAGCGCGCGACCCATGCGGAACGCATTGAGCTTTTTCTCCAGTGTCTGTCCGTCTGCCACACGGTCATCCCAACGCGTCGCCGGGTCGGTGCCGACGCGATGGCGGCCGTGTCGGCGCGCGGGGGCTTTGGAGCGGGCCCGGGCAAGGACAACGTGGGTCCTGACCCGTTCGGTCCGTGTCGAGGCGCACCCCGGACGGGGTCGGATGACGGCAAGTCGCATGCCCCTACTGGGGCCGCTCCGTCTGCTGAACCGACCGAGGCTGCCCTGTCGGGAGGTGGCGGGGAATTTCAGTCCGTGGGGGGTGGCTACTCGGGGGGGCTGAGCCTTGGCGGCCGCGAGACAGGGGCCCTTGGCGATGGCGCCGCCCTCGCTGCATTTGGCCCTGAGGGCGTCGCTCTCGAGGCCGAGTCTCCCGACGAGGAGGCGCTTCTCGTCGCTGCGCAGGTGTTCGGAAGGTCAGTCTGGCGGAGAACGGCCACGACTCTCACAGTGCGCGAGCGATGGTCCTTGCCTATGCTTTCCGGGGCTGACCCGAACGGAGCTGATGCGGCAGAGGCGGTCCGCCGCCTGGCGCTCTCAGCGGCGCGTTCATCATCGGGCGGACGCCGTCGCTCTAAAAGCCACGACCAAGAAGTCGACCACGGCCCCCAGCTCAGTGGGGCTCTCCCGCCGGACGCCCTTCTGAGTGGCTCCTCCGTTTCGTTCGCTCCGCCCGACCCCTACGGCGCGGGCCCCAACGATGGAGTCGACGCCACCTTTGAAATTATCGACATTTTCCCTTTTGACAGCGCCCGGAAACGCATGTCTGTCGTCTGCCGCCGCGCTGACGGTGTCCTCCTCCTTTTCTGCAAGGGCGCCGACTCAGTCATCTACGAGCGCTTACGCCCCCTCCCCGACCGCGATGCTGGTGCTCAGGGCGACGAATACGAACGCAGAGTGCGAGAGAGAACCAGACTTCATCTCTCACGTTTTGCATCCACGGGACTCCGCACCCTTGCCCTGGGCTACCGCGTCGTAGATCCCGCAGTGTACAACGAGTGGCGCAAGGGCCCTCTGATGGCAGCCCGTGCATCAGTGACGGACCGGGAGGCTCTTCTGGCTGCAGCGTACGAAATGCAGGAAGTTGGTCTGGATTTGCTGGGCGCCACGGCCATCGAGGACCGGCTGCAGGCTGGCGTGCCTGAGTGCGTCGAGCAAATGCTGCTAGCAGGCCTACGGGTGTGGGTGCTGACTGGAGACAAGCTTGAGACTGCGCTCAACATCGGCCACGCCTGTTCGTTGCTGCGCAATGAGATGGACCTCACTGTGCTCAACGCCGAGACGCGCGAGGTGACCGCCCTTGAAGACGCGCGCGATCGCGATGGGGCTGCTGTTAAGGCGATGGAGGCTGTCGACGCACAGTTGGATGAGGCCTTCCGCCGTGTCGTGCTAGGTGGGCAGGACAGTCCGTTGCCTGGACCGGAGGAGGCGCGTGCAGACAACCACAGCTTCCGGCACCCGGTTGGTGGAGACCCTTCTCGCGCGGGAAGCTCGGACGGCGAGGTGCGGCAGTCGGGCGCCCGGCGAGCTCAGGGCCTTGTCCAGGCCTCACGCAAGGGGCCCCGGTCTCGCCAGGGATTCGCCTCGGCGAGAGTACGCAAATCCAACGCCGCCCCGGCCCAAGACAGGTTGGCCGAGACCACCAACGACGAACATGCGCGCGACTCCTCGCTCTCAGCCGCAGCAGCCATTGCGGCGCAAGCCGATGATGCCGCCCGGCGTGGCATCCGTCCTGTCGGGGGCCGTGATCAGGCCCTTGTTGTTGCGGGTCGCGCCCTTCGCCTTGCCCTCGCGACCCCGGAAAACGCCGAGACCTTTTGGAGCGTTGCACGCCGGTGCCACTCGGTCATCTGCTGCCGCGTCTCCCCGCGCGAAAAGGGACAGGTCGTGCGCCTCTGTCGTAATCGCGGCCTTGTCACCCTCGCAGTTGGCGATGGCGCCAATGACGTCCAGATGCTCCAACAGGCCCATGTTGGCATCGGCATTCGCGGCGTCGAGGGCCAGCAGGCTGTCATGGCGTCGGACTTTGCTGTCGGGCAGTTTCGGTTTCTTGAGTCTCTCCTCCTTGTGCACGGACGATGGTGCTACAAGCGCATGGCCCGCATGATCTGCTTCTTCTTCTCGAAGAACGTGTGCTTCGGCCTCACCATCTTCGCTGCCAACGCTGCGTCGCAAATGTCGGGTGGTCTTTACTATGACCAGTTTTACATCTCCATCTACAACGTGCTGTTTACGGCTCTGGCGCCCCTCGCCATAGGACTGCTGGATCAAGACGTGCCACGGTATGCGTGCTCACGCTACCCGGGCCTCTACCGCCAGGGGCCGGCCAACCTCTACTTCTCCCATAGCGCCAAGCTTGCCTGGGTGGCATCGGCGATGTGGCAGGCTGTTGTGTGTTTCTTCCCGGTCGCCTACGGGCTTGGGGACCTGGACGCGGCGACCGCCTCGGGCAAGGTGGGGGGCGCCCTCACGGCAGGTGTCGTCATGTTCACGTGCGTCATCATCACTGTCCACCTCGCCCTTGCAACTGCACTTGACTACTGGACCCGGTGGCACTTTGTCGCGATCTTGACGTCGATAAGTCTCTGGATATTCTACCTGATCGTATACGGCGCGATTCCGCCGTCCTTCACTGTGACAGAAAACACATGGTGGATCTGGATGGACATCGTCGTGCGCATCCCTCGGGCTTGGATCCTGACTGTCGCAGTTCCCATAGCGGCGGTGCTCCCCGAGTTTTTGGTCAGGTCCATTATGCGACACGCGTGGCCGGGAGACCACCAACTGGTGGCTGAGTTCATCAAGGCGGAGGAGCAGCGCGAGCGGAGACACTCGACGGCATCGCACCCAGCTGAGTCGTTCGACGTGAACAAGCGGCTTCACCGGATTCTTACGCTGGGTCTGGGCAGGTCTGTGTCGCAGACGGCGGCGGCTAACCTCGACGAGGACGACGGCGAAGATGGTCCGTCGGTCGAGGGCCGGTCTCGGGGTCTTCTGCAGCGGACCAAGACTCTCGAGGATGCCGTGCTTGGCGAGGAGCGCAAGCGCCGCCAGCGAGTGTCGTGGATAGATGGATTCGTCGCCGCCCCGATGAGCTGCTGGGGACGTCTTTTTGCCCTTCGTGTCAAAAGTGGCCACTCCGCGGCTGATCAGACTTCCCCGGGATCTCGTCCCACCCTCGAAGTCAACACCGGACTTATGCTGTCTGGAGATTTGAACACCCCAGGCCCCGGGCGACCTGTTGCCAGGCTCGACCCTCTCGCGAGCTTCGCACCCTGCTCTCCGCTCGCGGTTGACAGCAACAGGGGCGATGGCACCATTCATGACGGCGCCTTAGGCGTGGCCAAAGACGAAATAGCTCGGGCCGATTGGTTGAGCATGGGCGGGGGCTTGGATCCCCGTTCGGGTGCCGAATCTGCGATGGAACTGGGGTCGGATGCCTCGGACGAAGACGGGGCGAGGTCCTTTGCCCATCGTCGCTCTCGCCTGTATGGTCCTTCCCGGCGCTCGCACAACGAAGGCGCTGGCCACGAATCGAGTCGTCTGGATGGCCGCCCTCCCCTTCCCCCCCATGGTGGTGGCAGCACCAGGCCTGCTGGAGCTGCGGTCGCCGCCCTGGAGCGCGCGAATGCGACGGACCCGGACCGCGCCGCCAAACCCTACAAGTCGATGGGGGGGGATGAGTTTCTCTTGTCCGGAGGACAGGCGAGCGCGTCTGGGGATGTGGTTCCCGCGCTCCGACTGGGTGGAGTCGGGGGGGAGGCAGGCTTGGACGGTGGGCTGCCGCCTATTGAGTCGGCGCGGCACCTTGAGCCTTCCGCCAGCTCAGCAGGGGACACGACAGTGCGGGAGTCCCGCACGGGCGCAGCGGGCGTGAGCGGGGTGCCCCGATCGGGGCGGTCTTCGCGGACGGGCGCAGCTGCGGGCCTGGAGGGGCCCGTCGACGACATTCTCGCTCGGGAGGCGTCCATTGGGCTCTCCACACCGCGGGGCCACCGCCGCGGCGCGCGGGGCGCTCGGGGACTCCGCGATGGGGCAGGCGGGGGGCACGCGCGGGGACAGGGGGGTTCTTTGGGTGCAGTTGGTGAGGATCGTGCCGGGGGTGGGTGATCTTCAACATGACCGTCTGCCCTCCTCTTCCATCCCACTTTCCTCCTCGTCCCCAAGAGCCCGTCTTCCTAGGGTACCCCCAATGGACGTCGTCGTGAGGCGCCAGGGCTGCCTGACAAATAGAGTAAGGTTCCCCGTGGTGATGGCCTCGGCATCGATCAGGAGGCGCTTGGGCCCTAGCAGATCGTTCCAGACGTTGAGCAAAGGAGTGACTTCGATGAGCTGCTCTCCTGTCTCCGGGCTGAGCACCGGATTTCCCACCTTGTCGACCTTGGGCTCCCTTTTGTCCGTCTTGGTGCATATCTGTCCATACACGACACTTCCGTCGTACGCCACGTAGTCGTCCTGGGTCGTCGGCGGGAGTCGCTCAAAGTAGTAGGTGGATCCGTTTCCGGCCTCGCGTTCCCGGCGCTCGACTGCCGTCTCCTTGAACTGGGGGCTGGGGGCAGAGCCGTCAAGGAGGAGGGGAAAGACGCCAGAGGGTGCCCGGTCGCTTTCCGCAGTTACAGTGCCCGAGTTGGACTTCAGCAGAAATTCGCCCACGAAGCCCGAGCAGGCCGTGACTCCGATATTGACGTTCCCGACTTTGATCTTAATGTCGATGTTGCCCTGGTTTATCGACTGGTCGTTGAGCGTCACCTCCCCAAGTCTGTCACCCACACGCACCGCTGGGAGACCAGCGTTTTCCGCCCCAGCCGCATCCACAGTCAACGTCCCCGGTACCCGATCGCATACGATCACCGCCGTCGCGTACTCTGCGGTTTGCGGGAAACCGTCCTTATACACCACGCCCTCGCGGCAATTCTTGTCCCCCGACTCAAGCAGGACCCGGCTGACGTCGATCAAGCCCCCATCCTCCTTGGCTTGCACCAGGATATCGAATCCCACCATCCCCGACGCGACGATCAGCCCCGAGCCCGTCACCAGACGAATTTTTTCCCCGACCATACCCCGTATGTCCATGTCTCCCTTGGTATTCATCACTGTCCACTCCTTGACAGCCGCCTTGGCAATAGCCGACGTCGTAGAGAAGAGTTGCATCTTCTCCATCTCGACCTCGATTATGGTATCGGTCAGCAGACACTTGGTGGGGATGGTGACGACGATCTCGACGCGCTGACACGGAAACTCACCTTCTCTGGTGTTGTTCGTGTCGCTCGAGATGGTGAGAAAACCACGGCGCTCGGAGACGCGTGCGGCGCCCAGACCGGCCTCCCATGTGTCTGTCTCCCACGTGGCCTCGGTCATCGTCCGCAGCGGGCCAACGGCCGAGTCGTCTGCGTCCAGCGACATATTGCGCACTTCGATAATGATCTCGGTGGCGGCGTCTGCGTCGTTGGCCTCGAAACGCACCTGCCCGTAGGTGCTCTCAATGCGGAGGCGCTCGAGCTTGGGGCCCTGGAAGGCAAGGGCCTTGTCCGTGATGGGGTCCCGCTCGACGGGCGTCACGTTGTCGAGACCGAGATCGATGCGATACTTATAGACTTCCACAACGTCGCGATCCGGCAGCCGGCACTTTTCCTCCCGGAGCAGAACGAGGAAACCAGTGACGACGATCCCGATAAGGACGAGGCCAGTGAGTACTACCATGCCCGCCATGATTCGACTTTTCGCGAGACTGAGGCGGGGGGCGATAGCCCGACGAGGGGCACGACTCTGGGTCGCCGTGCGAATGCCGAGACTGCGAGGCGCAGAGAGGGGGAGTGTCGGAGGGGTTCGGTGGTGTCGACGCGGCATTGACGGGGCGAGCCAGTGCGATGCAGCGGCCCCTTCGTCGTTCCGCCGTCGACTCGCGCTGTAGCATCCGACATCAATAGAAGATGCTGTTCATCCGATCCGTTGGCGGCCATGCTGCGCTGCCGTAGGCCGCTCACGGACATGCCATCGTCCATTTAGGACTTGGGCCGGCTGGCCTGGCACCGCCTTTTCCGCGCCACGCCCTGGTCCCTCTCCGCGTAAGGCTTGGCTGACTGGTTCAGCTGTCTCTCGCAGTGCGGGAGGGAAGGCCGCGCGGCGACGCGGGTCGCGAAAGGTGCCGTGCGAGACCGTCGGGGCCGGGACCGCCGTCAGCACGTGCTCTGGCATGCCCGACAGTGCTGTTGTGGTCCGTTTTCCTCCCGGTGTACCCACGCCCCTCACCGCTACCGCCGCCCACTCTGCTGCGACTGGAGGATGGCCTCGTAGTCGACCGCGTCCATCCGCACCCCGTCGCCCACCTGGATAATGGAATCGATGAGGCCGAAGCCGATGGCGGCCTCAGGCGTCAGATACCGGTCCCGCCCCAACTCCTCGCGAAGCAGTGCCATCGAAGCCTCCGCATCCATCCCCGCGAGGCTGTTGCCCCTGAGGTCGCGCAGCGGCCCCACCCCACCCTCCACCCCGTCGCCGCCCACGTCCCTCCCCAGGAACTTCCCCATGAAGCCGAGGTAGTTGTCAAAGCATGTGTCCATCTCGCTGGCCGCAATCATGACATCCCCAGCCCTCCCCTGGGCCCGATTGAGCCGCGGCGGCCCCGTCCGGATGCGCGCGTGGGGCAGCGCCGCCCGGCGCCCCCTCGCGCCACTCGCGAGGAGCATCGCCGCATTGCCGTATGCAGCCCCTACAGCCAGCGTGTGCACGGGAGGGCGGATGTAGTTCATCGTGTCGAGAATCGCGTAGGCCTCGGTTTCGAACCCCACAGCCTGTCCCTGCTCCGTCTGTGTGCCGGTGCTGTTGAGATAGAGGTTGAGGGGCCTCTCTGGATCCGCAAG
>Ga0181576_10001328_pt1 | contig 18866 bp, 22 predicted proteins | sample 101ome_22_FD_132464 | JGI IMG/M metagenome (GOLD analysis project Ga0181576, IMG submission 132464) | Coastal salt marsh microbial communities from the Groves Creek Marsh, Skidaway Island, Georgia - 101412BT metaG (megahit assembly) | ecosystem: Environmental > Aquatic > Marine > Intertidal... | reverse complement strand
TTCAAATAATAAGTGTTCAAAAAAATGCGCAAAACCAGTACGCCCTTCGGTTCTGTCCTTTCCACCAACATTATACATAACAGAGGTGGTTACAAGTGGCGCGGTTTGATCTTGATGCAGAATCACATGAAGACCATTATCTAATTCAAATTCTTCAAAATCTACTTGCTGTGCGACTGCAGGGCTTAAGACCAAAGAAAGGAGTGCTATTTTTAATAAGTTATTCATTGTTTTTTAAGTTTTACAATTCTGTTCATGAAATTAGGCCATAATAATAGAACTCGCAAATCATGTCGATTAATAGTATGTTTTTGATGCTCAAAATAGTAGGAGTTTTTTTGACAAAAAACTTTATTATTTTTCTAAAAAAGAGCTATATTTGCACCCGCCTTAATGAAAAGGTGATTATAAATAATTAATATTTTAGCTATGTATGCAATTGTAGAGATAGCAGGGCAGCAATTTAAAGTTGCAAAAGACCAAAAAGTATTCGTACATCGTTTAGATGCGGAAGAAGGTTCAAAAGTTAATTTTGATAACGTTCTTTTATTAGCTGACGATAAAAACATTACGATTGGCGCCCCAGCTATAAACGGAGCTTCTGTTGAAGCAAAAGTTTTAAAGCACCTTCAAGGTGATAAGGTAATCGTTTTCAAAAAGAAAAGACGTAAAGGTTACCGTAAAAAAAATGGTCACAGACAACAATTAACTGAGATTCAGATTAATACTATAGCAGCTTCAGGAGCAAAACCAGCTGCTAAAAAAGTTGAGGCCAAGCCAGCTGCTAAAGCGCAACCAGCTGCTCCAAAAGCAGAAGCTGGAGAAGACTTTAGTAAAATGACAGTTGCTGAGTTAAAAGAATTAGCGAAAGCTAAAGGAATTGAAGGAATTTCTTCAATGAAAAAAGCAGATTTAATCGCTGCATTAAGCTAACCTAATAAAAAGTTTAAAAAATGGCACATAAAAAAGGAGTCGGAAGTTCGAAGAACGGTAGAGAATCAGAATCGAAACGCTTAGGTGTTAAAATTTTTGGTGGACAAGCTGCTATAGCTGGTAACATCATCGTTAGACAACGTGGAACTCAACACAATCCAGGAGATAATGTTTATTTAGGAAAAGACCATACCTTACATGCTAAAGTAGATGGTTTGGTTAAATTTCAAAAGAAAGCAAACGGAAAATCTTATGTATCTATTGAGCCTTTTGAGGCTTAAGAAAAACTTAAGACCGTATACGATACTAAAGCCTTCCTTTTTGGAGGGCTTTTTTTGTATTGAAATTGATAAACGAGGTGTATTTGGGTTGATTCATTGGAAACCAGCTATTGATATTGAGATAAATATCCGAATTTTGCACTGCATTAAATAACAGGATGAGCAATCAAGTAAAAAAGTGGGTATACTTAGTCGTTTTATCCCTCATTTGGGGGACTTCATTTATTTTGATTAAAAGAGGTCTTGTAGGGTTTACGCCAGTTCAATTAGGGGCCATTAGAATTATTATAGCGTCTTTAGTCATCTTTAGCTTTGGATTTAAGCGTCTTAAGGAAGTCCAAAAAAAGGATGTGAAGTGGATTAGTAGTGGCGCTTTTTTGGGAACCTTTTTTCCACCGTTTCTGTTTGCGCTTGCTCAGACCCAACTCGATTCTGGAATTACCTCAGTGTTTAATACACTCACCCCATTAAACACCACTATCGTAGGTGTTTTGGCTTTTGGAGCTATGATCAATAAACGACAACTATTAGGTGTTGTCATAGGCTTGTTGGGATCGATTGCGCTTATTTTGGCAGGAGAAACCTTAGATCCAGATAAGTCTTATTGGTATGCGATTTTTGTATACATGTCCTCGCTAGGGTACTCATTTAATATCAATATTATTAAAAAACATTTAGCTCATTTGAGCCCATTGGCAATTACAACTGCTAGTTTTGCGGTTGTTTTTTTACCAGCTTTTATCGTACTTGTGTGGAGTGGCTTTTTTGATTTGATGGTTGGTGCAAATCCGCCTATAGCTTCCTTGGGTTATATCTTTTTATTAGCAGTGATTGGTACTGCTTTTGCTAAACTGTATTTTAATAAACTTATTCAGGTGTCAAGTCCTGTTTTTTCAGCCTCCGTTACCTATACCATTCCAGTAGTAGCTATATTTTGGGGTTTGTGGGATGGAGAACAACTCCAAGCAGTTCAATTATTAGGTGCTTTGGTGGTCTTAGTTGGAGTGTATCTATCTAATAAAAAAACACCTACTGATTAACATTCTTTTCATATACGATACCCAACAAAAAAGCCTTCCTATTAGAAGGCTTTTGTTATTCGTCGAACTAGTTCTGTTTTTTTTAGTACCTGTAATATTCAGGTTTAAATGGACCTGTTTGTTCTACCCCAATATATTCGGCTTGGTCTTGCTTAAGAATTGTTAATTCTGCTCCTAGTTTAGCTAGGTGAAGGGCAGCTACCTTTTCATCTAAGTGCTTAGGAAGCATATAGACCTTATTTTCATATGAGTCTTTATTGGTCCAAAGCTCGATTTGAGCAAGAGTTTGGTTGGTGAAGGAGTTACTCATCACAAAAGAAGGGTGACCAGTCGCACAACCTAGGTTAACGAGACGTCCTTCCGCTAGGATAATTACATCAGTTCCATCAATGGTATATTTGTCCACCTGAGGTTTGATTTCAACTTTAGTTGATCCATAGTTTTTATTGAGCCAAGCCATATCGATTTCATTGTCGAAATGACCAATATTACAAACAATAGTTTTGTCTTTAAGCGCTTTAAAATGTTCTGCTCTTACAATATCTTTATTTCCAGTGGTGGTGATAATGATATCCGCTTTTGGGGCTAAGGATTCAAGTGTTTTTACTTCAAAGCCATCCATGAGCGCTTGTAGCGCACAAATAGGATCCACTTCTGTTACAGACACAATAGATCCAGCACCTCTAAAGGAAGCAGCGGTCCCTTTTCCAACATCTCCATAGCCACAAACCACCACTTGTTTTCCAGCAAGCATCACATCGGTTGCTCTACGAATCGCATCAACAGCAGATTCTCTACAGCCGTATTTATTGTCAAATTTAGATTTGGTAACGGAATCATTCACATTGATCGCAGGCATAGGAAGCGTACCGTTTTTAACACGCTCGTATAAACGATGAACTCCTGTGGTGGTCTCTTCCGAAAGTCCATTGATTCCTGGAGCAAGTTCTGGATATTGATCCAATACCATATTGGTAAGATCACCACCATCATCTAAGATCATATTTAATGGTTTACGATCTTCTCCAAAAAAGAGTGTTTGTTCGATACACCAATCGAATTCCTCCTCATTCATTCCTTTCCATGCATAGACTGGAATACCAGCAGCAGCAATAGCAGCAGCAGCATGATCCTGAGTAGAGAAAATATTACAAGAAGACCAAGTCACTTCAGCTCCAAGAGCTACCAGAGTCTCGATGAGCACTGCAGTTTGAATGGTCATGTGTAAACATCCAGCAATACGAGCTCCTTTAAGAGGTTGGCTCGCACCATATTCTTCTCTAAGCGCCATTAGTCCAGGCATTTCAGCTTCCGCTAGTTCAATTTCTTTTCTACCCCAATCCGCTAAAGAGCTATCTTTAACTTTAAAGGGAACGTAAGGGATGGTCGTTGTACTCATAAATTTCATTACTTTCGCAGTATCTGCTTTAAATTAGACCACAAAGATACAAAACAGAATTCGAATTATGCCTTTATACAAATCCATACATTTTGATGAATTTACCAGAATTCATCTATGGAAACTCACCGAATCTGAAGTAGATCTTCATGTTGGAATAAAGCTTAAGCCCTCTAGCAGTAAACGGTTGCAATCGATGAATTCTGAACTGCATCGCAAAGGGTTTTTAAGTATCCGCCATTTGCTTAAAATAGAAGCGCTCACTGATGATGACCTCTACTATGACGATATGGGTAAACCTCATTTGGAAAACGATTTTTACATATCAATCACCCATTCGTTCGAATTTACAGCCATTATTGTGAGTAGTAAACGAGCAGTGGGTATTGATGTTGAGAAGCAACGAGACAAGATTCTTAAAATCGCCCCTAAGTTTTCCACGTATCCGCTTGTTGAACGGCATTCTAACACTCCTGAAATCATCACTAAGCTCACCTGTATTTGGGGAGCAAAAGAATCCATTTATAAGATTTACCCTAAGCCAGGATTAAGTTTTTTAAAGCATATTGACATTGATGATTTTCATATGGAGGATAAAAAAACCACAGGTCATATTCATTTTAACGAGGCAAGGGTTTATTTTGATATTCATTTTGAAGCAGTTGAAAATTACTGCTTAGTTTATGCACTAGCTTGATATGGAAGAAGGAATTTGGCATTATCTATTTGAACCCTATTATGTAATGGAACCTCATTTAGTGGTTCTTGAACTGATCGCTGTTTTTTTTGGATTTTTAAGTGTGTGGTATGCTAAAAAAGAATTCATAGGGGTCTACCCAACGGGAATTATAAGCACGGTGCTCTTTGTATATATTTTATGGATCTATGGACTTTTAGGCGATATGTTAATTAATGCTTATTATTCTGCCATAAGTATTTATGGTTGGTGGCTTTGGTCAAGAAAGGATGCTAATAATGCTCTTGTATCCATCAGCTGGACAAGTAAAAAGGAAAAAAAACAATCAGTTCTTTTTTTTATAGCTACCATGTTATTTGTGATTGGGGTCTATTTATATTTTGAAAAATTTACGACATGGACGGCTTATGTAGACACCATGACAACGGCTATTTTCTTCGTGGGAATGTGGCTGATGGCCAAGAAAAAAATAGAGAACTGGATTTTTTGGATCATAGGTGATTTGATCTCTATACCCTTATATTGGTATAAAGGCCTTATATTTACGTCATTTCAATACTTAATCTTTACAGCAATTGCCCTTTTGGGATATTTTGAATGGAAAAAACGCTTAAACAATTAGCATCACCCGTAGTTAAGGTAGCCTTATTTGGTCCTGAATCTACTGGTAAGACAACACTATCTGAACATTTAGCACGTTATTATAATTCTGTTTGGTGTCCGGAATATGCTCGTGAATACCTTCAAAAAAAGTGGAATAATGAACGAAAAGTTTGTGAAGAAAAAGATATGCTTCCTATTGCATATGGGCAAATGCAGTCTGAAAATGAGCTTGCTCAAAAAGCTACTGATGTGTTAATTTGTGATACTGATCTTCTAGAGACCATGGTTTATTATGAACTTTATTATAAGACCTGTGATCCATTGATCAAAGAGGCGGCTCTCGCTAACTCCTATGACCTTTATTTTTTGACCTATATCGATGTGCCATGGGAATATGACGAACTTCGAGATCGACCATTCGAACGAGAGGAACTCTTCGAGCTATTTAAACAGACCCTGGATCGCTATAATAAACCCTATATTATTTTAAAGGGCGATAAAAAAGAACGCTTACATAAGGCGGTAAGTATAATTGACCAACTTATCGAAAAAAATAACGCTAATCCTACGGTTTAGATTGATTTAAGTTTTAACTTTGTTTTGTCTCAAAGGGGTGCTCTTCCACGAGCTGAGATTATACCCAAAGAACCTGGGCAGGTAATGCTGCCAAGGGAATAGTAAAACAACTTATTTAGTAACCAGAATAATGACCCCTTTTATTCGTAATTTATATACGAATGAAACAGTTATTCACAACAATGAGCATAGCCCTACTAGGATTATTGGCTTCTGCTCAACAAGAACAAGACAGTATTCAACAAGTAGCACTTCAAGAAGTTTTTGTGTCTGCCATTCGAGCAGATAAAAAAATGGCGGTGAGCTATACCAATGTTAAAGCCGCAGAATTAGCTAGCAGAAATTTAGGTCAGGATTTACCCATTTTACTAAACTATCTCCCAGGAGTCGTCACCACTTCAGACGCAGGAGCAGGTATTGGTTATACCGGAATTCGAGTACGCGGATCTGATGCTACACGAGTTAATGTTACCATTAATGGAATTCCCTATAATGATGCCGAATCTCAAGGAGTATACTGGGTAGATTTACCTGATTTTGCTACTTCAGTATCGAGTTTACAGCTTCAACGAGGAGTTGGTACTTCCACTAATGGAGCTGGTGCTTTTGGAGCATCGTTAAACCTGAGTACTTCTTCAACCACAGAAGATTTTTCTGGAATGCTTCGTTCTTCCATAGGGAGTCACAACACCTTTAATACGAGTCTTTCTTTTAACACTAAGGCGTTTGGAGGATTTTCATTTTCTGGTCGTTTTTCAACAATTAATTCAGATGGCTATATTGATCGAGCTACTTCTGATTTAAAATCATACTTTGTTCAAGGAGCTTTTAGGGATGAAAATACCCACATCAAAGCCCTGGTATTTGGAGGTCATGAACGTACGTATCAAGCGTGGTATGGAGTGGATTCTGCTACACTTGAACAGAATAGAACAACGAATTATGCAGGATATTATATCGATGAGAATGGTCAAGAACAGTTTTATGAAGATCAGGTAGATGATTATTTGCAAAATCACCTACAATTGATTTGGAATCAAGAATTAAACCAGGGATGGTCTTCTAATATTGCCTTACATTTTACTCATGGAGAAGGTTATTATGAAGAGTATAATGAAGATGGATCATCAGACACGATCACCCAAAAGTGGTTGGATAACAACTTTTATGGTACAGTGTTTTCTGTTCAGAGAAAAGAGGAGAAGAGTCAACTAATCATTGGAGGGGGTTGGAATCGGTATGATGGATCTCATTTTGGGTTAACTCTTTGGGCTCAAGGGTTAGAGGCGGCTAATCTTGCTAATCCGTTTTACGATACTAATTCGCTTAAAACCGATACGAATTTCTATCTAAAATACCGGTATGATTTAGATAAGCATTGGAGTACCTATGTTGATATTCAAAATCGTTGGGTGGGTTACCAGACCGATCTTAAAACAGGAGTGCAAATTGATGATCAATTTAATTTCTTCAATCCAAAGGCAGGGATTACCTATACTATAAATCCTTCGCAACATCTTTATGGATCTTATGCTAAAGCTCAAAGAGAACCCAATAGAACCGATTATAAAACCGGAAGCCCAAAACCGGAATCATTAGATGATTTTGAATTAGGATATCGATTCTTAAATAGCAAAGCGGCTTTAAATGTGAACTTATTTTATATGAATTACAAGGATCAATTGGTGCTTACGGGGGCATTAAACGAAGTGGGGGCTCCAATTCGTGAAAATATCGGATCAAGTTACCGTGCTGGAATTGAAATAGACGCTTCAATTCAGTTAACTGATCAATTCAGATGGATGCCTAACGTAAGTATAAGTAAGCATAGAAATAGAGATTTTTTCTTTGAAAGAAATGGAGAGCTTGAAGCATTAGGAGCTACTCACATCGCCTTTTCCCCTGAACTTATTATAGGAAATATCTTGAGTTATATTCCTACAGATCAGCTCAACTTGAGTTTGATGACTAAACATGTGTCTGAACAGTACATGGGAAATATCGACTCTAAAAATTCGCTACTGGAAGCCTATACGATTAGTGATTTTAATCTCTCGTATACGATTCCTAATCATTGGGAGTTAGACCTTCAACTCCAGCTGTTAGTGAATAATATCTTTGATGTGAACTATGTTAGTAATGGTTATTTTTATACCTATGATGATACTTGGTCAACCGCAGGAGCTACTACAACTATGGAAGGAGCTGGATACTATCCGCAAGCAACTAGAAATTTTCTAATAGGAGCTGTAATCGGTTGGTAATTAGTTGTATATCCTAAGTACATCTCCCGATAATTGAGCGTTATATTCCAATAAGTCATAATAGATGCCTTCTGCCGGTCTGTTGAGTAATTGTCCAGTAAAAAAGCTATAACTTAAATCATCACAGTCACAGCTGCCGTTCTGACCATTTAATTTAAGGACAGAACAGGAATTTGGAATATGGTTTGGACAGGTAGCTTCAAAGGCTCTAAATTGATTAAAGCCTACATTCATCACAAAGATTCCTCTTGTTCCTACACCAGTCTCATTGATATATATTGGATTACCAATAGCGGTTAGGTTATTGTAAGAGGGTAAGCTCAAATTGATCGATGTTGAAAATCGAACCTCTTGTAGATAAGGGTTTCTGTTGGTTTGTTGCTTCGTACATGAAAGGGCTAATAAACTAAGAATCAAAAAAATAGTATGTGAAAGTTTTGCTAACATCGTTTAATATAATCGTGATATTAAAAATAATATATATATTTGTACTAGGTCCTCTTCGAGAGGATTTTTCTATTTATAAAACGAATTGCAATGAGTAAGGTCAGTTATTATACCGCAGAGGGATTAAAAAAGTTGAAAGACGAATTGGACTACTTAAGAGATGTCGAGCGTCCAAAAGCTTCTCAAGCTATAGCAGAGGCTCGTGATAAAGGCGATTTGTCTGAGAATGCTGAATATGATGCTGCAAAAGAAGCTCAAGGTTTATTAGAAATGAAAATTTCTAAACTTGAAGCGGTTGTTTCTAATGCTCGTATCATAGATGAATCTCAATTAGATACGACAAAAGCATTAGTATTATCTACCGTTACCATAAAAAATAAAGTCAATGGAGCTCAAATGAGCTATACCCTAGTTGCTGAAAGTGAGGCCGATTTAAAGACCAATAAAATTTCGGTGAATTCTCCTATCGGTAAGGGTTTATTGGGAAAACAAGTGGGAGATGTAGCAGCGATTAACGTCCCAAATGGAACGATTGAATTTGAGATCATTGAAATTACTAGATCCTAATGGCAAGTATTTTCACTAAGATTATCAATCGAGAATTACCAGCTTATATTATCGCCGAAACCGATACCTGTATTGCATTTTTAGATGTCAATCCAAATGCACTCGGTCATACGCTTTGTGTCCCAAAGCAAGAAGTAGATAAGATTACAGATCTAGATGAGGAGTTGTATGTCGATCTGATGAAATTCTCAAAAAATATGGCAATAGCAATTCAAGAGGCTATCGACTGTAAACGAGTTGGCTTTTCAGTGATTGGACTTGAAGTGCCCCATGTTCATGTTCACTTGATTCCATTAAACACTATGGCTGACGCCACTTTTGGAACCAAAGTAGCTCCTTCAAAAGAAGTGTTTGAAACGCTAGTCAACAAGATTAAAGCAGCTCTTTAATAGCCACTCCAATAAAATCATAACATTTTTTGCATAAAAAAAATAAGGTAAAAGCATTAGTTAGACCTGTAGATGATGCGTCGCTTTTATTCTTGTGTAGCGACTCCCTTTCTGAATTTTAATTCAAACACCGTTCCTTTTGGAGAAGTTTCAATAACAGAAATTTTACCATTGTGGTACTCTTCAATAATTCGTTTGGCCAATGAAAGCCCTAATCCCCAACCTCTAGTTTTTGTGCTATATCCCGGCTTAAATATAGCTTTGATTTTGTTTTGAGGAATACCTGGCCCCTGATCTTTTACATATACATAACAAAACAATTCGTTTGATTTAAAGCTGAGTTCAACACTTCCACTACCTTGCATGGCGTCGATGGCATTTTTGATAATGTTTTCTAGACACCAAAAATAAAGTGCTTTGTTTAATGCAATTTGTTGCTCTTCAATAGTATCATCTATAGATAGTTCAATATGATTCGGTAGGCGTTTTTTAAGGTATAACACTCCTTCTTTAGTTGTTTTAAGTAAGGGTTGTAAGCTTAATTTTGGACTGGCGCCAATTTTTGAAAATCGATCAGTGATCAGGTGTAAACGTTCGATATCTTGATCCATTTCTTGGGTAATTTGAGGATCAGCTCCCTTAGATTTAAGTAAGTTACTCCACCCCATGATAGCGCTTAAGGGTGTGGCAATTTGATGTGCGGTTTCCTTTGCCATTCCTGCCCATAATTTATTTTGCTCAGAAGCTTTGACAGATTTCATATAGAAGTATAGAATAGCAGAGAACAAGATTAAAATTAAAAGGAGTCCTAAGGGGTAGTATTTTAGTTTGTTTAAAATGGGTGCATCACCGTAATAGAGCGTAGCAATTAACGCATTATTATGTTTGAGGAGTATGGGTTTATTTTGATTTATAAACTCAGTAATTTTTTTAGCTATTTCATCGGGTTGATTCAAAATAGATTCATCCATATTATTAACCCAGTAAGACTGATCCTTATTGACTAAGATCATGGGCGTGTCTTTATTGGATTGAAATATTTGTAAGATCAGAGGACCTTGATTAAGTTCATCTGTTGAAGACATAAACTCCGTTTGAGCGGTTGCCCAAATCTCCATTTTCTCTCTCTCAAGGGTTTTAAATTTATCGAAAAAAACATTGGTGTTCCATAGAATTAGACTCACAATTCCAAGAGCACTTAATAGAATCACCCATCGTATTTCGTTATAGCTAAACTTCAAATGCGTTGATTTTTATTTAAAGATACTTTTTCTTAGAAAAAAGTCATAGAAATCGGCTCTACTAATATCGATTTCTTATTTTTATAGCTCAATTATACAAACATAGTACAATAATGGAAATTCAAGGAAAAATAACAGTTTTAAAAGATACACAGGTATTTGGAGCTAAAGGCTTTAGAAAAAGAGAGCTCGTTGTAACAACTCAAGAACAATACCCACAACCCATTTTAGTTGAATTTATCCAAGACAAATGTGATTTGTTAGATGCCTATCATGTAGGTCAAGATGTTAAGGTGAGTATTAATATTAGAGGAAGAGAGTGGACGAGTCCTCAAGGAGAAGTTAAATATTTTAATTCTATTCAAGGATGGAGAATTGAAACGCTAGCTGCTGAGGCTCCTTCAAATGCTATGCCTCCAATGCCACCAGCTGAAACTTTTACTCCAGCTGATGATATCCTGGAAGAGGACGCAGACGATCTTCCATTTTAATTCATAAGTTAATGAAGCTCAATCGTTGCGATTGGTGTCAAGGAGATCCACTATATGAATCCTATCACGATACCGAGTGGGGAGTTCCAGTATGGGAGGATCAACGCTTATTTGAGTTGTTATTGTTGGAAACCTTTCAAGCGGGATTAAGTTGGATCACCATCCTTCGCAAACGAACCAATTTTAGTACAGCATTTGATCAATTTGATTATCATAAGATTGCATCTTACACTGATCATAAACTGCTTCAACTTCAAGGAAATGCGGGAATTATAAGAAACAAACTCAAGATTAAGGCAGCGGTTACAAATGCACGAGCCTTTATTCAAATTCAAGAAGAATTTGGAAGTTTTTCTGCTTATTACTGGAAGTGGTCAGATGGGAAATCAATCATTAATCATTTTAAATCAATGAAGGAGGTCCCTGCAACTACTCCACTTTCAGAGACCATAAGTAAGGATCTTAAAAAAAGAGGGTTTACGTTTGTTGGGTCCACTATTGTCTATGCTTTTATGCAGGCTACAGGAATGGTAAATGATCATTTAATCACCTGCCCATCGCATCCGAATCAGCGATAAGATAGTGTGTATAGGAGGGGTTATCTTTTCGAAAACAGATAGTAAATAACACCCCATTGATTTCCGTTTTTACCTGGTAAAAAGGTAGTTTTTTGTGCATATTGAAGAGCAACGTCGATCAAGCATCCATTATTAGTAGTAGAGTTTTTAGCATTCACTGATGTTTCTATAACATTACCAGCAGGACTGACCAATATATTGATCGCCACCTTGCCACCTAAATTACACATGTAAATGGGAACTGCTATTTTGCGATGTGTTCTATTCGCTAGGCTGTACCATATTCGGGTATCTTTTTTATAATTATTGACTTCGTCGGGGATTCCAATGGAGTCTATCCGATCTTGAATGTTATTGGCTTGAAGTGCTCGGAGTTTCAATTCAAAATCAGAGGCGATTCCCTCAAGTGCTCCTTCTTTGAGGTCAATAGCTGTCTTTTCTAAAGCTTTAGGGTTGCTTTTTACGGCTGGAGGTGTTGCAAAGGTTTCTTTTAATGAGGTATTGTAGGCTTTATTGGTTTTAGGTTCTAATTCTTGGAGCTCTTCTTTTTCTTTTATAGGTTCCTCTTTAGGCGCTTCTTCGGGTTCTTCTATGGCTAATTCAATCAAGATTTCGTCTGTTAAACTCTTTAATTCAAGCTGATAGGACAAGATCAGAAAAACGCCTAAAATACAGGTGCTTATGACTAAGGCCCATTGTTTTCTGCTCAGTAGATGGGCTAGGTGTGTTCCTAGTTGATAAAGGGTTCTTTTATAGTGGTTGAGCCAATTCATTTTAGTGCTCTTTAAATCCGATTCGCTGTTTAAACTCCTCAATGCTCAAGGCATCATTGACAGCATAATCCCCAATAGCTTCTCTTCGAAGACTGGAAAGGTGTGCTCCTGAGTTTAACGCTTTTCCAAAATCATGAGCAAGGGACCTGATATACGTTCCTTTGCTACATTTAACTCTAAAATGAATGTTTACTCCTTCGATAGCGGTGATATCAAACTGATCGATATGAATCGTCCTAGGTGTTATTTCAACGGCTTCGCCAGCTCTAGCAAATTCGTACAGTCGTTTTCCATCTTTTTTAAGAGCAGAGAACACTGGAGGGAATTGTTCGATATCTCCTATGAATTTTTTTGTGGTATTATGAAGCAGTTCTTTGTCAATATGATCTGTTGGAAAATTTTGATCGATTGTAGTTTCAAGATCATAAGAAGGGGTCGTGCCTCCAAGGGTTATGATTCCGGTGTAGACTTTAGTTTGTCCTTGAATATTTTGAATAATTTTGGTGTGTTTTCCTGAACATATAACCAATAAACCAGTAGCTAAAGGGTCTAATGTTCCTGCATGTCCCACCTTTATTTTTTTGAGATCAAAACGTTTCCGGATTGCCCATTTTATGGCGTTAACCGCTTGAAAAGAAGTCCAGTTAAGTTCCTTGTCAATTAGAAGTGTTTGTCCGTTTAAAAAATTTTCAGCGCTTAAGTGTTCCATGTTAGGTGAAGAAATAATATCCGATAGATAACGTCCCAACAACGGCGCAATAGTACCCAAAATAGTGAAGCTTACTTTTTCTAACAAGTGATATCATCCATTTACAAGCGATCAACCCAAAGATAAATGCAGCAATAAATCCAGCAATGACGGCATTAGTGTCACTTGGATTAAATACGATATCACCTGAAAGTGCATCTTTGGCAATTTTCCCAAAGATGAGTGGAATCACCATTAAAAATGAAAAGCGAGCAGCCTTTGTTCGATCTGTTTTTAAGAGAACGGCAGTAGCTATGGTAGCTCCAGATCTTGATATTCCTGGAAGCATAGCAATTGATTGAGCAATTCCAATTATCCCTGCAGATTTTACAGACACTGCGCTATCGCTTATTGGTGCTTTATCAGTGATAATTAATAGGGCAGCTGTAAGGAGGAGCATTAACCCTACTAAGGGAACATTGGCCGTAAATAAGGTGCTAAGTTGTTCTTCAAAAAGCAATCCAACTACTACGGCAGGAATCATGGAGATGATAATTTTAAATACATACTTACGTTCCTCATTTTTCTTAGCAGAGAAGAGTCCCTTAAGGAGTTCTAAGATGTCTTTATGAAATACAACAACGGTACTTAAAGCGGTTGCAAAATGTAGAACAATAGTAAATAGTAAACTTTGCTCTGCTACTAGTCCATCTCCTATGATCGCTTTAGTGAGTTCTAGGTGTCCACTTGATGAAACTGGTAAAAATTCAGTAAGTCCTTGGATGATTCCAAGTATAATTGCGTCAATAGTCTCCATACTTATTTTTTAGTGGTGGTTAGAATGGCATAGACTTGAATACCTAATCCAATTAACACAAGTGTGGGAGCAAGTCGAATTCTTCTAAAATTATAAATCTCAGGATTAAAGATGGTAGGGTCAGTTGATTTACCTCCTGACATGAGTAGAAATCCAAGGGTCATACATGCTAATCCTATAAATAGAAATGTGTAGTTTTTCTTTTTAAATAGCATTTCTTTTTTTGAATCCTCTTTAGTTTTTTTCATAGTAATCTTCTTAATAGTATAAATCGACGGTTCTTAAATTTAGGAATCGTTGCGCAGCAAAAAAGGTGCTGATCCATGCAATTAGTATCCCTAACATAAAAACTCCGCCAAAAACAATGCTCAGGTTTACATAATCGTAAAGTAGGGAGAGCTCAGGAAAATTAAGGTGAACGTAATACAGGACAAAACCAATTCCTAGGCTAGCCACAACAGCTCCAATGAGCCCTAATTTTATATTCTGTACAATGAATGGTTTTCGAATAAATCCTTTGGTAGCTCCTACCATTTGCATGGTCTTTATAATAAATCGTTTAGAATAAATTGAAAGACGTATGGAGCTATTAATTAGTAAAAAAGCAACCAATGACAGGACTGCGCTACTGACTAATATCCAATAGCTAATTTTTTTGATCGTGTCATTCAATAATGCTACTAGAGGTTGATCATAAGAAATCTCGGATACTATAGTATTGGAAGAAAGTTCATTGACGATCAACTCCATCATTGCTGAAGTGACGTAAGCTGCTTTTAAATGGATTTCATATGCATTTTGAAGTGGATTATATCCAAGAAAATTCATAAAATCTTCTCCTAAGTCTTTGGAAAATTCTTTTGCAGCCTCTTCTTTGGTGATAAATCGATTGGATTTAGTATACGCTGCCATCGATATGTGTTGTTCCAGTTGCTTAACATCCACCTGGTTAGCACGATCTTTAATAAATACTGTTATAGTGATTTGCTCCTTAAAGTAGTCGCCTATTTTATTAGTATTGAGAACTAGAATTCCTAATATTCCCATTAAAAACAGGACTAGGCTTATACTTAGGCTTACTGAGAAATAGGATGAAATCAACCTACGTTTTTGAAATTTGTCAAATGCGTTACTCATAGTGTTTTCAAAGGTAATTAAAAAGACTAGAATTATAATAAGGAGTATCTGCTATTCTATAGGTATTCGTTTTGAGTAATTTAGCGACTCGAATAGCCACAGGACTGCTTTGTTTTTGTTATTTTTGTGACCCCTTAAATAGAGCAAAAAACTATTATGGAATATAATTTCAATCAAATAGAGGCCAAATGGCAAGCGTATTGGTCCAAAAACCAAACTTTTAAAGCTGATAATACATCGGATAAACCCAAGTATTATGTACTTGACATGTTTCCTTACCCTTCTGGTGCGGGACTTCATGTTGGGCATCCATTGGGGTATATCGCTTCTGATATCTATGCCCGTTATAAAAGACATCAAGGGTATAATGTGCTACATCCAATGGGGTATGATTCCTTTGGACTACCGGCAGAACAGTATGCAATCATGACAGGTCAACATCCTGCGATAACTACCGCTGAAAATATTAAGCGGTACCGTATGCAGTTGGATAAAATCGGTTTTTCGTTTGATTGGAGTAGAGAAGTAAGAACTTCAAATGAAGACTACTACAAATGGACCCAATGGATTTTTTCTCAATTATTTGAATCCTGGTATAATAAATCTACAGATAAAGCAGCACCTATTGCAGAACTGATCACTCTTTTTGAGCAGGAAGGCAATTTGAATGTTACTGCTGTTTGTGATGAAGGCATTGAGGAATTTACTGCAGATCAGTGGAAGTCCATGAGTCCAAAAGAGCAAGAAGAATTGTTGCTTAAATACCGCTTGACTTATTTGGCAGAAACCGAAGTGAACTGGTGTCCTGCACTTGGAACGGTTTTGGCAAATGATGAAATCATTAATGGGGTATCAGAACGAGGAGGTCACCCAGTAGTTCGAAAGAAAATGTTGCAGTGGAGTATGAGAATTGTTGCTTATGCTCAACGACTGTTAGACGATTTACAAAAAATCGATTGGCCACAACCCTTAAAGGATACGCAAACCAATTGGATTGGACGTTCAACCGGTGCTGCTGTGATCTTTAAAACAATCCCTAATGAACATCAATCCTCCATCTTTGATGTTGAGGTTTTCACCACTAGACCTGATACTATATTTGGAGTGAGTTTTATGACCTTAGCTCCTGAACATGAATTGGTGGAGCACTTAACTACTCCTGAGCAAAAAGCGGAAGTAACAGCTTATATTAGTGCGACTGCTAAGCGTTCTGAGCGCGAGCGTATGGCAGATGTTAAAACCATCAGTGGTGCCTTTACGGGTTCCTATGTAGCACATCCATTTACCGGTGAAGCAATTCCGATATGGATAGGAGATTATGTTTTAGCAGGTTATGGAACAGGGGCTGTTATGGCAGTTCCATGTGGGGATCAACGTGATTATGATTTTGCCAAGCACTTTAATATTGAGATTCCGAATATCTTTATGGATGTGGACATCAGTGAGGCTGCTTTTGAAGATAAGGCCAATGCTAAGATTGATCATTCAGATTTTTTAACAGGATTAACTCATAAAGAGGCGATGAAGTCAGTTATTGCTGCAATTGAAGAACGAGGTTGTGGTAAAGCTAAAGTGAACTTTAAACTTAGAGATGCGGTCTTTAGTAGACAACGGTATTGGGGAGAACCTTTTCCAATCTATTACAAAGATGGAATGCCTCAATTGATCGATGCTACTTATTTACCTATTAAATTACCGGAAGTTGAAAAATACCTTCCAACAGAAACAGGGGAACCCCCATTGGGTAATGCTGCTGTTTGGGCGTGGGATACCCAGGAGAACAAGGTTGTTTCAAATGAGATGATCAACCATACAACTGTTTTTCCACTAGAAATGAATACGATGCCTGGATGGGCAGGTAGTTCCTTTTATTTTAATCGATATATGGATGCTCATAATGCTGATGAACTCTTCTCCAAAGAGGCGATTTCTTATTGGCAAGATGTAGATTTATACATTGGGGGTTCAGAGCACGCTACAGGGCATTTGCTTTATGCACGTTTTTGGCAAAAATTCTTATTCGATAGAGGGATAGTTGTAACAGATGAATTTGCAAAGAAACTCATCAATCAAGGAATGATTACAGGGACCTCAGCTTTTGTTCATCGAATTCCAAATACCAATACCTTTGTGTCTAAAGGATTAATTAAAGATAGAGATTTGCAGCCAATACATGTAGATGTAGCTATGGTAAATGCTTCAGATGAATTAGATATAGACGCTTTTAAGGCATGGAGACCTGAATTTAAGGATGCTGAATTTGAATTAGAAGCAGGATTGATGATCACAACTAGAGAAGTAGAAAAGATGTCAAAGTCTAAATACAATGTAGTTAGTCCTGACGAAATTTGTGAAACCTATGGTGCTGATTCCCTGCGTTTATATGAAATGTTTTTAGGACCATTGGAACAATCTAAGCCTTGGAATACGGCTGGTATTACTGGAACACATGGGTTTTTGAAAAAGCTATGGAAACTTTATTTTGATCAAAATGGACTGAAGCTTACCGATAGTGAACCTACTAAAGAAGCCCTTAAAAGCTTGCATAAGACAATTCAAAAGGTCACGGAGGATATCGATAACTTTTCATTTAATACTTCTGTGTCTACCTTTATGATTTGTGTCAATGAACTCAGTAGCCAAAAATGTACGGCAAGAGCTATTCTAGAACCTTTGGCGGTATTGATTTCACCATATGCGCCACACATCGCAGAAGAATTATGGAATCAGATGGGTCATCAAGAGTCTATCGCCTTTGAGAACTTCCCTAAATTTGAATCTAAGTACGTGGTTGAAGATCAAAAGGTTTATCCAATTTCTTTTAATGGAAAGATGCGATTTACCTTTGAATTGCCGCTTGATCTTTCAAAAGATGAAATAGAAAAGCGAGTGATGGAGCACCCTAAAACAAAAGAATACTTAGGTGATCGCACTCCAAAGAAAGTTATTATTGTGCCGGGTAAAATAGTAAACATCGTCGGTTAATGGAGGTTTTTGAGCTTATAGGATTTACTGCAGCAACATTGACTACTTTAGCCTTTGTTCCTCAGGCATTAAAGTCTTATAAGGAAAAATCAACCAAAGATATTTCTTTAGTGATGTATGTAGTCATGTTCACTGGAGTTATTCTATGGCTTCTCTATGGTATTCACTTAAACTCGATGCCAATTATTATTGCAAATGCAATTACAGCGCTTTTTAATTTATCTATTATCATACTCAAGATGAAACACAAATAAACAGACAGCTTGTCAGTAGGCTGCTAAAATTTGTTAAATTATTAAAAATCTTATTATTTGGTTCTATTTTTGTTTCATACATAGCATATAAATACACTACCTATGATGACTTATTATTTACTTGTTGGATTGATCGCAATTGTTTCTATGTCGGTGAGTTCAAAACTTAAAAGAAAATTTAAGCACTATTCTGAATTACGGCTATCTAATGGAATGAGTGGTGCTGAAGTTGCAGAAAAAATGCTACATGATCATGGTATTTATGATGTTAAAGTAATTTCTACCCCAGGTCGATTAACGGACCATTATAATCCTAAAGATAAAACAGTGAACCTTTCGGAGGCAGTTTATGCACAACGAAATGCAGCAGCTGCAGCAGTAGCAGCTCACGAATGTGGTCATGCTGTTCAGCATGCTGAGGCTTATTCTTGGTTACAAATGCGTTCTCAAATGGTTCCTATGGTTCAGGTAGCTTCAGGCTTATCTCAGTGGGTGATCATGGGGGGATTGATTTTATCAGCTACTTCATCGCTAGGATCTGGATTAATGTTATTGGGAATTGTTCTTTATGGAATTGTGGCTGCCTTTAGTGTGATCACTTTACCTGTTGAATATGATGCAAGTCATCGTGCCATCAAATGGATGGAAGCAAAGGGGATTGTTAACCAACAAGAATTGGCTGGAGCTAAAGATTCTTTAAAATGGG
>Ga0181576_10001325_pt1 | contig 18887 bp, 12 predicted proteins | sample 101ome_22_FD_132464 | JGI IMG/M metagenome (GOLD analysis project Ga0181576, IMG submission 132464) | Coastal salt marsh microbial communities from the Groves Creek Marsh, Skidaway Island, Georgia - 101412BT metaG (megahit assembly) | ecosystem: Environmental > Aquatic > Marine > Intertidal... | reverse complement strand
TTGGCTTCAGCACCTCGACTCAAACCGTCTGTAGAATCCATGGAAACCGTTCTTACGGTATTCTCTCCAATATGAGATTGAACTTCAAGTACCAACTTAGTGCCGTCAGCTTTAGATATCTCAAGAGAATCATATATTTTTGGAAGGGAATTTCCTTTACCAGTAAAAGTTACATCTACAACGGGTCCTATTATTTGGGATACCAATCCTATTGAGTCTACCATTTAAATCAATTTGAATGCAAATATAGTATTTAGCTATAAATTAAAATCAAAAAAATTTTACAGAAATCTAAAATTTTATCTTAATACACTTTTAAAAAATCCAAAACAAAAAAGAGCAACTTAAGTTGCTCTTTTTTGTTAGGTATATAATTTGGCTAGAAGTCAAAAGTCGCCTTCAAAATGGCTCTTCTTTTTATAACAGGTAAGCCTGGATAAGCTCTATATTCAACATTAGCTAAATTGGTTACTTGAAGATCAAGTCCAATTTTACTTGTTAGAGGAAATCCTAAGTTGAAATCAAGAAGATTTCTTTCAGGAGTATCTCCACCAAGACCTTGACCAAAGTTGGAAAAGAATGCATCATCATGTTGGAAAGCGAGCCCTGCTCTTATTCCACTTTGTGATGAAAATTTAACCCCCATTCTATATTTATTTAATGGAGTGTTTAAGTAAGATGGGAAAGGAAGATCATCATCATTAGACTCACCTGGAATCCATTCATTTTGACTGATGTAAGAATAGTTTGCCCATAAAGTTAAATTATCATTTGCAAAATACTCGACAGCAACATCAGTCCCCCAATGACTCCTTTTTGCATCAGGATAATTTCTGTAACCAGCCATACTGTGAGTTACACCATCATTTGGAGCCCTATTACTTTCAACAGCACCAATTACTTGTCGATTAATGTTACCCTCGAAACCTTGACCTCCAAGAGCGAAACCACCACCAACTTGCTGACTAAGACTTGCCAAAGAACCTTGAGTAGCTAAATCTGCTGAAGGTAGGGAGCCATCCCCTGCAAGTAAACCAACAGCTTCAAGAGCGTCACCTAATCCAAGCCCGGTTACTTGAGCTGCAGATAATCCAGTAAGAGGAAGGCCATTGTTAATGTAGGCGCCCTGAATTGCACCACCAACAACTGCTTGAATTGTAGGATCTGCAACAAGGTCAGCTCCAACTTGTGAAAGTGTACCAGGAATATCTCCACCAACTAAAGCATATGTAGGCCCAACTCCAGTAAACTCAATGAACCCTTCTCTTTCAAATGTGTAAACATCAACAGCCAGTGATAGCTTATCGCCCAGCAAACCTTTATATCCGACCTCCCAACCATTGGTATATGCTATTTGTGCGCTAGCAACATTATCTAAAGTCGGCATAGCTTGTGATGGATTAAATAAATTATAAGGAGCAAGTTGACCAATTACACCAGATGGTCCTTGATATGTGCTAAAAAAATCTGTTATAAAAGGAACTAGAGCTCCTTGACCAGCAGCAGTTAAGCCGTTATATACCTGAGGTAGTACAAGGTTTTTTACAGCCGCATAAGGAATAGCAGCTGGTAAACCAGTTAAACTTCTTGGTATAGAAGTTCCTAGTCCAGTTAATTCTATTGGAGCATTGGGGTCAAAAATATGAGGTTCAATGTTACCGGCTAACCAAACATCTAATATACCAGGCGCAAGAGTTGCAACTGGAAAGTCAATGAATGATTCTAAAGCAGATGGTCCAGTAGTTGATCTACTGTAAGATACTCTGAAGGAATTTCTTTCATCAGCTTTGTAAACTAAAGCTACCCTTGGGGCAATTGCAGCTTTATCAATTATACTCATTTTGTCCCTTCTTAATGCATAGGTTAGTTTTAGTTTATTACCTAGGCTTGAGGTCCCTTGAATATATCCTCCCATTATTCCATAATCAGAATCATTTTCATTATTTCCGTAAAGTGTGTACTCTGAGTCAGAGGTAGTATTTCTGTAATCTAATCCAACAATAAAATTTGTGTCAAGAAATGGGATATCAAAATTGTATTGTAAAAGTGCCTCTGTTGCTCCACGAGCCGAAACTACACGGTTACCCGTGGAATATAAAAATGTTGGATTATCCTCGTCTCCACCATCATTATAAGTATAAGCAATCTGCGCGAAAAAGTTTCCTCTTGTTAGTCTTGCTTGGCCCCACATATCATTACCTTGAGTCAAACCAAAACCTTGATCATTGATAAAAATACCTGATCCATTAGCAATTCCTCCGGAGATAATCCCAGATGTATCGCTATTTGGTCTAAACTCAAGATGTACATTTGCAGAAATATTTCTATACTCTTGCTGTAAAGGATTACCATCGCCATCTGGGTCAAGGTCTGATCTATTTAAAAGAACTTTGCCTGGTAAAGTAGCATCTACAACATTATTAGTTATTGCCGGCTGTTTGATAGTAGTTTGGAATGAAGCAATTTGTTCAGCGTCCTCATTGGGATCTAATGTAAAATCATCTCCCTCAGAGTATTTTACATTTACTTTATAACCAAATGTTTTTGAATCATTGGAAAAAGCATGTCTTACCGCACCTCCCATTGAACTCATATTTCCTCCATATAATTCTGCAGTTGTTCCTGGATAATCAATTGCTTTCTTTGTCAAAAAATGGACAACTCCGGCTTCAACACCAGGACCATATAAAGCAGAATTTGCCCCTCTTACTACCTCAATGCGTTCTAAATCAAGGTTTGAAAGCCCTGATTGATAGGTAAAAAAGGATCTTGCAACTGGAGTTACAATATTTCTATAATCTAGCATTGGATAAACACCTGTTCCAAACAAACCATTACCTCCTCTCATTTCTATATTCATAGTATTAGCTGTTTGCTGTTGGACAGTTACTCCAGGAATATTGATAAGGTGTCTAACTGGGTCAATAGCTTCGGAGGAGTTTTGGATATCCCTAGCTGTTATTAATGAAATTGAAGCGGGGGCATCTTGAACTTTTTCTACTCTTCTGTTTGCAGAGATGATTACCTCTTCGAGCAAATCATTCCCTTGAATCATTGAAACACTTATTTTTTGGGAACTGTCAGTAACCTGAATTACCTGAGTTATAAAACCTAGATAACTTAATTCAATGGAAAAGGGTAGCTCTTGAGAAATATTTATAGAAAAATTTCCGTCAAAATCTGCTGTGGTACCAATATTTGATCCTTGAACAACAATATTCACCCCTGGTAAAGGGTTATTTTGCTCATCCGCGACGGAACCACTAATATTAGTCTGGGCAAACGTGAAATTTATTAGAAGCAATGCAAATAATAAATTTAATTTTTTAAAAATCGTTTTTGTTTTCATTAGATAATTTATTAATTAAATATTGTTTTCTAAAATGCTATAGTCTCTACAATATAGTTAATAATGATTTTAATTTAGTTGGTCTTTGTTTTGGTCGTAAATATACTACTTTTCAAATAATACGGTCTGAGGGGCTTCATGCCATTCTTTGAAGTTGGTGTTGTACATTTTCTCGACATTACCCCTTTTAATTTTTAATGTGGGGCCTAGAATTTTATTTTGCTCTGTCCAAGCTTCCTTAACGAATACAAGCGTAGCTATTTTTTTATAGTTTTCCAGATCTTGGTTGATTTCCTCCAAGTGCTGAGATAAACGGCTTGTTAACTCCTCTCTAGGCATGGCTTTGCCTATTTCAGAAAGTTGTGCCAAAGCAAGGGGTTGTGGCATTCCAATTCCGGTCACACATACTTCTTCCAGTTCTTTGATGTTTCCAAAATATTTTTCTAAGGTCAGGGGTTCTATAAACTTTCCCTTAGAAGTTTTAAAACTGTCCGCAACCCTGCCCGTTACGTACAAATAGTTGTCTTCGTCCAAACGGCCTTTGTCTCCAGTTCTAAGCCAACCATCGACTAGGGTTTTCTCTGTCAACTTTTTGTTTTTGTAATAGCCTTCCATCACAAAGGGACCTCTCATCAAGATTTCTTCGTTTTTGGGATCAATTTTAATCTCCACACCACATTGGGGTTTGCCTACCGAAGCTAATTTTTCAAAATCCCTTCCGTCCACTTGGGTGCAAATGGCGCAGTTTTCTGTCATTCCATACCCATTGGTAATAAAAACATCGATTTTTCTGAACCATTCTATGACAGATAACTGCAAGGGAGCCGAACCAGAGACAGTAGATCTGGCTCGATTCAAGCCGAGATTCTTTTTGATTTTTCGTTTAATTATTGAAGAAATCAAAGGAATACTGAGTAGCGTATTTAATTTTTTCTGAGGGATTTTGGCTAAAATCCCCTGTTGGAACTTGGTCCATATTCTTGGTGCAGCAAAGAAAACATGGGGTTGAATGTCTTTGAGATTGGCGGCAAAAGTTTCCAAAGATTCAACAAAAGAAAGGGTCCCGCCAAAACGCAGGCAAACATGTTCTACAACCACCCTTTCAGCAATGTGATTCAGGGGTAAATAGGAAATAAAGTCATTGTTGCCAGAGAAATCAATTTTTAAAGGATTGACCTGTTCGGTAATGATTTTGGTTTCGTCCAAAGCCAAAAAAGACAGCTCTACACCTTTTGGATTCCCTGTTGTTCCCGATGTAAAAATGATGGTCCATATGTCTGATAGCTTAGGAACGTGAGGTTTCTGTAAGGGTTCATTTTGATTGATGAAATCAAACCATTTTTCTCCTTTGTCAACCAAAGAACAGCCTTTGTATTGGGGAAAGGCTATCAGGGGTAAATCTTTAGGAATATGAGCTTTAATTTGATCCCAAGTCTCTATTTTTCCTACAAAGAGAAGGTCAACATCACCATAATCCAATAAAAATTCCAGCTCCTCTCCCTTCAAAGAAGGAAAAAAAGGAACCGAAATATATCCTGCCATCATGATGGCCAAATCAGCGATGATCCATTCCCTGCAGTTTTTTGAAATTAATCCAATGTGAGCGTTTTCTCGCAGCCCCATTTTCTTGAGTCCTGATGCCAATTTTCTAGCCATCTGACCCGTTTCAGCCCAGGTGTATTCCTCCCACTGATCTCCAAAAGGTTGTCTCAGAAAAGGACGATCGTGAAACTTCCTCTCCCACTCGTAAAATTTAAAATTAAAAGATTCGGTTTTTTTCATTTCAATTGAATTTGATGTTAATTGAGATGGAAAAGCGTAAATGATTGAGTTTAAACTTCCAAATCTTTTCAATTTATAAAAAAATTTTTTCTGAACAACGCTTTTTTAAAAGACCCTCCCTCAATGAAGGGCGATTTGTTTTTTAATAAAGTTGTAAATTGAGTTCTTAAGATTTAACCTGTTTAAAAATTCTTCACGCTAGTTAATGAAAAAACTGTTTTATTATTCAGTAAAGTTTACAGTTAAGCTTCTAATTCGGTGTTATTTTAGGAGGGTTAAAATTTATGGAATAAGAAATATCCCACAAGATGGAGGAATCATCTTTTCCCCCAATCACCAAAGTGCTTTTTTGGACCCCATGTTGGTTGGTTGTAATCTATCCAAGGATGTTACCTCCCTCACTCGCAGTGATGTTTTTGGTGGACCACTTCAATGGTTTATGGATGCCCTTAAAATGTTGCCGGTTTATCGCATTAGAAATGGATATGCCAATTTGAAAAAAAATGATGCTGTTTTTGAAAAGTGTAAAAAATTACTCGCCGAGAAAAAATGGATTATGATGTTTTCCGAGGCATCACATCTGGATGAGTATTTCCTAAAACCCCTATCCAAAGGGAGTAGTCGCTTGGCATATGAAGCCCAAATTCAATCCAATTCCCCGATATACATTTTACCCGTAGGAATCAATTACGGTCATCATAAAAATCCGTTTTGTGATGTTCATCTGGTCTTTGGTGAGGCGATTATGGTAAATCAATTCATGAATCAGAAGGGAGAAAAACCGGAATTGATCAATGCAATCAAAGCCAGACTGAGTACTGAGATGAAAAAGTGCATGTGGTTGCCCGAAAATGATCAAAATTACGATGAACGAAAAAAAATGATCCATACAGAAAATACACGCATGGATTTTTTTGATCTAAAGAAAGGAATTCATGATAAAACCCTTCCCAAGAAGAAAGTTGCCTCCAAAAGCATAGGGCCTCGCCTGATGATTGGATTATTCTCTATTCCTAATTTACCTCCATTGTTTCTTACCTCGAGGATTCTTAGACTTTTCAAAGATGTTGTTTTTTACAGTTCGGTAAAAATGACTGCAGGGATGTTGTTGTTTCTTTTCTGGTGGTCATTTTTGCTTACGATTTGTTGGATGTTTTGGGGATATAAAATAGCCATTTTTACTACCATTGGCTGCATCTTATTGCTATATAGTAGGCAAATCTTATCAAATAAATATTTCTAATAGTTTTTATCTATTTAAAAGAAACTATTGGAAAAATATCTATAAACTTAGGTTGTATATATTTTTATATATAATTATTTGTTATGTCTATTTGATTTTAAATAAAAATATTCTATTCTATTGAAAGTGTTGGACAACTTTTAAAGTGGATGAATAGGAGAAACTAGTACTCTGTGTAGAATATTTCGAGTTTAATACCCCCCTGAGGTTGATTTTGGGTCTCAGATCCGTATAAGATAACTCCCTTCGGGTTAAGAATGGCGGTGGCAGGATAGTTGATAAGTTCCTGTGTAAAGGTCTCTGCTTTTTTTGAATAGATTGTCGTTAATCCCCCAGTAGGAACCAAACCTAAAGTCACATTGGTGGAATCATTGCGGATCAGACGATTAACATGATCGGTAATCCTAAATTTATAACGAAAAGGGCGATCGTTATCATCGCGTTCCAATATACCTCCATAGACATACTTGTCTCTGTTTTTTTGAAGATTATTTACTGAGTTGTCAATGCTAAAATCCGATAAAGGAGAGCCATTGTCGTATTTGTATAAATAAAGCCTATCGGGAAAGTATGAAGGATCTGACGAACTGTGTTGATCAGCATTGATGTAAAGTACCAAATTGGCCTCGTTGATTACCCAGCGGTTTTCCCTTAACTGATTTAGCAATCTATTCTCATCATGATCTTGTTCAAACAACTTAAGCTTGGAAAACAACCCATTCCCGCTTAGATAAATATTTTCAGAGGGGGTTTGTTCCCTTGCAGCCGAGAGCTCCTGTTCAATTTGACTATTGGTTTCCTTGTTCTTTATGGTAGAAAAATTGGTGCCAAAACCTAAAGTAAATGTCTTGGCTTCTCTTTCAATGGTATCATCTGAGGTATCATCCGAAGTTTGATTGGTATTTACGCGATCATACTCATACTCAATTCTTATTGACGCGTTACGTATATCCAAAAGCATATATAAATCATCCTCAAAATTCTCAGCTTTAATGATAACACCCCTAAAGTGATGAGAAAAACTTTCGTTATCAGAAAAAACCAAACTGCCCTCTTGATCTAAAATTTTTTCCTGGAAAAAATCAACATTCAATGGAACCCTGATCCTTGGTGTCAGTCGAGTCTCCACCTTATCCCGCTCATCAACATCTTCGGTTTCAGGATCGTCTTCATCAAAATTAAACCGCAATTCCTCAAAATTGAGTTGGTAACGGGCGTCGTGAAGTGTGGCGCCATAAAAACCCCTTTCAAAAAAATCAGTATTCGAAAAAAACTGGGACTTTTTCTCAAAATCAGTGGCAGGATCATAATCGGACAGAAAATACTTTAATTCGTATACCTTAAGATCAAAGGATGCCTCCCGATTTCCATAAATGGAATCTATTTCATAAGTTCTATTCTGGTGATCATAGGTTTTATTGTCTTGATCTACATCGTCTAAAATCCCATCGCCGTCACTGTCTGGACTTAAAGGGTTCAAATTGGAACGGGTCTCAATTATATCGCTAACGCCATCTCCATCAGTATCACTATCCTCGTCTTCCGGATCCAAGTCAAGAGCATCAATTACGCCATCTCGATCTTTATCATTAGTGTTGTTGAAAAAAGGAATTTCGAGATACACCTGGGTGACGGTTTCTCTTTCATTGATTAATTCAATGTTATCATCCTCCTCATCCTCCTCTTTAGTTTGGCTATACCTGCCAAAAATAGGATTAACACTGGCAGTAAGCCTCGCAGTGATTCCAGCCTCAGTAATTCCCAAATCGGGTAATTCAATTTTTCCTAATTGTGCCAAGGGCAGTCCATCGGTTTGGAAATAATTCACCTTACTTTGATAAGAATAAACAGGAGCATCGTAGGATTTGGATTGAAGAGCCGTAGCCAAAAGGAGTTCCGATCCTGCGGAATGGTATTCTTTGTCGCAAGAAAGAAAAACAAACAACAGCAATAGCACAAGAGATACACGGTGGTTGAGCATCCTCAAAAAATACATTCGTTATTTTAAAATATGGTTAGTGTAAAATTGAATTAAAGCATCCTCTTTAAGAGATTCTTCATAGCTAAGTCCAGGAATTTTATTGGATTTTAAATAACTTTCAATTGACTTAGGAATGGCTTCATCAGCTATGACGTATCCATCTGAAAAATTCAAACACAATTGGGTAAGACTTTCAAATTGAGGATCCTTCAAAGGCTCAATCATTTCGTCAGAAATATCATCAAAAGCCACTTTTTTGTGAAATTGTTTGGAAAAGATCCCCTCAAAATCTTTGGCATACAATGAGGTTACTATTTTACTGTCAGCAAATATGGGCTCGTCTTTATAATAGGTATTGAGATACAATGGGAACAGACTCGTAAACCATCCGTGTAAATGAATAATATCTGGAGACCAATTGAGTTTCTTAACGGTTTCAATCACTCCTTTGGTGAAGAAAATCATTCTTTCATCATTGTCTTTGAATGGGAATTGTTTTTCATCTTTTAAAAGGGCACGTCTCTTGAAATAATCTTCATTATCAATAAAATAGACTTGCATGCGCTCTTTGGGTATAGAAGCTACCTTTATGATCAAGGGCATGTCCACATCATTGATAACCAAATTCATTCCTGATAGTCTTATCACCTCGTGCAACTGATGCCTTCTTTCATTGATTAAACCATATCGTGGCATGAAAATCCGCGTTTGACCTCCATGATCGTTAATGTTTTTTGGTATTTTGAACGAATGAATGGCTTGATTGGTCTGAGGAAGGTATGGAACCACTTCAGAAGAGATATTAAGAACCCTTTTGTCTTTCATAAATGCTCTTTTAATCTGAGGAGTCAAAGCCTGGCAAAATTACAAAAATTTAACGGAATATGCCGAATTACTTATATTTGAAGCTGTTAATTTTTTATTAAATGAAAGTTTTCAAAACATCCAAATCTTTAGTATCACACTTGTCTAGCCAAAGCCGACCCCTTGGGTTTGTTCCAACTATGGGGGCGTTACACGATGGTCATTTGTCCTTGATTAATAAAGCATTAGAACAAAATCACAGCGTATTGATCAGTATTTTTATCAATCCCACTCAATTCGATAATCAAACTGATCTTGAAAATTACCCCACCCATTTTGAAGCCGATTTACAAAAAATAGAAAAAATAAATGGTAACATAAGTGTATACCTCCCAAAAGCTTTTGATATTTATGGACAAAATATCCAATCAAAATCATTTGATTTGGGGGGCTTAGACGGAATAATGGAGGGGGAGAAGAGATCGGGACATTTTCAAGGGGTGGCAACCGTAGTATCTTATTTTTTAAACACCTTCCAACCCGAAAAAGCCTATTTTGGAGAAAAGGATTTCCAACAGTTAAGGATAGTAAATCACATAACCCAATCGCAAAAACTAAAAACTAAAATTGTCAGTTGCCCCATTGTCAGGGAAAAAGATGGCCTTGCCATGAGTTCTCGCAATGCTTTGCTGACCGAAACAGAACGAAAATTCGCGCCTAAATTGTATGAATCTCTTTGCTATGCAAAGAAAAATGCAAAGCATATCCAATATGGGCAGCTCAAGGATTGCATCAATGATTTTTTTAAAAAATATGACCTTTTAACTTTAGATTACTTCAGGATTACAAATGCTGCTACTCTCAAAGAAATAGATTTGGAGAAACCTGTTTCCAAGGGACGTGCCTTCATTGCTGCCCATTTGGGAAAAATTAGGTTAATTGATAATATGGATATGTCTTAAATGACTAAATTTGACCCGTGTTAATTGAGGTAATAAAATCTAAAATTCACAGGGTAAAAGTAACCGATGCTGATCTAAGCTACATCGGCAGTATCACCATTGATCGTGACCTGATCGATGCCGCTAATTTTTTGGTGGGCGAGAAAGTGCAAGTGGTGAACATCAATAATGGAGAAAGGCTAGTAACTTATATCATAGAGGGTGATAGAGGAAGCGGAGAAGTAACCCTCAACGGCCCAGCCGCAAGAAAGGCTCAAAAAGGTGACATTGTTATCATCATTGGTTATGCACAAATGGACTTCGAGGAAGCGAAAAATTTTAAGCCCACAATAATTTTTCCAGACGAAAACACCAACCGATTAAACTAAGGATTTGAAAATAGTCCTTTCACTATTAAAGAAACTGATACCGCTTTTTATTGGAGTCTTTTTCATTTATCTGAGTTACTTAAATACCACTCCAGAAGACCGTCAAAACATTATTAAGTACATCAAAAATGCAGACTTTAAGTACGTCTTTCTCTCTGCTTTTTTTGGAGTTCTTAGTCATATTTCAAGAGCCGTACGCTGGAAATACCTACTAAATCCGCTGGGGTACTACCCCAAAACCATCAACTCAATTATGGCCGTGCTGATCGGGTACTTTTCCAATCTGGGTATTCCTCGGTCTGGGGAAGTCCTCCGTGCTACTGCAATGGATCGATATGAAAACATTCCCTTTCAAAAAGCCTTTGGAACCGTCATTGCGGAACGTGTTGTTGATTTGATATTACTGATGAGCTGCATTCTTCTGGCTTTAAGTCTTCAATATGATTTAATCGCTGGCTATCTGAGTTTTGACAATATCAATTTTTTTCAAACCCTTCTGATCCTTATAATGTCTGCCATTTGCTTCATTTTTATCAGAAAATTTTTCATTCAATCGACCCACCCATTTACCAAAAAAATAAAACAGTTTTTTCTGGGCATTTGGGAAGGAATGCTTTCGATCAAAAAAATGAAAAATAAGGGGTTATTTATTGCTCACACCTTTTTTATCTGGTTGATGTATGTACTCATGTTTTGGGTGGTCAAGTTCTCCATTCCTGAGACCATTAACTTGGAAATGAATGCCATAATTCCAGCCTTTGTTGTAGGAGGACTCTCGATCTCGGCCACCAATGGAGGCATAGGAATATACCCCTATTCTGTTTCCCTTGTTTTGATTGCTTTCGGCATTTCCAAAGAATCAGCCCTGGCCTTCGGATGGATCATGTGGACCTGCCAAACACTCATGGTGGTGACTTTTGGAGCACTGGCATTTTTTGCATTACCTTTGGTTAATCGCGAGAAATAAACCTTTTTTCTGGTTGGCCGTCTATGAGTAAAGTGAAAACCTCTTTTTTTTGCCAGAGCTGTGGTACACAACACGCCCAGTGGCAGGGTCAATGCAATTCGTGTAAACAATGGAACACCCTCACTGAAGAGGTGATGGAAAAACCCAGCAAGAAGGATTGGAAAAGCGAGAATAAACCTGGCACTCCTTCCAAACCGACAAAAATTAGTGAAATTGAGGTATCTTCTGAGGCAAGAATCAATACCGGAGATGCCGAACTCAACCGTGTATTGGGAGGAGGAATAATTCCTGGAGCTCTGATGCTTTTGGGGGGGGAGCCAGGGATTGGAAAATCCACCTTGCTTTTGCAAATTGCCATGCGAATGGGGTGTAAAGTCTTGTATGTATCCGGAGAAGAAAGCCAACGACAGATAAAAATACGATCTGATAGAATGGATGTCTCCTCTGAGAATTGTTACATACTCAGTGAAACAAAAACACAAAATATTTTTTTCCAAATTGAAGCCCTGACTCCCGAATTGGTTATCATCGACTCCGTACAAACCCTTCATACCGATTATATAGACAGTAGCCCTGGCAGCGTATCCCAAATCCGAGAAAGCACCGCAGAATTTATCAAATTCGCCAAAGAAACCCACATCCCTGTTTTTTTGGTGGGTCATATCACCAAAGATGGTCAAATCGCCGGACCAAAAATACTGGAGCACATGGTAGATGTGGTTCTTCAATTTGAAGGAGACCGCAATCATATCTATCGTATTCTTAGAACCCAAAAAAATCGTTTCGGAGCTACCTCCGAAATTGGAATTTATGAAATGCTCTCCAAAGGCCTCCGGCCGGTGAGTAACCCCAGCGAACTTTTGATCTCAGAAAAAGACGAAAAGTTGAGCGGCCACGCCATCGCTGCAACTATAGAGGGGATTCGACCATTGATGATAGAAATCCAAGCGTTGGTAAGCACCGCAGTTTACGGTACCCCACAAAGAACCTCAACAGGCTTTAATACCAAAAGACTCAATATGCTTCTGGCGGTATTAGAGAAAAGAGCTGGTTTTGCCCTGGCTACCAAAGATGTTTTTATTAACATTACAGGAGGAATTTCCATTGCTGATCCAGCAATTGATTTGGCAGTGATCGTAGCCATATTGTCCAGTTATCACGACATTGAGGTTTCGGAGAACATTTGTTTTGCCGCAGAAGTAGGACTTTCTGGCGAAATTAGACCCGTGCCCAAAACTGAACAACGCATACAAGAGGCATCAAAATTAGGATTCGAGACCATCGTCATTTCCAAATTTGCAAAAATCAGCAAACAAAATGAGTCGATAAAAGTTCTTGCGGTCTCCAAAATTGAAGCCTTAATTACCGCACTTTTTGGTTAGAAGATCAATCCATTTCCGTTATAAAAATGTATTTTTAATTGATCTAAAATCAATTCAATGGATAAAGTAATCAAAGATTTTTTGGCTGAAGTCAATAAAAGAAATCAAAATGAGCCAGAGTTCATGCAAGCAGTAACCGAGGTGGCCGAAACAGTAATTCCCTATATCGTCAAAAACGATGTTTACTACGGTCAAAATATTTTGCTACGGATGGTAGAACCAGAACGTGTCGTTTCTTTCAGAGTAGCTTGGATTGATGATCAAGAGGAAATTCAAGTCAACCGGGGCTATAGAATAGAGATGAATTCGGCCATTGGGCCCTACAAAGGAGGACTTCGTTTTCATCCCAGTGTAAATCTGAGTGTTCTGAAGTTTTTGGCATTCGAACAAATATTCAAAAATAGTCTGACCACCCTCCCCATGGGAGGTGGAAAAGGGGGATCAGATTTTAACCCCAAGGGGAAAACAGATACCGAAGTGATGCGTTTTTGCCAAAGTTTCATGACTGAACTTTTCCGTCATATCGGCCCCAATCGAGATATTCCAGCTGGAGATATAGGTGTTGGGAGTAGAGAAATTGGCTACATGTTTGGTCAATATAAAAGATTGAAAAATGAGTTCACCGGTGTCCTGACAGGGAAAGGAATTTCTTGGGGAGGCTCATTGATCCGACCTGAGGCAACGGGATACGGTGTGGTGTATTTTGTCCAAAAAATGTTGGAACACAATGGTTCAGGGCTAAAAGACAAAAAAGTGGTGATATCTGGTAGTGGAAATGTAGCACAATACGCTGCTGAAAAGGCAATTCAATTGGGAGCCAAAGTTTTAACCCTATCAGATTCCTCTGGATATATTTTTGATTCCGAAGGCTTAGATACTGAAAAATTGGCCCATGTTATGGAGTTGAAAAATGTAAAAAGGGCGAGAATAAGCTCCTACCTTGACAAGTATCCCAAGGCAAAATTTATTGCTGGAAAAACCCCTTGGGAAGTGCCTTGCGATATTGCTCTTCCCTGCGCTACTCAAAATGAATTGAACGAAAAAGATGCAATCCTATTGATTAAAAATGGATGTATTTGTGTAGGGGAAGGAGCCAATATGCCTTCCACCCCCGAGGCAATTCATCAATTCACCAATCATCAACTGCTCTATGCTCCAGGAAAAGCTTCCAATGCTGGAGGAGTTGCTGTTTCGGGATTGGAAATGGCGCAAAACTCGCTGCGTTACAATTGGACGAGAGAGGAAGTCGATGCCAAACTACAATCCATTATGGCTGATATTCATCAATCTTGTTTGGATTATGGCACAGAAAAAGGCTTTGTAAACTATGTAAAAGGAGCGAATATTGCAGGCTTTGTAAAAGTCGCCGATGCCATGCTTGCTCAAGGGGTCGTCTAAAACTCTCCTTAGATCATGTTGGTTGAAACGAATGCAATCGTTCTAAGTACCCTCAAATATGGAGATTCCAGCCTTATTGCCCGTTGTTATTGTAAGGAATTGGGGTTGAAATCATTTCTGCTCAAAGGGATATTGTCTTCTAAAAAAGGAAATATTAAAAAATCATTTTTCCAGCCCATGAGTATAATCCAATTGATCACTCAAATAAAAAATGACAATCGCATTGGATTGTATTATATTAAGGAGGCCCGGATTCATTATCCATTAATCGAAATTCCATCAGATATAAAAAAAAATGCCGTCGTACTTTTCATCTCTGAGGTATTGACAAAAACCATCACTGAAGATGGTGCTCCAAACCTCCCCCTATACCATTTTATTGAAAAAAACGTTATTTATTTAGAGGAAAAAGTGTTTTCACCTCTTTTTCATCTAAAATTTATGATTGAGCTCAGTCAAAATCTTGGTTTTTATCCCAATCAAACGGGCATAGAAGAACCATTTTTTGATCTTGAAAGTGGATGTTTCTCTGGTTTTTCCTCCTCAAAATATCAAATTGGAGGCGACTTGGCTTTGGCATTCAAAAAACTACTCAATACTCGTTTTGAACTATTGAATGAGATAAGGATCCCCAATCCCCTCAGAATAGAATTATTGAACGTTTTGATAGATTATTTTAATTTACATTTACAAGGCTTTGGAAAAATAAAGTCAGTCGATATACTCCATGAAATCTTCCGTTAAAAAATCATTAATACTCTGGACTACTTCATTTTTGTGCCTCCACAATCTGTGTGGCCAAGAAATTTGGGTGGAGGACAGTATTAGTGGAGCCCCCATTGAAGATGTTCATGTTTTTACTGGAAGTGGAAATCACAGTACCCTTACCGATGCCCTGGGCAAAGTGAACATTAAAAATTTTCCAATGGAGGAGACAATCAACTTTAGCCTTTTGGGTTACCAGCCCACGAGCATTGATTATCTTGAAATTTTAGAAGGTAAAAAAATAATCCAAATGGTTCCAGAGGACCAAACCTTGGAGGAGGTCGTTTTGTCAGTAGCACGATCCCAGGCCACGCGAGACATCATCGCAGAGCAAGTAGGAGTTATATCACAAAACGAAATCGATCTAAATACCAAAACAACTGGGGCAGACCTCCTAGAGCTCAACCCAAATATTAGACTTCAAAAATCTCAAGGGGGAGGAGGTAGCCCAGCATTAAGAGGGTTTGAAGCCAATAGGGTATTGCTTGTTGTTGATGGGGTAAGAATGAACAATGCCATATATCGATCCGGTCATTTGCAAAACGCCATAACGATCGACCCCCATAATATTGAACGGGTAGAAGTTACCTTTGGGTCATCCTCTGTGGGCTATGGCTCTGACGCATTGGGAGGGGTGATCCACTATTACACAAAATCCCCCAAGTTGAACGAAAATAAGGTGGTACAATCCGAATTTTCTTCTGCCTTTAATCACGCCAACCGGTCTTTGGTTCATAACATCAACACGACCTTGAGTTTCAAAAATTGGGGAAGTCTCACCAGTGTTAGTTATTCGAATTTTGGTGATATCCGAATAGGAGAGAACCGCAGACATGGATTTTCGCAATGGGGATTGACCCCCTATTTCTCTCTCAATAGCAGAAATGAATACAGGGCCAATCCAACCTACAATTCTAATCCCAATATTCAAAAAAACACAGGCTACGACCAATATGACCTATTTCAAAAGTTCTTGTTCAAATTACCCAAGGACATGGTTTTGAATTTGAACATTCAATACTCAGAATCTTCCGACATTGATCGGTATGATAAATTATCAGAAGTACGCAATGGTAGCCTGCGCTTCAGTGAATGGTACTATGGCCCGCAAAAGCGGTTTTTTCTGTCTCCACAACTCAAATTTTTTCTGGGAAAAAATTGGTTGAAAAAAGGAACAATAACCGCCGCCTATCAAAATGTTGAAGAGTCCAGAATCAACCGAAAATTTGAGAGCCTCACTCGCGCCCATCAAATTGAAACCGTTGATGTTTTTAGTATTAACGCCGATTTTTATGGAAATTTCGCTAAAGGGCACTCTTTTTCTTATGGACTGGAATGGACTCATAATGAGATAAAATCCCTAGGCTTTTCCTCAGATTTGATCATCGAGTTGGAAAATATCGTCGGCTACACCAATACAACAAATATTCCATCACGTTACCCCAACGACGGAAGTAGTGCGTCGAGTTTTGCCGCTTATTTGAATTGGATTTACAGAGCAAACGAACGCTTGACCCTTAATGGAGGACTCAGAATGACAGGATCTCAGGTCATGGCCCGTTGGAACGAAACCGCATTGGTGGATAAACTGCTCTCAGAAGTGGATTTAAATTCTAATGCACTAACCTATACCTTGGCCATGACCTATCGCCCCAACCCCAAATGGCAAATCAACAGTTTAATTTCGAGTGGATTTAGAAATCCAAATATCGATGATATTGGAAAAATTCGTGAAAGTAATGGTATTTTATTGGTTCCTAACTCCTTCCTTAAGCCAGAATATGCCTACACTTTTGAGTCCGCTGTCAAACATATGGCTCCAAATAAAATGAGCTATATTGATTTGAGAGGATATCTCACCATGATTTCCAGACATATCGTTAGATCTGACTTTATTGTTTTTGCTGACAAAACAACGGAAGATGAAAATACCATTATGTACAATGGAGAGGAGGTTCTCACCCAAGCCAATAAAAACTTGGGCAATCGATTCATTTGTGGAGGATCCCTCGAAGCCCAATGGACCGTTGCTGATCCCTTGATTATCAGAGGGGGATTGACCTATACCACGGCAGATCAAAATGCAGATTATGGACCCATGCCTTCTATTGCCCCGCTTTTTGGTAGTTTTTCCATTGCCTATGTGGCAAAAAAATTAGAGACCCAATTGCTATGGAAATTTAGCGATTCAAAAGATCCTACCGAATACAGTTGGGGGGGGGAAGATGGGCTCAATGAAACCCCAATAGTCAACCCATTGGCCAGTGATGAAAGCATTCGTTACTATGGGATGCCCTCATGGAGTATATGGTCTATTTTGTCTCAATATCAATTTAAAGAAAATGTCACTTTTAACCTTGGGATAAGGAACATTTTCGATTTACACTACAGGACTTTTGGTTCAGGAATCTCAAGCGAAGGGAGGAGTTTTCAGTTGGGTGTAAAGGTAAAATTCTAAAATCCTTTTTTTTTGGCTAAAATCCTTAATTTCGCATCTCTTAATAAAGCAGCCTGACATGGTTTTTAAGGAACATAAAATACTGGATTTGCCCAAAATTTCAGGGGAAGTATTGACCTTTTGGGAAAAAAGCCAGGTTTTTGAGAAGAGCATTTCCGAGAGAGAAAACCATCCGCCATTTATTTTTTATGAAGGGCCCCCCTCCGCCAATGGAATGCCTGGAATTCATCACGTGATGGCGCGAACGATTAAAGATATTTTTTGTCGTTATAAAACCCAAAAAGGATACCAAGTTCATAGAAAAGCAGGTTGGGACACCCACGGGTTACCAGTAGAGTTAGGCGTTGAAAAAGCTTTGAATATAACCAAAGAGGATATTGGCAATAGCATAACGGTTAAGGAATACAACGCCGCCTGCAAGGCAGCTGTTATGAAATATACAGATGTTTGGAATCAACTGACCCAAAAAATGGGCTATTGGGTTGACATGAATGATCCCTACGTAACCTATACCACCAAGTACATGGAAACGGTTTGGTGGCTTCTCAAACAGATCTTCGACAAGGGACTTTTGTATAAGGGCTATACCATACAGCCATACTCTCCCAAAGCAGGAACTGGACTTAGCTCCCATGAGCTGAACCAACCAGGCACCTACCAAGATGTAAGCGATACTACCGTAACGGCACAGTTCAAAACCAAAGAAGAATCACTGCCTGACTTTTTGAAAGGCTCAACCCCTCTTTATCTTCTGGCGTGGACCACCACTCCTTGGACACTGCCCTCAAATACTGCATTGACCGTTGGCCCAAAAATTGACTATGTTTTGATCCATAGCTTCAACCAATACACTTTTGAACCCATTCGAGTGATTTTGGCAAAAACTTTGGTGAGCAAACAATTTTCCGGAAAATACCAGCTTGTAGAGCATGCGTCTGACTTGGAAGGCTTCACCCAAAAAGATAAGATGATTCCTTATTACATAGAAAAACACTTCAAAGGCAAAGAACTACTAGACATACGTTATGAAAAAATATGGCAAGAAGCTCCAGAACCGATAGATCAGCCAGAGAATGCTTATCGGGTTATTCAGGGTGATTTTGTAACCACCGAGGATGGCACTGGGATCGTTCATACCGCCCCTACTTTTGGAGCCGACGATGCCAAAGTGGCCAAAGAAGCTACTCCCGAGGTTCCCCCCTTATTAATCATGGATGAAAACCAACGTAAGGTGCCATTGGTCGATTTACAAGGAAGATTTAGACCTGAAATGGGGCGTTTGGCAGGTCAATATGTCAAAAATGAATATTATGAAGAGGGGAAAGCCCCCGAAAAATCAGTAGATGTTCTGATCGCCATCCAGCTTAAAGAAGAAAATGCTGCATTCAAAGTTGAAAAGTACGTACACTCCTACCCCAATTGTTGGAG
>Ga0181576_10001308_pt1 | contig 18988 bp, 20 predicted proteins | sample 101ome_22_FD_132464 | JGI IMG/M metagenome (GOLD analysis project Ga0181576, IMG submission 132464) | Coastal salt marsh microbial communities from the Groves Creek Marsh, Skidaway Island, Georgia - 101412BT metaG (megahit assembly) | ecosystem: Environmental > Aquatic > Marine > Intertidal... | reverse complement strand
GCATTTATTTTATATTTTTGGGAATTAAATAATTACGGCAAACTTGGATGGGCAATTACTCTAATTTATTCAGTTTGTTGTGTGTTGAGATTAGCAAGATTTAACCTAACTAAAATTGAAACATCGGAAGAATGGAAGAATAACTTTTTTGAAGGGATACCGTCACCTGCTGGTGGGTTATTAATATTAATGCCATTAATATATGAATTAACTAATCTTAATTTTGGTTTTGAAGTAAAAAAAGTTGTACCATATTTCACAATTTTAATTGCAATTATGCTTGTAAGTAAAGTTCCCACTTTAGCTTTAAAAAAAATATCAATTTCACCTAAAACTACAGTTTTCCTTCTTTTAGGAATCGGATTAGTTTTTATTGCTTTATTATTTTATACTTTAGAAACTCTTTTAGCTTTTGGATTAATCTATTTAATTTCAATACCAATAAGTGTAGTTCTTTTTAGAGCACAAAACAGAAAAAACTCAAAAATATCTGAAGAAAGTCATGAAGATATTTTATAATGAAAAAATCAAAAAGAACCAAGAAAAGTAATTCTTGGAAAATTAAACAACATAGAGATCCTTATTTTAAAAAATCAAAAACTTTAGGTTTTAGATCTAGAGCCTCATTTAAATTAATTGAATTGAATAAAAAATACCGGTTTATAAAAAAAAACTCAAATCTACTTGATCTAGGCTCTTGCCCAGGAGGCTGGTCTCAGGTAGCTAGCAAAATAATCACTTACGGAAAGATATTGTCTATTGATATTAAAGACATGGAGCCAATAAAAAATGTAAAGTTTGTAAAAGCTGATATTTTACAAAATGACACCAAAGACATCATAATTAGTTATTTTCAATCAAAATTAGACATCATAATTTCAGATATGGCTGCTGATACCACAGGAAATAGATCTTTAGACTCAATAAGAACAAACCAATTATGTGCAGAAATTATTAACTTGTCAAAAGATATACTTAAACCTAAAGGTGTATTAGTCTCAAAGATATTTATGGGTGAAGATTTTATTGAAGTAAAAAATCTTGCAAAATCTATATTTAAAACGGTTAATTTTTTTAAACCTGACTCTAGTAGAAGTGAGTCAAAAGAGACTTATATACACTGCGATACATTAAAAACTTTATAAATTACTATAATTGTATATAAGTCTATATGGTAACAATAAAAGAAGCTTTAACCTTTGATGATGTTTTAATGCTTCCACGTTATTCATCAATTCTTCCCTCAAAAACTGATATAAGTTTAAAACTGACCAACAAAATAGAATTAAAAGTCCCTTTTTTGTCTTCAGCTATGGACACAGTTACTGAAAGCAAAATGGCTTTAGCAATTGGCCGAGAGGGAGGAATAGGAATAATACATCGTAACTTAAATATAAAAAAACAGTCATTAGAAGTAAAAAAAGTTAAAAATAAAAAATTTTTAGTTGGAGCAGCGGTAGGTACCAATAATGATGATATTGATAGAGCTAAATCATTAGTAGATAGTGGGGTTGATCTAATTGTAATAGACACAGCTCACGGTCATAGTGAGAAAGTTTTAAAAACTTTATCAAAATTAAAAAAAATTAAAAGTAAAATACCTATCTGTGTTGGAAACATAGCGACCGGAGAAGCAGCGAAAAAATTATATAATTCAGGGGCTGATATTATCAAGGTTGGTATTGGACCAGGATCTATTTGTACTACAAGAATGGTAGCTGGTATTGGAGTGCCTCAAATTTCTGCAATCATGGATGTAAAAAAAGCATTAAATAAAAAAGAAATTAAAATAATCTCTGATGGAGGGATAAAATTTTCTGGTGACATTGCTAAAGCTTTAGCAGCAGGAGCGGATGCAATAATGATGGGTTCAATATTTGCCGGTACAGACGAAAGTCCAGGCAAAAAATTTAAAAATGGTGGGAAAATATTTAAGCAGTACAGAGGAATGGGATCGATAGGCGCAATGTCTTCAGGATCAGCAAATAGGTACTTCCAAAGTAATTTTAAAGATAAATCTAAGTTTGTGCCTGAGGGCGTAGAAGGAAGAGTAGAATACAAAGGAAAGGTGTCTAAAATAATTTATCAGTTACAAGGTGGGCTACGCTCATCAATGGGTTACATTGGAGCTAAATCTTTAAAAGAGATCAACAAACGCGCAAAATTTATTAAAATTACTAAAGCTGGTTTCTACGAAAGTATGGTACATAGTGTGGAAGTAACTCAAAAATCAATTAATTATAAATTATGAAAATAAAAACTTTAAAATTTACAATAATTTTCTTTCTTTCAATCAACACTTTATATGCTAAGCCTGAGTATTTTGATGAAGGAGTAAATTTATATAATAAAGAAAAATTAAAAGAAGCTCAATTTAAGTTTGAACAAGAAATTGTTTTTAATCCAAAAAGCGAGCTTTCGTATTTATATTTATCAAAAATTTTTAATAAGTTGGATAAGAAAGATTTAGAAGAGCAAAATTTAAATACAGTTATGTTGCTAAATCCTAAAAATGAGGAAGCCATATATAACTTAGCTAAACTTAAACTTGCTTCGTCTGATTATAAAAAAAGCAAAGAGCTAAATAAGAGGCTTAGTTCGATTTGTGAAAAATTTTGTAACAAAAATAGTGAATTAAAAGTTGAAATTGAGAATTTATCTAAGAAATAAATGCAATTTCATAAAGACAAAGAAAAAGTATTAATTATCGACTTTGGCTCACAAGTAACAAAATTAATAGGTAGGAACATCAGAGAATTAGGAGTTTATTCAGAAATTATAACCCCAGAAGAATTAAAAAAAATAAAAAATTTCAATACAATTAGAGGCATCATATTTTCTGGTGGTCCATCTTCTGTAAATGAAAAAAAATTTCAAACTGTTTCTAAAGAAATTTTTGGAAAAAAAATTCCGATCCTAGGCATATGTTACGGTTTACAATTAATTGCCAAATTATTTGGAGGCACAATAAAACCTTCCAAAAAAAGGAGAGAATTTGGAAGAGCATACTTAATAAAAAAAAACTCATCCTTGCTTACAAAAAATTATTTAAAAACAAAAAGATTAGTTTGGATGAGTCATGAAGATGCTGTTATAAAATTACCTTTAGGTTTTAAAATTATTGCTTCCACAAAAGATTCAAAGCTTACAATAATTGAAAATTTTAAAAAAAAAATTTTTGGAGTTCAGTTTCATCCTGAAGTTACCCATACAGATAATGGAAAACAAATATTTAAAAATTTCCTTTTTTTAATTTGTAAAATTAAAAAGAATTGGAATATCAATTCACAAAAAAACAGATTAGTTAAAGAAATTAAAGATGAAACAGAAAATAGTAGAGTTATATGCGCCTTATCCGGAGGTGTAGATAGTAGTGTTGCTGCATTACTTATAAATAAAGCTATAAAAAAAAATTTAATTTGTATTATGGTCGATACAGGTTTAATGAGAAAAAATGAATTCAAATATACTTATCAGATCTTTAAAAAAAAATATAAATTAAATGTAAAATTAATCAATGCATCTAAATTATTTGTTAATAAATTAAAAAATATTTCCAATCCTGAAAAAAAAAGAAAAATTATCGGGAAATTATTTATTAATGTTTTTGAAAAACAAGCAAAAAAATATAAAGGAGTAAAATTTTTAGCTCAAGGCACTCTTTATCCTGACATTATTGAAAGTAAATCATCAACTGGTAGCAAAACATCAAAAATTAAATCTCATCATAATGTTGGAGGTCTTCCAAAAGTTATGAAATTAAAGTTAATTGAGCCACTCAAAGAATTTTTTAAAGATGAAGTCAGAGTTTTAGGAAAATCTTTAAATTTGGTTGATGAAATAAATTATAAACACCCATTTCCTGGTCCAGGATTAGGAATTAGAATAATTGGCAACATCACACATGAAAAAATAAAAATACTACAAGAAGCTGATGATATTTATATAAGAGAATTAAAAAAGAATAATCTTTATCATAAAATTTGGCAAGCTTATGCAGCATTGCTTCCAATAAAAACAGTAGGTGTTATGGGGGACTCAAGAACATACGAAAATATTTGCTTATTAAGAGCTGTAACATCACATGATGGTATGACAGCTGATTATTACAGTTTCCCAAAAAAATTTATAGATAGAATATCCAATAAAATTGTGAATAATGTTAAGGGTATTAACAGGGTAGTTTATGATATTACCTCAAAACCGCCGAGTACAATTGAATTAGAATAATGAAACAAAAAATCAAAAAAATTATTTTAATGAAAGGTAAAAGGAAAATTGTAAGTTTAACAGCTTATTCAAAAAGTATTGCAAAAATCTTAGATAACTATTGTGATATAGTTTTGGTAGGAGATTCAATGGCTAATGTACTTTATGGTCATAAAAATACTCATAAAATTAGTTTACAAAATATAATTCACCATGCTTCAAGTGTTAAAATGGGTGTAAAGAAAGCTTTATTTGTTGTTGATATGCCAAAAGGTACTTATAACTCACTTAATAAAGCTTTAAAAAATGCAAGTCTAATTGTTAAAAAAACAAGATGTGATGCTGTAAAAATAGAAAATTATAAAAATAATTTTAAAATATTAAAATATTTAGTAAAAAAAAAAATTCCTGTTATGGGTCATATTGGATACACGCCACAATTTAAAAATAAATTTAAGCTAGAAGGGCAATCAATAAGAGAAATAAATTCTCTTCTCGATGAAGCCAAGTTAATTGAAAAGGCTGGAGCTTTTGCAATTGTTCTTGAATGTCTAACAGCAAAAGCTTCTAAAATTATTACAAATTCAGTTAAGATACCAACAATTGGGATAGGGTCTTCCTCATGCTGCGATGGTCAAATATTAGTTACTGACGATATGCTCGGTATAAGTGGATTTTATCCAAAATTTGTAAAAAAATACTCAAATTTGACCAAGATAATTGAAAATGCTGTAAAAAAATATACTAGAGACGTAAAATCAAAAAAATTTCCTACAAAAAAATATTTTTTAAATGGAACAGAGTGAAAATAAAATAACTGACACAAAAGAAAATTTAAAGTTATTTGTAAAAAATAATTTAAGTAAAATTATATCAATTTTAATTGTGTTTATTATTATTATTGTTTCTTTTTTTGTTTGGAAAGAAAATCAAGATAAAAAAAATTTCTTGATTTCTGAAAAATATATCAAAGCCGGAATTCTTCTCGGCAATGGTGAAAATGAAAGTGCTACAAATTATTATAAAGAAATTATTTTAAGTGAAAATAAATTTTATTCAGTCTTAGCTTTAAATACAATTCTAGAAAAAAATTTAATTGAGGACAATATTGAAATATTGAGTTTATTCGAAAAACTTGAAAAATTGAATTTAGATAAAAAAAATACTGATCTCATAATTTTTAAGAAAGCTCTTTACTTTTCTAAAATTGATCAAATTGAAAAAAGTAAAATTTTGCTGAACAAATTGATAGAACAAAATTCAAGCTTAAAAGAATTAGCCTTAAATTTGCTTGAAAATTAAATGCAGTTTTTTAAAATTTTAATATTACTTTTTCTTTTTTATAGTTGTTCTTTCGATACAAAAACAGGTATCTGGAAAAATGATAATATTGCTCCAAACATTGAAAATAATTCTGTTTTTAAGGATTTTGTTAAAATAACTTCTTCTGATGAAAAATTTAATAGTATAGTTCAAATTAATGAAGAGTTTAATTTTATAATCAATGAACCCCTAAGAAATTTATCTTGGAATCAAACTTTATTAAATAAAGAAAATAATATAGTTAATTTAAGCTTTGATAACAAAAATCAAGCAATCCATAAAAGTAAAAAAATTTCTCTACATACTCTAAATGAAAATATATTATATGAAAAAAATAAAATATTTTTAAGCGATCAAAAAGGAAATTTATTTATTTACTCGTTACAAAAAAATAAGTTAATTAAAAAGTTAAATTTCTATAAAAAAAAATATAAAAATAAAAAAATTAAGTTAAATTTTATTATAGAAAATGATATTGTTTATATTTCAGATAACATTGGTTTTATTTATGCCTACGACATAAATTTAGATAAAATAATTTGGGCGAAAAATATCAATATTCCTTTTAGATCTAATCTGAAATTATCATTAAATTTTTTAACGCTAGCTAATCAAAATAATGATTTATACTTTTTTAACAAAAAAAACGGAAAATTAATAAAGCTAATTCCGTCTGAAGAAACAGTAATAAACAATAATTTTCAAAACAAAATATCATTAAGCAATGATGAAGTTTTTTTTTTAAACACTTATGGATCTCTATATTCAATTGATAATAAATCTTTTAATCTTAAATGGTTTGTAAATTTAAATAAAACACTAGAAAAAAACTTAAGTAATTTATTTTACGGGAGTGACGTAGTTTTTTATGATAATAAAATATTACTTTCTTCAAATGAGAATTTTTATATAATTAATTCTAAAAATGGATCTGTTTTGTATAAAAAAAACTTTTCATCCTATTTTAATCCTATAATCAATAATGATTTTGTTTTCTTATTAACAAAAAATAATTTACTTGTTGCTTTAAATTTGCGAGATGGTGAAATTATATATTCTCTTGATTTAGCACAAGAAACAGCAAATTTTCTTAGTACTAAAAAGAAAAATTTAATAATTAAAAATATTCTAATGGTAGATGATAAAATTTTTGTATTCCTTAAAAATTCGTATGTAATAAAACTTGATATATATGGTAAAATTGTTAGCATTATCAAACTTCCATCAAAATTGAAAACTCAGCCAATAATTGTTGACAACAAACTCTTTTACATCAACAAAAAAAATAAATTATTTGTTGTAAACTAATTGCTAGACTTCCCGCTTAAAAGAGATAGTTGTTTTACAATGTTTTCGTTTAGACTATCCTGAGGTTTTATAGGATATTGTCCAGTGAAGTAGTGATCACTAAATTGTGGAAAATTTTCATTCCGTTTTTCACCAGTTAAAGCTTGGTACAATCCATCTAAACTTAAAAATTTTAAACTTTTAGCCTTAAGATATTCTGCCATTTCTTTATTAGTTTTGTTGCTAGCTAATAATTCTTTTTTTGTAGGCATATCCACACCATAAAAGTCAGGATATTTTATTTCAGGGCAAGCTATTCTGACATGGACTTCCTTAGCTCCTGCCTCATAAAGCATTTTTACAATTTTATGGCAGGTAGTTCCTCTTACTAAAGAGTCATCAATTAATATTATAGATTTTCCTTTAACCAAAGTCTTAGTTGGACTTAACTTTAATTTAACACCTAAACTTCTTATACTTTGTGTAGGTTCAATAAAAGTTCTGCCAACGTAATGATTTCTTATTAAACCAAGTTCAAATTTTTTTTTAGACTCCTCCGCGTACCCTAGAGCAGCTGGCACGCCAGAGTCAGGCACAGGAACCACAAGGTCAGCTTTCAAATCAGCTTCTCTAGCTAGTTCTCTACCTAATTTTTTTCTATATTCATAAGCACATTTATTATTAATTAGGCTATCAGGCCTCGCAAAGTAAATGTATTCAAAAACGCATGGTCTTTGTTTTTGTTTAGGAAAAGGTTTAATAGTTCTGATCTTGTCATTTTCAATAATCACTATTTCTCCATTCTCCACTTCTCTTACAAAGCTGGCCCCAACAATATCTAAAGCGCATGTTTCTGACGCAAAAATGTAAGATTTATTCAATTTCCCAATTATGAGAGGTCTAATGCCATAAGGATCTCTTACACCAACTAATTTTTTATTTGTCATTAAAATTAAAGAGTATCCACCTTGTATCTGAAATAAAGCATCTATAAGTTTATCCAAAAATTTCTCTCTTTTTGATCTAGCTATTAGTTGAACAATTGTCTCTGTGTCACTCGTAGTTCTAAAAATTGCTCCATTCTTTACTAAATTTTCTCTCAGCGATAGTGCATTAGTCAAATTTCCATTATGAGCAATACTTAAACCTCCAATATACAGATCGGCAAAAAAAGGCTGTATGTTTCTTAAAGAAGTCTCACCTGTAGTAGAGTATCTATTATGACCCATTGCAAATTTCCCTGGAAGTTTTTTTAAAACGTCTTGATTTGTGAAATGATCCCCTACAAGTCCTTGTCTTTTTTCAGAATGGTAATTTTTTCCATCAAATGAGACAATACCACATCCTTCTTGACCCCTATGTTGTAATGCATGCAAGCCTAAAGCAACCATAGCTGAGGCATCATCATAATTTGATATTCCAAAAATACCACACTCCTCTTTAAGCTTATCTGATTTAAATTTTTTCAATTTTTTCCTTAGTGTCGATTAAATCTTCATTAGATGGAAATTCATCTACTAAAATCTCGCTTCCTTTACTTATAATATTAAATGTAATAGCCTTCTCAGCAGATATACCCCAATTTTGATAAGGATAAAACCAATTTAAAATTGAAAATAAACAAATAGAAACGATGTAACCTTTAAAAAAGCCAAATATTATCCCAAAACTTTTATCAATTGAACCAACTCCAGTCCATGTTACTACTTTACTAAAGGTCCTTCCTAAAATAATTGTTATAAACAATGTTAGAAAAAAGATTGATACACCAAGGCCTATATTTTTTATAAATTCCGACTCAATGTAATCACTTACTATTGGCTGCAATTTTGGAACAAGAATAATCGTCATAATTGCTGATATAATCCATTTCATGAAAGAAATTAAACTCAGTGAAAATCCTTTTAAAAAGCATTGAACTACACAATAAATTAAAATAATTACAAAAACTAAATCCATTAAATTGATACTATTTAATAAATAATCAAAAAAATTATTTATCATTTATTATCGATTATTTCTTTACCAAATGGTTTTAAAATCAGAATTAATTTTGGTAGTAAAGTTAAAACAGATAACATTGCCAACAACATAGCCATACCGGTAAATACACCAAAATAAATTGTTGGAATAAAGTTTGATAAAATCAAAATTGAAAACCCAAAAACTATAGTAATTGAAGTATTTAAAATTGCAACACCAACAGTTTCGTGACATCTATCAAGTGTTTTATTGTAGTCCTTAATTTTTGCAAATTCTTCTTTGAATCTATAGATGTAATGAATGCTATTATCTACCGCAATACCAATTGTTATTGCAGCTATTGTAATAGTCATCATATCTAATGGAATACCTAATAAACCAATTATTCCAAGAATAAAAAAAGCTGCAATAAAATTTGGAATTACACCAATAAATGAAACGGTAATATTTCTAAATAATACGAAAAACATCGCCGAAATACCAAGCATCACTATACCTAAAGTTAAAATTTGTGATTTAAATAGACTTTGTAACAAATTATTAAATAATATAAGGACACCAACTAATTTAAATTCATCCTTCTCAAGACCAATTTTAGTATTAAGTTCGGAGGTTATTTTATTTATTAATTCATCTCTTCTAAGGTTTTCTAAAGAGTCTTTTATCCTTAAATTTATTCTTGCTTCATCTTTTTCTACAGAAATATAAGGAGTAATAATTTCTTTTTTAATATCTTCAGGAATCTTGCTATACAAGACCGCTATTTCTAAACTTTGCAACTCTTTTTTATTTAGATCTTCAGCTACTTTAAGAATTGACCCAAAAGAGAGTACTTTCCCAATTTCTGGCAAAGATTCTAAATATTCATGAACTTTAATTATTTTATCCATCTTATCCCTAGTAAACCAATATTTAGCTTTGTCCTCATTTTCGTTTTCATCTTCCCACTCATCAAAGTTGTCATCTTTTGATTTAATTAATTTTGTCTCTTTAACTGGAAATTTTAAAATCACATTTAAAGGTGTTGTTCCACCTAAATCATCATCAATTTTTTTCATGCCTTTGTATATTTCTGTTTCTTTATCAAAATAATTTATGAAACTATTTTCTACTTGTAGTTTGGAGATTCCAACCAGGCTCACTATTATTACTAATAAAGTGAATGCAAAAATTGTAAGTTTATTTTTTTTTGCAATAGATCCTAAAAGTGATGTGATAATAGATTTTTTAGTTTTTTGAATATTAATTTCACGATCATTAGAAAGCAAACTTAATAAAGAAGGTAGTAATAAAAATGTAACCAGTAATGATACGACCAATCCGAGAGTCATCATCCATCCAAAATCTATAATTGGCTTTATTCCGCTTAATACAAGAGATAAAAAGGCACAAACAGTAGTAAGAACAGTATAAATTATTGGCATCATCATTTTTTTACTTGCAATTAAAACAGCTTCCTGAGTTGAATATTCTGGAAATTCTTCCTTAAATTGTAAATATCTGACGGTTACATGAATATTCATCGCCATATTTAAGATTAACATTAATGCGATGAAATTAGAGGAAATTACGGTTACTTTCCAACCAATAAAACCTAAAAGACCTATCATAAATATAACTGATGTTGCGCAACCAAGTAATGGCATCATTACCCATTTTATATTTCTAAAAATAAACCAGAGTGTTAAAATTATAAAAATAAAAACACCAATCCCAAATACAACAATATCATTCTTAATAAAGCTCATCATGTCATCGGCAATCATTGGAATTCCACCTAAATAAATTTCTGCATTTTGACCATACCTGCTAATTACCTCTCTTATTTCAGCTATATTTTGATGGTTTCTTAAATTATACAAATTTTTATAATCTTCGTATTCTTTTAAAAATTTTTTATAATTAAGTTCCTCTTCTTTTGACAGGCCTTTTTCGATTGATTGATAATAAAATTTATCTTTTACTTTAATATATTCTTTTAATCTTTTGTCTTCTTTTAAGTAAACAACTATCCCTGATGTTTTGCCATCTTCACTGATTACATAGTTTCTATAAATTGGACTATTTTTAATTTCCTCAAAACCTCTCTCTTTATCAATTTCTGGATATGCTAACGTTTTATAATTTTTTAGCCTATCCATTAAATTTTCATCTGTACTTTTTAACAAAGGAACATCAATAATAGTAATTACACTGTCTACCCAGTTTAGTTTTTCAATCTTGGATTTAAGTAATTGCAGATTGAGAATTGTATCTTTTTCAGTAAAAGTTGAAATCGGAGAATAAGTTAAGACTAAAAAATCTTTTGAGCCATAGGTCTCATTTACTTCTCTTAGATATTTCAAATCTGGATCACCTTCGAGTAATAAGGCATCAGAGGAGGCATCTAAATTAAAGTTTTTTGCTTGGTAAATAGAAACACTTACTAATGTAATCAAAAAGAAAAGAGTTATTTTAGGAAAATCAATGATTATTTTTTTATAGATTAAAGAAAACATTTAGCTAAATCAGATATATCTGAATTTTTTTATAACTAAAGAAGAAATTATGTTAATTTTTACTCAAATCTTTGAATTTTGTATAAATTCCCTCAAACTCAACTTTGATGGTGCCAGTAGGTCCATGCCTTTGTTTGCCTAAAATTATATCAGCTAAACCATTAACATCATTCATTTTTGACTGCCATTCAGCGTGCTCTATTGAACCCAGTTTTGGCTGTTTTCTCTCTAAATAATATGCCTCTCTATATACAAACATCACTACGTCTGCATCTTGCTCTATAGAACCTGACTCTCTTAAATCCGCTAATTGAGGAAGTTTGTCATCTCTTTGTTCAACTGCTCTTGAAAGTTGAGAAAGAGCCAGCACTGGAACTGATAATTCTTTAGCTAAAGCTTTTAATCCTTGAGTAATCTCGGATATTTCTTGAACCCTACCTTCATTTTTACTTGAGCTAGATCTCATCAACTGAATATAATCAACTACAATTAATCCCACATCATGTAATCTCTTAATTCTTCTTGCTCTGTTGCACAAAGCTGCAATTGTTATTGCTGGAGTTTCATCGATAAATAAAGGTAAATTATAAATATTTCTTGAGGTTTCAATATATCTATTAATTTCTTCTTCTGTAACTTTACCTCTTCTTATATCATCAGACTTTATTCTTGCTTGTTCAGATAGAATTCTCGTTGATAATTGTTCTGAGGACATTTCAAGAGAAAAAAAGGCAACAGAAGACTTGTTTTGAATGTTTGAAAAATGTTGAGCTGCGTTAAAAGCTATGTTGGTTGCTAAAGCAGTTTTTCCCATAGACGGCCTTCCTGCTAAGATAATTAAATCTGACTTATGCAAACCTCCTAATTTTTCATCGAGATCTGTTAGACCAGTAGGAACTCCAACAATCCCTTGATCATTTTGCATCGCTAAAGTGGCCATTTGAATTGTTTGGTCTAAAGCTTTATTAAATTTTAAGTAAGATTGAGAAAAACTTCCCCTTTCAGCTAAATCGTAAAGTGATTTTTCTGTATTTTCAATTATATTTTCTGCATTTTGTTCGTTATGATTTGCATTCAATGTGTCACTAGACAATTTGTCAGAAACTTGCACTAATTCTCTTCTAAGATACATTTCATGAATTATTTTAGCATAGTCAACAGCTTGTTTAGTTGATCCTGAAAATCTTGTTAGTTTAACTAAATATTCAGTGCCACCAACATCATCGAGCATATTATCTTTTTCAAAGAAATTTTTTAAAGTTATCGGGTTAGCTATCATTCCTTTGCTGTTTAAATTTTCAATTACTTCATAAATCTTGATATGAGCGGGATCGTAAAATATGTTTGAAGTTACTATTGTAGAAATTTCATCCAAGATATCATTATTAACTAATATTGAACCTAATAGAGCCTGTTCAGCTTCAAGATTTGAAGGTTGTCTATTTTCAATTTTTTTAATTGACTTTACTTCTTCCATGTAATGATCATTATCATTAAAAATTAACGATCGATAAAGAGAAAAGTTACGCACTTATTTCTATAGACTGTGGAAAAGTTATTTTGATTGAACTTTATCTATTTTAATTGAAATATTTGCTTTTACTTCTGAGTGGAAGTTTATCTCGGCTTTGAATAAACCAATTTTATTTAAATCATCTTTTAAAATAATTTGTGACGGATTCACACCAGCATTAGTATTTTCATTAATCATATTAATAATCTCTTTTGGTTTTAAAGATCCGTACAATTCGCCATTTTCTTTACTTTCTTTATGAAAGGTGAAAGTTTTATTATTAATAATTTTTGCAATGTTTTTAAATTTATTTTTAATCTCTGTATTTTTCTTATTTAGTTCATCTTTTTTTTTATTAACTAAATCTAAATTAGACTTGCTAAATCTTAGAGCTTTACCTTGTTTTAATAAAAAATTTCTCCCATAACCATTTTTGACAGTTACTTTGTCACCAATGTTTCCTAAATTTAGAATATTTTCAAGTAAAATTATTTCCATTTATAATAAACCTAGGATTTTTGCTTTTTTAATTTCTTTGGTAAGTTTTTTTTGTTTTCCATACGACACAGATGTAATTTTTGAAGATATAATTTTACCATTATCTGTAATATATTTTTTTAGTAAATTTATATTTTTATAATCAACAATAGGGGCATTTTTAACTGAGAGCGGACATTTTTTTGAAAATTTATTATCCGCCTTATGAAACAAACTTAGTTTACTAAGTGAATTTGAGTTTCTATTATTAAATTTTTTATTTTTTCTTTTCATCATTACTAAAAAATTCATTTTTAAGATCTAATTTTTTATATTTAACAGTTAGATGTCTTAAAATTATTGGATCAATTTTTATTTTTTTTTCGATCTCATTCAAAGTTTTATTATTACCTTCAAATTTATAATGTATATAAAATCCTTTATTGTTTTTTTTAATTTTGTTTTTTAGTTTGAGTAGACCCCATTTCTCGATTTTAACAACTTTTCCAAAAGTGTTATTTATTAATTCGTTATATTTATTTTTAAGGGACTCTATATCTTTTTCAGCCAAATCCTGCTTTGCAACAATAGTATTTTCGTAAAAAGCCATTTTTTATATAAACGTTTATTTTTATTTGTTTGTAAAATGCGTTTTATACTATAAAAAACAATTATAGCAACACTAATTATAGTTAATTAAACTTTAAAAATGAAGGCATTATTATTCCCCGGACAAGGATCTCAAGTTGTTGGAATGGGTTCTGAATTTTATTCAAATTTTCAACTAGTTAAAAATATATTTAAAACAGCTGATGAAAAATTAAATTTTCCTTTATCAAAACTAATTCTTGAAGGTCCAGAAAAAGAATTACAGCTAACAAAAAATACTCAACCATCCATATTAACAGTAAGTTATTCAATTTTTAAAGTTATGAAAGAGGAATTTAATTATGACTTTAATAAAACTAAATTCTTTGCAGGTCATTCATTAGGGGAATACAGCGCTTTAGTTTGTAGCGAATCTTTGAATTTTGAAGATGCATTATTTTTATTGCATGAAAGAGGAAAAGCAATGCAAGAATCTGTTCCAATTGGTAAAGGAAGCATGATTGCTGTTCTTGGTATGAAAATTAAAGATATAAAAGATGTATTAAAGTCCAATGATCAAGAAAAAGGTGTATGTGAAATTGCAAATGATAATGCTGATGGACAAGTAATTTTAAGTGGCCATAAAGAAAAAGTTGAAAATGTTCAAGCTTATTTGAAAGAGTTAAAAATAAAATCTATTCCTTTAAAAGTAAGCGCACCATTTCATTGTTCATTAATGAGTAAAGCAGCAAAAATAATGGAAGAAAAAATTAATAAAACTATTTTTAAAAAGCCATTATTTAAAATTGTGAATAATGTCAACGCTATGCCAGAAGATGATCCGGAAAAAATTAAAAAATATTTGATCGAGCAAATTTCATCCACTGTAAGATGGCGTGAAAGTATTATTAAAATGTCAGCGGAGGGAGTAGAAAATTTTATTGAGATAGGCCCAGGTAAAGTATTAACTGGAATGGTGAAAAGAACCCAAAAAAATGTTAATTGCTTTTCAATAAATTCAATTGATGATATTAAAAAATTAAAAGATGAACTTTAAAGATAAAAAAATATTAATTACAGGTGCCACAGGTGGAATAGGAAACTGTTTAGTTGAGAAGTTTTATGAATTAGGAGGAACAATAGTTGCTACAGGGACTAGAGAAGAAAAATTAAAAGAACTAAAAAATAAATATCCGAAAATTCATATAGAAAAGTTTAAACTTGATGAGCATGGAAAAATTGAAAACTTTATAGAAAAAATTTATAATGAAGTTAACGGGCTAGATATATTAATTAATAATGCAGGAATAACTTTGGATAACTTATCTATCAGGCTATCAGATGAAAATTGGAAAAAGGTTTTAGACATTAATTTAACGTCTACATTTTTGATGTGTAAATATGCAATAAAAAAAATGCTCAAAAATAAAAATGGTAAAATAATTAATATTACATCAATTGTTGGTCATACCGGAAATTTAGGACAGTCAAATTATTCTGCATCTAAAGCTGGTATTGTTGGTTTCTCAAAAAGTTTAGCAATAGAATATGCTAGAAAAAATATTAATATTAATTGTGTTTCCCCGGGATTTATAAAAACAGAGATGACTGACAAAATTAATGAAGAATTTAAAAAAAATTTAATTAGCAAAATTCCTTCAGGAGTCTTGGGAACAGGAGAAGATGTATCAAACTGTGTAGCCTTTTTAGCTTCTGACTTGGCTAAATACATTAACGGTGAAACCATACATGTTAATGGTGGAATGTATATGTCTTGACAATTCTAATTAATAATCTATTAAGAAATTAAACAAATAAGAAAGGATTTCATGTCAGAGGATGTAAAAAATAAGGTAAAGAAAATAGTTGCTGATCATTTAGGTGTCGAGGAAGAAAAAGTGACTGAAGACGCAAGTTTTATAGATGATCTTGGAGCTGATAGTTTAGATACAGTTGAATTAGTAATGGCTTTTGAAGAGGAATTTGGATCAGAGATATCTGATAGTGAAGCCGAAAAAATTCTAACAGTCGGTGACGCAATCAAATTTATAGTGAGCAAAAGTAGTTAAAGATTATAAATTTTAAATGGTAAAAGATAATCAAAATGTTTTGGTTATTTTATCCTCACCCTCTGGAGTGGGTAAAACCACTCTTACAAAAAAAATACAACAAAAATATAGCTCTTTCAAACTCTCTGTTTCTCACACTACAAGAGCTGCTAGATCTAACGAAGTGGACGGAGTAGATTACTTTTTTGTAAATCAAGAAAGTTTTGAAAAATTAATCAAGGAAAAAAAATTTTATGAATACGCAAAAATTTTTGATAATTACTACGGCACACTAAAAACAAATGTAGATAAAAATATCAAAAAAAACGATATTTTATTTGATATAGATTGGCAGGGGACTAAACAACTTTCAGAGCATAAAAATTTAAATTTACTAAAAATATATTTGATTACTGACAGCAAAGAAGAATTAAAAAAAAGACTTACTAAAAGAAATCAAAATTCACCAGAGGAAGTAGAGTATAGATTTAAAGCTTTTGACGAGGATGTAAAACATTGGAAAGATTACGATTATATTGTTATTAACAAAAATCTCGAAGTGTGTTTTAAGCAGATAGAACAGATTATAAAATTAAATAAAGAAAATCCTTTAAGTAACCATTGATGTAATTTTAAAATAGATTTTTGGTGGAATCTCCGAAGGTCTTTTAGTCAAATCTAAATCTTTAAGCATAGAAATTTGTTTCTTATTAAGAATCTTATTTATAGTTTTGTTAATCATTTTTCTCTTTCTTGAAAAAAATAAATTTGTGATACTCTCGAGTTTTATAATATCGCATTTTTCAAATTTTTTCTTAGGTTTAAATTGAATTATAATTGATTTTACTTTTGGTTTAGGTTTAAAACAATTTGGGGAAATTATAAATGTATTCATTATATTGAGTTTTAAACTTGTTATAATCGATAATCTGCCATAATTTAATGATTTAAAAGGTGCAATAATTTTTTCACCAAGTTCTTTTTGGAACATAAAAATCAAATTAGAATAATTAGTAGGCCATTTTTTAAACTTGATCATTTTAATTAAAATTTGAGATGATATATTATAAGGTAAATTTCCAAAAACTATTGTATCTTTTTTTACAATTTTTTCTAAATTAATTTTAAGCACATCATTATTGTAAACTTCTATAATTTTATTTGTTAAATATTTTTTTTTTAAAAAATCTGCTAAATCATTATCTTTTTCAATTATTATTAATGATTTAGGTTTTTTTTTTAAAATTTCTTCAGTTAAGGCACCACGACCTGGACCAATTTCTAGAATATGTTTGTCCTTAATTTGCGTAATATTAATAATTTTATTGATAATATTTTTGTCAATTAAAAAATTTTGTCCTAAAGATTTTTTAGCTTTTTTCATTATCCAAAATTATTAAGGAATTTAATGCAATCAATTAAACTAGAGGGGTTAGCTCTATTTTTTTTTATGATATCTTTAGCTACACCATGATCAGGCGACAACCTTAAATATTTAAGTCCTAAAGTTAAATTCACTCCGTCAAATTTAAATAAAGATTTAAAAGGAGTAAGTACTTGATCGTGATACATTCCAATTATAACATCAAAATTTTTATAGTTTTTTACAAAAGTTGTATCTGGTACTAGAGGTCCTTTAATTTTAAACCCTTTTTTTTTAAGCCTTTTTATTGCTGGAGTTATCTCTTTTACTTCCTCCGAATTAACATCTAATTCAGCGTTATGTGGATTAAGCCCTAAAACACCAATTTTAGGTTTTTTTTTAAATAATTTCAAAAACCATTTTTGAACAGTATTAATTTTAATAATTATTTTTTTTGAGTTTATATAAGCAGGGACATTTTTTAGATTGATATGCGTTGTTATAGGGCAAACAGATAGCTTATTGTTTCTTATCATCATTACCTCGCTATTATTCGTGATCTTGCATTTATTTGCTAAAAATTCCGTTACACCCAAGTTTTTTCTTAAAAGTCTTTTATCAATTGCACAGTTGATTAATCCTAAAATATTTTTTTTCAATGCTAGTTTATGTCCAATACCAAGACATTTTTTTACATAAGTTGAAGCATTTCTTTTGTTTACATTAAAAGGGTCTTTAAACTTAAGATCAACATTAATTATTTTTAATTCATTACTTTCAACTTTTTCTTCAATATTTTTGACATCTTTAATTTTTATTAAGCAATTTAATTTTTTAAATTGTTTTTCCAATAATTCTTTATTTGAAATAACATATATTTTTTTTTTAATTGAATTATTTAATTTTTTCCAACTTTTAAAAATTATCTCAGAATTTATGCTATTTGGGTCGCCACAAACTAATATAATTTTTTTTTTATTCATCAGTAATATTCTATTAATTTAGAATTTCTTAATTTCGATAAAAAACTACTTGAATATAATCTAAATAATTCATTTTTTTTTTGTTCAATTAATTCTTTTTTTAAATTTTCAATATCTTTTGAGCTAGTACTGATTATTTTTTTATCAATTAATTTAAAAAAAATAATTTTATCATTTTTTTTAATAGGTTTAGTTACTTCTCCTACCTCAAGTTTTTCAATTATATCTAACAAATCTTCTGATAGAGAGTTGGAATTAATCCATCCTAGATTTCCTTGATTTGATGATGAGGAAGCTATACTAAATTTTAATACAGCATTTTCAAACCCAGTTTGTTTAATTTCTTCCAGAATTTGAGGAATTATTTCTTTTTCAAGATTTGGATCTGAAGATAGAATCTCAATTTCTGATAAATTAAATTCAATAGAACTTTCTTGTTGCTCAATTTTTTTTGTTAGCTGCTGAATTAAATCATCTGGATCTATATTAATTTTATTTGAGTACTTATTGAAAATTAAATTTCTCCATTTAAACTCTATGTCTAATTCATTTTTATAAGCTTTGAAATCTAATCCATTGATCTCAAATGATTTTTCCAAACTTGGTATATCGTTAGAACTTATAGAATTCAGATAAGCATTAATTTGTCGATCATTTCTCTTAATATCATATTTATTTAATTCTATCTTTTTTAATCTATTAATGATCAAATTTTC
>Ga0181576_10001296_pt1 | contig 19094 bp, 16 predicted proteins | sample 101ome_22_FD_132464 | JGI IMG/M metagenome (GOLD analysis project Ga0181576, IMG submission 132464) | Coastal salt marsh microbial communities from the Groves Creek Marsh, Skidaway Island, Georgia - 101412BT metaG (megahit assembly) | ecosystem: Environmental > Aquatic > Marine > Intertidal... | reverse complement strand
CCAACTCGCCAAAGCGTGCACCTGGATGTACCGCCGATACGGTCGCCATCTTGCCATGACTTCGATGAAAACGAACCAAAGCATCAATATCAATATCGGCAACACCATCACCATAAGTTAATAAAAAAGGCTCGTCGCCAATAAAGTCTTTCATGCGCTTTACTCGCCCACCAGTCATAGAGTCGAGTCCAGTATCAACCAACGTCACTCGCCAATCTACTGGATCTTGTTGATGTGCAACCAAATTGCCATTAGACAAATTGACAGTAAAATCTGAATTCAGTGTCCGATAATTTAGAAAGTACTCTTTAATAACCTCTGCTTTATAGCCCAAGGCAATATAGAAATCTTTGTGGCCAAAGCTTGCATAAGTATTCATGATATGCCACAAAATTGGCTTGCCACCAATACTCACCATAGGCTTGGGTATAGACTCTGTGTATTCGCTTAATCGGGTACCAAATCCACCTGCCAAGATAACTACTTTCATACCACCTCCCAATTGTAATCTATTTGACTAATTTCTTGCTTATCCGCTTCTAATGAATCATGCTCCAGATTGGCAATATTTAACACAACCGAACCTTCTGAACTTAAACCCTGAAAACCTACCCACACCATTGGCGGCACGGTAAGACGACTAAAGTTAGAAGTTGAAAGCACCAGCTCTTGAAAAATTTGTCGATCCTCTTGGTCATCATACAGCACAAAACGAACCTCTCCGACTGGCACCACAAGATTAAGCGTCATTTCTCTATGTCTTTTCCAGGCTTTTATCGCACCATGCGCCACTTGCGAAAAATACGCCTCACCAAAGCCAATGTAGCCTGGATCACTTTGCTTCATGGCATGCATGACATCACCGCCAGGTGTGTCAATAATGCGCAATGGAGTCACTAGAACACCGTCAATCATGATTTAGCCAACCCTTCGACTCTGCCAATGCCATATAAGCATGGATTTGCTTAACACTATAATCATGCATTGTACTATCATTACTTTGGTAGTAATGTCGGTACCAATCCACCGTCATCTTAACAGTTTGTTCAAAGGTTAACGTCGCCTGCCAAGACAGATCAAACAATGCTTTATCACAATTTAACTTCAATAATCCAGCTTCATGAACATGCTGACCACCCGACACATCCTGCCATCTGACTTGATCCCAATATTTAGACATTTCATCAATTAGCTCACTAACCGGGTAATTTTGATCGGCAGATGGACCAAAATTATAGGCCTGACCATGATATTTTTGCGCTTGAGATAGATGCATCGCTAAGGTTAAATAACCCCCTAAAGGCTCTAACACGTGTTGCCAAGGTCGTGTGGCATGGGGGCTTCTAATTTGCACTGTCTCTCCTGCAGACCAAGCACGCATACAATCTGGCACAATTCTATCAAGCGCCCAGTCGCCGCCGCCAATAACATTGCCGGCACGCGTGATACCAATCCGAACATTGGAATCTTCTAGATTAAAAAATGACTCGACATAAGTGCGTATTACTAATTCCGCCATACCTTTAGATGCACTATAAGGGTCTTTGCCGCCAAGACGATCAGTTTCTCGATAGCCCCAAACCCATTCAATATTATCATAGGCCTTGTCACTGGTAATCATAACGGCAACCACCTGCTTATCTAGATTACGGAGTGCCTCCAATAGGTTGGCTGTTCCAATAGAATTGGTTGTTAATGTTGACAAAGGGTCGCTATACGATGGCCTCACTAGAGCTTGTGCCGCCAAATGAAAAACAAAGTCTGGTTGAACTTCTTGCACCAATTCAGACAGCTTGTCAGCATCTCGAATGTCAAGTCGATGATCCTGCACAAAGTCAGTGAGTGAAGAGGCTTGGTAATTTGAAGGCTGACTAACCGTATCATTTGACACGCCAACCACTTCAGCGCCCACTTCATGCAACCAAGTGCATAGCCAACTACCCTTAAAGCCAGTATGGCCTGTAATCAAGATTTTCTTAGCTTTAAAAACTTGGTTAAACATCATTAGCCACCTATAAATCTAATACCTTTCGCCACTGTGGCAATTGCACATCCAAATCAAAAAAATCGACCAACTCTGCCTGTTGGTCGTTAGGATCAAGGTCCCGCAAAATCGACCAAACCTCTGCCGCTTCACTAACAAAATGCACGTCACCACACCCTCTAAGAGGGTTCATATTAAATGAAGTGTAGTCAAGCATTATAAGGGTTTTTTTGCCAGACAAGTATGCATCGACCGCTGCTGCAGTTGGATTGCTTGCCAACGCAACCTCATATTGTTCAACCAGTTCATTCAAGGGCTGGGTTACAACAGTAAAGCTCGTTTGTGGAAAATCTGATGGGATAATAGGCGATAACGGGTGTGGTTTTACTAATAGCTCTATGCGATGATTGGCTAGCTCTAGACAATCAATCACAAGTTTCATTTGCTTGTTGACAATATCAGCGTCACAATCCCCTAGTAATAACAGTCTAGTTTTATCCGTACTAACATTTGTATTGGGTTTTTTTACATCTGACAAATATAGATATCTTAACGCTTCGACTCGTTGCAACTTTTCCTTTGGAAAGCCTGATGCCAAATACATTTGTTCAGAAAAAGCACCATTAACCGCAACTAAATCCGCCTCGTATACAGGATTTTCCAAATGTTCTCTGGTACTGTAAAAGTGTCTTAAATCCCAGTAACTTACCACGGTATGAGGTACGCCAACAATACGTCCATGGCCACCCTTTTTCCAAGCATAAACCATGCTTCTCTCCCAGGGCTGGTTCTCCATTAGATAAAAACCCTGATTTTGTATTGGCAGTTCGCCAAATATTTTCTCAAAAATATTTAAATACAAACAACCGGAGATGGCTGTCTTGCCGAATAATGAGCAGCGCCAATCACTAGATAAAACAGGGTAGAAGTTAATGCCGCTTTCTGTGATCTTAAAAGACTCTCTGGCTTGTCTATTGATTTTTAAACCTGATATAACACTCTTAAAATAGTCTTTAAAAGTGCGCCAAATAACATCAATCGATATATGCTGTTCAACCAGGGCGTGGAGCTCAGATTGATCGCCTCTATTTAAATCAACAACCAAAGAGACTGCCTGCTTGATCTCATTACAATCACGGCTCTTTTCGAACAAATGCAACCAATGCACCTTAGCATTATGTGCGATCAATACATCGTGAAGGCCTGTCCAGTATCGAGTACTAAAGACGCCTTGCTGTATTTGCTCTATATTTAGGTTAAAAAAGTAAGAAATAAAGCAAACATTTTTTTTCGATTTGCTAGCTCGCTTGTAAGATGGAAGGGTCGAGTTGCTAGCCTTGCGAAGAGTAATATGGCGCATAAACCAAATAATGGCTTGAAGCATGTAAGGCAAACGGGTAAACAACTGAGTAAGTGACATGGCAACCGAGCGTTGTTTACTGATGCCAGTGTAATAACAATAAATACCACGACTTTCACACCAAGTACTAATCGATTGATAGGCCAAGGCGCTTTCCACTGCCACATCAATACGCTCTATATCGTCAATAGATTTCAATATTTCTTCAAGAGCCATCAATTGAAACACCTGATAAAGTCCAGGGGATTTCCATTTACTCTTTTCAAATAAAAGCGACATCCACCACAAACTAAAATCTTGACGAACCAGCAGATGATCAATTACACGCTTATCGCCAACCTTGGTCTTGCCAAATTGGTGCAACCAATCTAAATATTGAGCTTTAAACTGATCTGAGCGTGCTTCAATTATTTGCGGAATGGAGTATTTATCATCAGCTTGTTTGCAAGCGTCCCAATACAGCACAATATCATATTGCCCGTCATCTATATTTAGGTCGCTACGCAATAATAATCGCTTACCCATACTGTTGATAATAAGGGTCGTTTGGCATTTGCTGCCTAACGTAGGCTAAATCCTCAGCAGTATCCACACTAACCGCCTCACTTTCTACATGCACTGCTTTGATCTTGTAACCTTTTTCTAGAATTCTCAAATACTCATTAAATTCAATCCGCTCCAATCTTCCTTTATCCCATCCGGCGTACTCAAGCAGGAAATCCTTTCTGAACGGTAATATATGGTACGCTTTAAGCAACTGATGATCGTGAGATCTGGCATCTGACGGAATGTCAGATCTAGAAAAGTACATAACCTCATCTTGCTCATTAAGCACGGTTTTAATGTCTGACGGGGAGTTCCTCTTATTAAAAGGGTTAACCAAAATGGCTACATTAATTGTATTATCGGCCTGCAAAGCGCCTACCACTTTATCAATATACTGAGGATTTACAAGTGCTTCATCTCCTTGCACATTAACCACAATATCTGCATCAATCTCTTGGCACGCTTGCGCAATCCTATCGGTACCAGTCTGATGTTCAGACGAGGTCATAATAACCTTTCCATCGTGCGCTTCAACTACCTGTTTAATTTTTAGATTATCGGTTGCAACATAAACATCATCTAGCGTTTCGGTCAGCAAACACCTTTTATAGACATGCACGATCATAGGCAGACCGCAAATATCTCGTAGCGCCTTCTCAGGTAGGCGAGAAGATTCAAGTCTAGAAGGAATAATGGCGACTGTTTTACTCATAACTACTAATGTATTTGGATGGCTTGCAGGTTTTCAACTGTTTGACATGGGTAATCGGCAAAACTCTGTTGCTGAGAGATGCCGTTAAGCACACCAATATTAACCTCAATACCAGCTCCCATACCCATTAGTATATCAACAGGATGGTCACCAATGACCGCAACTTTGCTCGGACTCACGCCAACTTTTTCAATAACCAATTGAGCCAAATCTGGTGCAGGCTTTGTGTGCTTAACCGCATCTCCGCCCACAATATGGGAAAAGAATGAATCTAGTTGAATTGCTTGCATTGCTTTAACAGCGCGACTGGTAATGTCGGTTGAAGCGATAACAGCGTTAGTACCAGATGTCTTTATATCAGCTAATAGCTTCTCAACACCAGGTAGCGGCTTTAATAACGGTTGTAAATTTTGCTCGGTCATCTGATCGACGGATTGAAATAATAATTCCACGTCATCATGGGTCACTGGCTGTGCCTGCTGACCAACATAGTCACGCACCAAATCTACAATATGACCTCTAGGCTTTACCCCCACTGGACCCTCAGGCTTTAATCTGCCAGTGCTTAAATCAACACCCATCAGCGTCATTAAATTCGCCTCATGTTGTGCAGCATCAGCGTCATTAAACCACTGATTAATAATTTCACGCGCCCTAATGCCAATCATTGAGGACCAATAGTGATGGATATCGATCAGCGTGCCATCTTTGTCAAAAATAATTAGCTCAACATCTTTTAGCACTTCATGCTGATTAATAAAAAGACTGCTCATCAAACACTCCAATATTGGATCGAACTAATGCTTGAGCAATTGCAAGACCCTCCTTGATAAGGGCGATATCATGATAAAAATCTGGATGATCTATCACTTCTTTAACAATTTTTCTGGCAAATGTTCCTAGGGATACGCCTTGAAATTTAACACCGGTTTTGCTGGCCAAATTCGCCGTAAGTGAATTGGTGCCACCAGACAACAATTGCGCCACTTCTATCTCTTTTTTATAAATCAGTGTATTGGTTTTCTTGCGCAGCTTCATATTGAACCTCTTGTTCAAAACATCAGCAGTTGCAATCGCTTGCAAGGTTGTATTATAGTCATCTTCGCCACCACTCATTGGGTAGCCATCTGACTGTATGATTAATCGATTACCCGCAATTTCTTTGGCCTTAGCTACACGATTCTCAAAACTAAAATTAGATAAATGCAACCTGTCTAGACACATTGAAATGTGATTATCTGGGTTCACTTCTGCGATCATCTGCCATTCTTGCATAATCGACTCGTCTTCCGCCACTGCAGCATGCAATTCAATTTGCTCAGCACCAGCCTCTAAACACTTAGGCAATAATTTTCTAAGTTCTCTATTATTATGCTCATAGTGAATAATATCGGACTTTGGACAAATGGCACTGCAGTTTCCGCAACCAATACATTTGTCTCTAATCACCACCAAACTCTCAGGAATTGCCTCTGTAGGGCAAACAGGAATACACAAATCGCACTTCAGACAAGTATTAAGATCAATGACTGATTTACGCACATGATGATCACCAGGCATGCCCACACTAACCATAATGAAGGGTCTAATCATAAGATTAATGCCTAACTCTTTGGACAGCTCAAAGGCAATATTAATGCCTTCAACACACGCCTTAACCACCTCAACATTGGCTGAAACATCCATCCCCTTTGCGCCAGCCAATGTATAGAGTACAGTTAATCTCTTCACCTCTTCTGCATCTTCATTGCCTGCACCACATACCAACTTAAAATACTTTGAAGCATCTAAGAGTGCTTTCATTTGTTTGAATCTATTGTTCTTCATATTAATCTATTATCAATTGTTCTTTAATTGGGTAAGAAGTGGGTGTTAAAGAAAATAACTCTAGTCGAGTTTTTGCATTAAAGTTGCTTATCTCCCTTAACATAATATTTTGTTTTTCATCTGAAGCTATATATCCATCTATGCCTGTTATGAAAACCCTCTTTGCCTTACTTTCATTAAGTAAATTAAGGGCATAAATTAATACTAAAGGAGAACTAAGACAACAGCCATATTCTGAAGAGGTAATATCAATATCTGAGATACTCAAGCCATAGTCTAATGTTTTTACACCATTGAAGAAAGTCCTTATCTCCTCTGGGATTCTGGAGCTTGGAATTATAAGAGGCTTTCTAAGAGCTTTATATAATTTTAGCTCCATTGCTATTCTTGATTCATGGCAAGCAACATAATAATCTACCAAGGTATCAGGAAAATCTTTATTTACATTTAGACACAATACAAGAGGTTTATTTGTTTTGATAAATGTTTTGATTTCTTTCAAATACTTCTTCGAACTTGGGCCTGAACCAATTATCAGAGCATCACGATTACTACAGAAATCTCTGACTGACCAGGAGCCAGTTTTCATAGAAGTTCTTGATAGAACATTTAATAGATTTTCAAAACTATATGAGGATGAAACTTCATTAGTTAAAACTTTAATAGCCTCAAGGATCTCTACTGAAGAATATCTTCCATCACTGATCATTTCCTGAATATAAGATGGATGAATTCCATGAACTGCGGATAGATAATAAAAAATACTTGATCCCCAGTTATATTTGTCTTTTAAATCTTGGAATTCATTAAGGGCTACTAAGAAAACTGCCTCAGGTTCATAATCGCCAATTTTTTTGTCTTTTAACTCAACAAGCAAATTTTCTGTTTTAGTATTTCCTGCCCCTCTCCCCATTCCCTGAATAGTAGAATCGATATAATTTATGCCAAGATTTAGTGCGCAAATTGAATTCATGAGGGCGTGCCCTTTATTATCGTGCGCATGAATTCCTATGTCCTTATGCCAGTACTTTCTGATGATTTTTATTGTTCTGTTAACCGACGATTCATTCATATTTCCGAAAGAATCAGCAAAATAAAATGTATTAATAGTGTCCCAACTAGTTATTTCTTGAATAGTTTGCTTTAAATCTTCTTCAACAAGCAGATCAACTTGCATTAAATTCAAAAAGACTTTGTACCCTAGTGATTTAAGACTTTTAGATATTTTATAACAAACATTAAGATTCTCAATATTAGTAGCTATACGAACAATATCAATTCTACATTCCTTTGCCAAGGTAAAGTTTGAGCTGATAATTTCATCAATAGAGGGATAAAAATTTATGAATTCTTTAGCATCAATCATTACTGCAACCTCAAGAGAGCTTGAAATATCAAAAGAATCTAAGAATTTATTATCTGAATATGCAAAAGGACCGAAATCATCTACTTTATTTAAAAAACGAAATCCAATTTCAATGATATCTATTCGAGAAAGTTTAATGGCTTCTATATAATTTTTTACTAGAGAAAAATCAAAGTTCCAATTATTATAGTAACCTCCATCTCTAAGGGTACAGTCAAGAACCTTAACTGATCGATTAGCCATTATTTTATTGCCTTATCTTGCCTAGACATTAAACTGACCTTTGATCAAGTTTTAAAATAGATCTTTCAAATTCATTAACAATACTGCTATATCCAGATCTCAATATTTCACAGTCAACTAAATGAGTTAGATACATTACTCCCATATTTACAAATTGCTGTAATGATTCAAAATCCGTAGAAATTGAACCGACATATTTTTTTGCAGCAGAGGCCTTTTCTATGATTTCAGATAATTTTTTTAAAACTCTCGGGTTTTTTACATCTCCAGGAATATTCAAAGATTTGCTAAGGTCAAATAAACCTACAAAAATAATATCTACTGATTCAACCTCCAAAATTGAATCAAGATTCTTGATTGCATCTTGACCTTCAATGTTTAGAACAACTATGGTATTCTGGTTTGCGATCTTTGTTAACGATTGTGAACTTTCAATTGAATAATTGCCAGCTCGAACAAACGGCGAAAAACCTCTATTACCCAGAGGGGGGAACTTAGAATACTCTACGACATCCATAGCCTTAGATTTAAGATCAATATTAGGAACCTGAATACCGTGCACGCCAATGTCAAGTGCATTTTGAATGAACTGCTTATCTATATCACCAACTCTCATTACAGGTGATACCTTTCTTGATTCACAAGCAATGCTCATCTCTTGAGCAGTTTCAAAGGAGATTGGACCGTGCTCTCTGTCAATAATTAGAAAATCTATACCGCTTGATGCAATAATGTCAGAAGTGATAGGTGATGGTATCATTGACCAAGTTCCAATGGCAGGACGACCTGATTTTAATTTTGAAATTAAAAAATTTTCTCTAATCATATTATTTAATAGAGGAAAGTTGTAATTAAATAATTAACTCATAATACCTTTTTTCTACTTTAGTTAAACTAAGAAAGGAAACTAAAATATGAGTTAAATATATTATAGAAAATTTCTAAGCCAAGAATATTCCTCATCATTTGGAAAAATATACTTTTCCCAGCTTCTTTTATTGGCTTCAATTATATCAAAATTACTAATTATGTCTGCAAGTTTGGCTTGGAGTAAATTCCTATCTGGACAATAAAATGCTGGTGCATCATATTTACCTATTGCATTGAGTAAGCCAGAATCTAGATGTCTATACTTAGATTCTGGATCATATAAAATTATTGGAATTTTATTAAATAATGCTTCATCAATAGTTGTGGATGAATAACTAACTAAGATATCTGAAATTTCTAAATATTCTGAGAAAGTTTTATCGCAGTAAATACCAATATTTTTTGATTTCTTAATTAGTGCATTAAAGGATTCATATGAAAGAAGTTCTGTAGGCCTAAAGCGAATAATAAGATATGTTTCTTCAAGACAATCTATAGCGCTAATCAAATCATTGATATTTCCTATGTATTCATCAATTGTTTCATATATCCATGGTCTGAATGAATTATCTCCCTTTGGGGTGCTTGCATGAATTATTACCCTTTTATTTATATTCTTTTCTCCAATAAGTTGCTTCCTTTTCGATTTAATACTGAAGTTATTCAACTTAGGAAAAAAAATAGGGGCGGTTTGAATTTGTTCTGGTTTTGCGTTAATGAGGCTTTTAAAAAAGTTACTAGCCAAAGGTGATTGTATCAATGAGTGTGAATAATGACCTGTTAAAATTGTTCTTGAGTGATATCTCCATTCCTCATAAGCTATTGAGTCTTTATCTTGTGGAACATGAGAGCCATGGGAAATTAAAATACTTTTGAGTCCTTGTAATGAGAATATTTCTCCTAGTGCATAACTATATCCAACAGAATGCTGAGAAATTGCCAAAGAAGGCTTATAAATACCGATAACTTTCTCAATAAAATTTGCATTTCTTTCTGAAAAAGAAATTTCCCTATATAGATCAATTAGAAAGTATTTACTAATAAGGTTATTAATCTCAACATTTAAAAAACTAACAGAATTCTCTGGAAGATTAATCTTCTCCTTAAATTTCCTTTTTGCAAGAGTTAGTTTTTGGGAGTCTTTCCAGTAAAAATCAGCTCTTTTAAAAAAAAATTCTTCAAATTTAAAAAAATTCTTCAAAATCTGCCCAAGATTTTTATGGCTGAAGTTTAAAAAAACAGGGACAAAATCAGCTTTATCCCTAAGTTTTCTGATGAGACTTAACATTCCGTATGTATCATCAGCGACTATGACCATATGTTTTTTATTTAGATAAGACCTACTAAAAAAGAGTAGTAATTTTGTTAGAAAATTTAATAAAACTATTCCTATATTTTTTAGGATCTTACTTTGAATTTTATGGGTCTTATTCTTTGTTGGTATCTTAATTATTCGAATTTTTAGACCATTCGATTCAATGAAGCTTTTTAATATACATTCAAAAATTTCATATCGACCAAATATCTCAATATCGTCTGAAATATATATTTCAGATGGTCTGTGATATTGAATTGCGCTATCAATGATATATAGGTATCTCAATATAGTATTTAAATTAAATCTTAGATGAAAAGATAAAGTTTTCTTATAAGTTTGCGATAATGAGATCTTGTCTTGAAAATCCCATAAATTCTCAATTTTTTTTATAATTTTTAATGAGTTAATTGAAACCTCTTTATGACCGTTTTTACCAAAATAATTCAATGTATTCTCATATGACAAATTCATATCAGTAAATTGAACTTGTTTATCTATACTTAAAGCAATATTAATAGCTTCTTTCTTGATTAACTTATGCTTTGGTTTGGATGAGAAATTAATGTTTCTTTGCATGTTTATTTCTTAAACTTCTCAAGAATAAGATATTTAGAAACTTGTTTTGTTAAGTTTGATTGAATATTGCTTATTATTTCTCCAGCTCTGATATGAGCTTTGCCGTCATTAAAACTATCCAATAACTTATAGTAATTTTGAGCGCTCTTTAAGGTGATACCTTTTCCATTAATTTGTTTTCTGATTGCATTTTCTAGACTTTGAATATCTCTAAAAACAATTTTATCTATTGCCGGATTCGCAAAGTTATTATTTAAAAAACCGGTTAAATCAGCATGCAAAGAGATAATCCCTGAAAAATTACACTCTGCAGCAGCGGTACTTATACCCATACCCAAGGTTAAATTACTTTTTGAAGCAACAATATGAGGCATAGCCCTATGAGAATCAGGCTCAATTATGAATTTAATTTTTTTATTTTGAAGGTGCTTATATGATATTTGAGATTTGAAGTCCTCCGAGTAGTCAAATCCTCTTTTCGGCTTAACTTGTATAACAATATTTGGATATGAGTCAATTAACCTTGAAAACATATTAAAAATTTCGAACTGCATATTTTCCGAGTACCCTATGTCATTACCAACGATATTATCAAAATATGTAATTTGGAAAATTTTTGAAGGTTTGACTAATTTTTCTTTGGATGTTTCTTTAAAAATATAATCAGAAATATAGCCAATATTCTTACATGTAGAATTCTCAAGTCCATTAAAGTGAGACTTTGAAAAAAAATCTCCCCAAGTCAGAATTAGGTCAGTAAATTTTTTGTTTATTGCTGTCCTAAGAGGGTATAAACTCCAGTGTGATGATATTGAAACTCCACCTATATTCTTAACAGCTTGAATTTTGATTAGCTTCTCTGAATCTATATCAAGCATAGTCCAAAAAATAGCCAAGTCTATCGATTTATATATTGACTCCCAGTATCTCACCCTAACCAAAAATTGTAAATATAGAAAATAAAACCACTTCTTATTGTTATTCATGAATAACAATCTAATTAACCTAATCAGAATAAAAAATGATTTTGCAAAATAAGTGAAGTTGGCAGATAGAAATAAAATAGATCGAAAACACTTAATGGTCTTAATTGGTTCTCTAAGAAATGAACTAACTGGAGCACACAAATTTACGCCCTTTTCCAAAAAATAATTTTCAGACTTAGTATCCAACTTTTTATAAGATATTGCATATACAGACTCTGGTTTGATATTAGAAGCATTAAGCCAAAATAAATCATCGAGACTATTTTTTTTATAGGTGTTTTGAGAAAGCTCAGCCACAATATTATATTTCTGATTAGGGGTGTATTTTTTTACCCACGGAAAAAATATAATTTTGGTCAGAAGTGCTTGAAGCCATTTTGAAAAAAGTATCAATATGTTTCTTGAAAAACTTAAGTAATGATATAAATACCTATCATTAAAATATCTCTCCCTGCCTGATATAGCTTGAGGTATATGTAAGGAAAAATTATAAAATTTTAGCTCTTCACCACTATAAACTTTTCTTATTATTTCATCAATATGGCTGTTCTTTAATAGATATGCATTCTTTCCAGAGGCATTCACACATTTAGACATCTGAAAAATTTCTAAAGGGTGAAGAATTAAATAATAAGCACTCTCTTTCAAGTATTCGGTAAAGTTAAAAGAGAAATTCTTTGAGATTTTTAAATTAACGGGCAAACCTCTTTGAACAAAATCCTCAGTAAAGCTTTCATCTAAAGTCTGAGAGATTAGATTCTGGATTGACTCGTATAGAGATATATTTCCAAACTTCAGCTCAGACTCTACAGTATCTCTTATTCTACTAAGAGGTAAGTTAAAAAAAAATTTAAATATTAACAGAAAAGGCTTTGCAGGCTTATAGAGGCTTATGTATAAAACCCGATCATACAAATCCCTTTTCTTAAAAATATAAAACAATGAACTTAGGCAGATTACGTCGACCCAAAGTATTTTTTCGCTAGATTGTATGCTCATATGGTTCGCTGTATATTGAAATATCTACTTTACAAGTGAAAATTTATTTAATTAATCCCATGTAAAGGCCAGCATTTTGAATATCATTTAAAACCAAACTATTGCTAGCAACCTTAACATTATTGCAAATTTTTACATCTCCTAAAACCGATGAACCTGAATAAAGAATAAAGTTATCTCCAATTTTAGCACCCTTATTTTCTCTCTCGGTATGGCCAATAGTGCAAGATTGATAGATTTTGAAACCTTTGCCAATTGTGTTTCTAGAGCCAATTACGGTGCCTAGACAATGAATGGGCATAAAACCTACTCCAATTTTATTATTGAAGTAAATTTCTGAAGAAAAATGCATCTTCATTGCTGCAGAAATGATTTCTAAAGATTCAGAGTTTGGATTAGTACTTTGAATTAGATTTCCTAGTCTATACAAATATACTAAAAGCGAATTGGAGTATGTTGTAAGATTATTTTCAAATAACTTCAGCCCTAGTTTTGGATTGTAAAAAGTAGCATCTTGATAGGCCAAGTTTTCAGCCTCAGCCAAATAATCTTTTGAGATAATGCCATCTCTATAATGGTAGAAATGACTAAAGATAAAATTAGTAAAGTTGTATATTTCTGAACGCATTAAAAACAATGCTCCAGTGTTCTTGCTTTTTCATCCTTAATCAACATAGAGTAAATAATGAATCCTCCATACTCTGAATAAAGTGTGAAATATCCAGGCTCCCCGCCTAGAAAAGAATCGCATCCATCAAAAATATTTTCTAATTTTTTACCTTTATTCCCTTTAAATTTTGAAAAACTAACATTTGTTTCAAGAAAAGCATTTGAATTACTTGAATAAAGTCTGAGATTAATTTGTAATTCAGGATCGACCTTTCCATAAAACTCTTCATAAGGCAAAACAAAAATTTTTGACTTAATATTTTTATTGGAATAGACAAGCCCCCACCACATCCTTTTCTCAGGTCTATTCTCATTCATAAAGCCCAATGAACATTCAAAAGGCAATAATGCTTTATTAGAGCCTGAAAAACCAGTCACAATTCTTGTTGGAAGAGTCTTATCTACTCTTCTCACAGAAAAGACATTCGATTTTGGACTAACACTTATAACTTCTCCAGTACTGAAAGTAAACGAATCATCACTATTTTCTATCACGTATTCTCCAGGCGAAGAATCTGGATAAATAATCATTTGTGGATTCTGAATTGGTTCATTAATAATTTGCATGATTCCAGGTTTTTTATTAGAGATTTCGTCAGTTGAGTGTTTTGAGTAATTGAAATTTGAATGTGTGACCTGAAAATCATCACCTTTAGAACTTTCATGTCCAACCAAGAGACGAGAAAAAGAGTTTTTAAGCTCAAAATCTATACTCATGTTTCCTATCTTATTATTTAACTTACCACTCAGATCTTTAAATAATTTTGAAGGGTATAGTTTCAAAGTCTGATATGGACTTAATGCAGGTATAGAGATTTCCTCTTGATAAATAGACTTTTCGGAAGTGGTTAAAGTTAAATTAATCTTCTGTTTTTCTGCTCTTTCAGACCCATTATGCATTACGCAAAAAGATCTGTTAATTTTATTATCGCGGATAGTCCAACAAGATTCTTTACCTATACTTATTGTCCTATTTTCTTCTATTTCATGTTGAGAGTATGTTCTTGTATAACTATGAACCATACTAATTGATCTCTTAGATTCGTATATGGCCATAACTGCGGCATAAGGGATTACCATATTTGTAACACTAAAAATTTCCAATTCTAAACTTCCCTCAAAGAAGTCGTAAGCGTCACTAAAATCAATGTTTATGACTTGATTTTTATCAAAGTCCAAGTCAAAACGCTCTATAAGACCACCCTTCATATCTCTGAGTGATGCCAATATTTTTATGTCAATATCTCTTTTTAATTTCCAATAATTTAGGAAAGAAACAGTTGTTTTAAACTGGTTTAATTTGTCTAATTTATAATAGAATATTGCAGAAGACCTGAGAACTATTCCAAAATTCCCTTTGTAGTTTTCTGATTGTGAAATAACTTTTGGCATAATTCCTTATACTAAATATTTCATATAAATTTCAGCAATATCAAAATCAAATTGATTATCAATATCAACACTCGTGATCTTGTTCATTATATAAGCATAGGAATTATTCGATGATATGAAGCTTTGATCCTTTAAGAAAATAGGTACATTTATCAAAAAAATTGCGCCATTAATAAGATATTTGGTTGGAAAAAACTGGCTTTGTTTATTTAAATTCTTGTTTTTCAAGAAATTTGTCATTTTATAATCATCATTGATTGTGCTTGACCACTCTACAGGATGGTCAAGCTTAACAACTGAAGTAACGCTTTCTGCATTTCTTTCTATTAAAAGATCGATTGACTTATCTACATCATCTGAGGATCTAAGTGGTGAAGTTGGTTGCAAAAGTATTAAATAATCATATTCTGTAGAAATATTTTCAATGCTCCTGAGAACATGATTCACAACATCTTCACTTGATGACTCATCACTTGAAAGTTCATTAGGTCTTAAAAGGGGATAATCCACTCCGCAATTTTTTGAAAAATTAATAATTTCCTTACTATCTGTAGTTACAACAACCTTATCAACATATTTAGATTCTTGAGCTGCTTTAATTGTCCAATAAATTAATGGTTTACCACAAAAGCTTTTGATGTTTTTTCCTGGTAGTCTTTTGCTTCCTGCCCTAGCAGGAATAATTGCAATTACCTTAATCTCTCTCATCTTGAAAGTCTAATTCTGCCTGCTTAAATTGATCTATTTGGCCAATATCGATCCAATACTCATGAATTGGAAATATATTAACTTTATTCCCCTCTTTAATACAATCCTGCAGAAGGTCTGGCATATCTAAATACTTATTTTTCTCTATCTTCAAGAAAATATTCTTATTTAGCAAATATATTCCTGCATTTATAAAGAATTCATGTATTGGTTTTTCAATTATGTTCTTAACCAGATTATCTTCAACTTCAATAACTCCATATGGAACTTTAAATTCATACTCCCTAACACATATTGTTGCTATATTGGCAGTCTCTAAATGACTTACAACTAACTCGCCAAAGTCGACCTTTGTGAGTAAGTCTCCATTCATTAATAGAATATTTTCGAAACTCAATTTACCTTTAAGAAAACCAAGTGAACCAGCAGTCCCTAGCGGCTGATCTTCTTCAATGTAAACAATATTTATGTCATATTTTGAGCCATCACCTAGAAAATTTTTTAACATTTCTGCTTTGTAATGTACTGAAACAAAAAATTGTTTAAATCCATATTTCTTTAACTGAAGAATTAAATTTTCAATAATAGGTTTGCCCCCAATATTTAGAAGTGGTTTGGGCGTAGTTTTAGTTAATGGCATAAGTCTTTTTCCAAAACCTCCGGCCATTAAAAAAACAGGTATATCTTGATAATTCGCAAAAATATCTAGTTCTTCGTCTAGTGATTCAATTCCGACAATCACTCCATTATTAGTAATAGGAATAAATTTTATTCCCCTTTCTTGCATTATCTTTTTATGTGATTTATTCGAATCTTCATAATCAATAATTACAGGGGTTGAGTTCATGAAGTCTTTTGACAGGGAGTCAAGTGACAGATGTTTTATCAATGCTCTTCGGATATCGCCATCAGTAATAGTGCCAACTAATTTATTATTTTTGTCAGTTACGAAGAGAATTTTCTTGGCAACTTTATCTAAAGTTAAAATGACTTCAGATAAACAAGTTTCTTCTGGAATGATGTTTTCTTCAATATTAGTCATTTTTTTTCCCGATAAAGATATATTCTTCAACAAGTTCATGATTTGGATGAAACCTAGCTCTTGTCAATGATTCAATACTCAGAGTTTCATATACTTCCATGAGAGTCTTCGCATCTTTCATAGAGGTAAATCTTATTTTGCCCATATTGGAAAAAATTCCGTCCTTTGGTGCTATGAATAATGACGTTGAGGAGTCTAGACAAACAGAAGAGAACATTTTAGTAAAAATAAGTCCATCTTTTTTTAAAACCCTTTTACACTCTTTATAAATTTGCAGACTTGATGTCAAATCATTACAAGAAATAGCCTGGACATCAATAATGGCATCGAATGTTTCATCGTCAAATGCAAGTTTTTTTGAAAAATCTCCAATTTTGATTGAACCACTCCAGGATGGAACTTCTCGATTGATTCTTTCTACAGATTTCTCAACCGCAATTTTACTTCCATCTATTCCGTATATACTGAACCCTTCTCTAGACAAATACCATAGATTGCTTCCTGTTCCGCAACCAAGTTCTAATATCTTGATTTTTTTTCTATTACGGGAGCTGTAAAAGTTCTTCGCTATAAATCTAATTAGTTCTTCCGATGGATATTTACCCCATGCCTTTGAAGCAAAAACATCATCCCACTCTTTATTCCATGCCATAATTATTATTCATTTTTAAGTATTTTATATACACTTTTAATTACGCTTATCATTGAAAATTTTTGTTCAGCTGATTGTCCAACTATATTTACATTGATGAAATCACTTTTATAAGAAGTTAACAATTTTTCCTGATCTTTAATATTTTGATTAGAGAAAACTGGAATTGCTTTTTCTTTTATGCGAAGATCCTTTGATTTACAAAGATTTTTTTCCGTAATGATACCCATTTGAAGAAGTTCACTGATTATTATATCTGCTGAGGGTAAATTATCGGATGAGTCTGTTAGAACTTCAACAGTACAAGTGTAAATATCTTGTTTTGTCATATTCTGATAAAGTGTAACTCTCCCAGAGAAAAAAGAGGGCTCATAAACATTAATATATTGTGAATCACTCAAAAGTGGCCTCTGAAAGAGAAAAGCATACAAGCCCACATCTAAGATATGAGGAGGAGTTGACTTTACGCTCTTTCCAGACTTAATCATTAGAAGAGGAGCAGGAAGGGACCAAACTAGTCTATCTAAATTAATATTTTTGCCTTTAACAATGATTGATTTAACCTCCTTTCCTGATAAATTAACCTTCTCAACACTAGAATTAAAATGAAACTTTACTCCTAACCTGGATAATTTTTTTATTAATATATCTATGTAGAAACTCATCCCACCTTTTTTTGGATAATAATTTGTTGATCCATTTATTTTTTCTTGATGCCCAAGACGATCATCAAAGAAACATGATTTTGTTAGCTCCGACGATATTTCTTTGCTAAAAGCTATCAATCTATTTGTCTCATAAAAATTTGACATATTGTGAGATATCAATTTAGGATCTTTATGGAAGTATTTTAGATATACTTTTTTAAAAATTTCCTCGTAGAAAGTTAAACCAAATTTTGATAAAGTAAAATGCTCGAGGGATTCATATTCTAGGTCTTTTAAATGAATAAGATCTAGGCAACCCTGAAGGTATTTTTTTTCTTCAAGCGAATGAGAATTTACATAGCCACTAATATTGCTCAATTTACCTTGAAAATAATTTGAGTTATGAACTATATTCTGAATATTGAAATCATTTTCATCTAAATCTCCTAATAAAAAATTATCTAGAAAATCAATCCCTGTGGGACTTATAAAATGAGTGCCAATATCGAAATAGTTATTCGCAAACTTGTAGCTTTTAAGCAAACCTCCGGCTCGATCTTCTGAATCAAAAATCTCAACCTTGTTCCCTTTTTTTGCCTCAATATAGGCAGCAACTAAGCCTGATATACCTGCGCCAATTATTAGAACTTTTTTTGACATCTATATCTCGATTAGTTCATTCTCAAGGAACTCTTTTTTTGCTCTTTTACCCATAACATCATCCCACCGGGATGCTGAAATACCTGTCAAAGTTCTTTTTGTAGTAAGATTTTTTTCAGTAAAAACTTCACCCTCCTTTATTAATTTAGAAGCAACAATAAACTTTCTAACAATGTTTATATTTTTTGCTTCACTTTTAGAAGGTTTTTTTTCCTTAACTCCCATTGCAAGCTCAATATTTCTTATGGCGCTTACCATTTTCCTGAATTCTATTGGCTCTATACTTGCCTGGTGATCTGGTCCTTTCATAGACTTATCGAGCGTCAGATGTTTTTCAATACATGATGCTCCTAATGCAACAGCAGCTATGGGAACCTCTATTCCAACAGTATGATCACTATATCCCACTTTGATGTTTAGCTGGTCTGATATATTTTTCATGGCATTCAGATTGACATCATCCATTGGTGTTGGATACTCAGTATTTGCATGGAGAATGGTTATATTATTTTTCTTTGTTCCTGAAGAAATTAGGAT
>Ga0181576_10001294_pt1 | contig 19102 bp, 18 predicted proteins | sample 101ome_22_FD_132464 | JGI IMG/M metagenome (GOLD analysis project Ga0181576, IMG submission 132464) | Coastal salt marsh microbial communities from the Groves Creek Marsh, Skidaway Island, Georgia - 101412BT metaG (megahit assembly) | ecosystem: Environmental > Aquatic > Marine > Intertidal... | reverse complement strand
CTGAGCGATTTGGAGCAGGGAGTCGCCGCGTTGATCGATCGTATCCCCTCTGGCGATGCCGCCATGACGCGTTTGAGAGAGCTTGGCATATTACCCGGAACGGCGATCACCGTTGTCCGCCGAGCACCCTTGGGCGATCCTATTGAAATTGCCGTGCGAGGTAGTCTGATTTCACTGAGGGAGCGTGAAGCCATTCAAATTCAGGTTCGCCCTGCCTAAAACCCCATGAGTGAGGTGTCTGCATACGATTCCTTGTCCGAGGGTATCCCTGGCCCATCGAACTTCGCTCTGGTAGGCAATCCTAACTGCGGTAAGACCACCCTTTTCAATGCCCTCACGGGGCTCAAGCAGAAAGTAGGAAACTACCCAGGCGTGACGGTGGAGAAAAAGCAGGGCGAATGTTTTCTCAACAATGGGCAGAAGATAAGTCTCTTGGACCTGCCCGGAGCCTACAGCCTGCACGCAAGATCTCCAGATGAAGCCGTGCTCAGGGATGTGCTTCTGGGCCGTCGAAGGGACACGCCGAGACCGGAAGGGATCCTGATCGTGGTGGATGCCACCAATCTCGAGAGACACCTTTACCTGGCAACCCAGATAATGGAGTTGGGCATACCCTGCATCCTGGTGCTCAACATGATGGACATCGTAGCCGAGCGGCAGATGAGCATCGATCAGGCGACCCTCTCCTCAAGCCTGGGTGGTGTGCCCATCATCCCCATGAGTGCGGCCAAACGCGAAGGCTTGATCGAACTCAAGCATGCCATGGCTCGCACGGATATCCCTTTGCCTTCGAGTGGCATCAAACTGGATACCTCCATTGCTCAGGGGCTGGAGAGCGCATGGCATCAACTGCGTGAAACCGGCTTGCTCCATCCGAAGCAAAACCTACTGGAACCTCTTTACATTCTATACGATAGCTACCCGATGCACAGCGGGGTAGATGATCGTCAGTGGAAGTCCCTGGAAGCAGCAAGCAAAGCCCTGGCCGAGGCGCACCCTGGTTGGGAGGATCGTCTGGTTGCAAAACGTTATGACACCATCCATAGCGTGGTCGAAAAAGTGGTCCGGCGCCAAGCCGATCAAGGCCCAACACTCAGTGATCGACTCGACGGATTCCTACTCCATCCTGTGTGGGGCTGGGTCGCACTGGTCGCTATCCTCAGTGTTCTCTTTACCCTGATTTTCAAAATAGCCGACGGCCCCATGGGATGGATCGAGACCTTTTTTGACACCTTGGCAACGCAGGTAACCCAGGGCATGCCTGCAGGAGACTTGAGAGATCTCATCAGTGATGGGGTGATTGCGGGGGTCGGTGGCGTGGTGGTTTTCCTGCCTCAAATCCTCATCTTATTTTTCTTTATTGGCCTGATGGAAGATACGGGCTACATGGCACGCGTCGCCTTCATGATGGATCGGGTCATGAGCCGAGTGGGCCTGAATGGCAAGTCATTCCTGCCACTGCTCAGCTCCCATGCCTGTGCCGTGCCGGGTATCATGGCCACTCGCACCATTGACCATCCCAAGGACAGGCTTATCACCATCCTGGTCTCTCCTTTGGCCGGGTGCTCAGCCCGGCTACCGGTTTACCTGCTTATGATCGCAACTCTGGTGCCCACCGAGGAGATCCCACTACTGACCCGAGTGGGCTTTTTGCTTGCGATGTATGCCCTGGGTATTGGGGGCGCTTTTCTTTTTGCGTGGATATTTCATCGTGGTCTGATCAAGGGTGAAGGTGCTCCGATGATTCTTGAGCTCCCCAGCTACAAAGCCCCAGCATGGTCCGCGGTGCTCTGGCACATGTGGGAAAGGACCCGGCTTTTTCTCAGGCGCGCAGGCACGGTCATCCTGACCATTTCTATCGTACTCTGGGCAGCGCTGACCTATCCTCGGAGTGAACAAGAAGAACCGGCCATGGCCATTGAGCATAGCCTGGCTGGACAACTCGGCAAATGGATGGAACCTGCCATTGAGCCCATGGGGTTTGACTGGAAAATCGGCATTGGGCTGATTGCTTCCTTTGCAGCACGTGAGGTTTTTGTCAGCACCATGTCCATCATTTATTCAGTAGAGGATTCTGAGGACCTGAAGCCACTGAGAGATCGTCTTCGCTCAGAAAAGCGTCGCGACGGCAGCCCTGTTTATACCCCGCGAGTTTGCCTGAGTCTCATGGTGTTTTACGTTTTTGCCATGCAGTGCCTGAGCACCGTGGCAGTGGTTAGGCGAGAAACCAATGGCTGGAAGTGGCCTTTGTTTCAATTTGCTTACATGACGCTCACCGCACTCCTGGCCTCGACGCTGGTCTACCAGATAGGCGGCTGGTTGGGACAGTCATAAGATCTCCATGGATACTCAAACCCAGAGCCTAGTGACGCTGATTGTGGTGGCTCTGGCCGTGCTTTCCTTGGCGAGGGGCCTATTTGGTAAAAGCCAAAAGGGAAACCCATGCGGTGGCGGCTGTGGCTGCGCTATCCCAACACAAGCCCCCCCCAGAGAGTCTGACCCATCTGCCTCCCTGCTTTCGGCATCAACTCCGACGCCATTGGGCCCTCATCCAGCAGAGAAGTCCCCCCACGATCAGGCATGACAAGCCGCTGCCTAGGTTGAACAAGCCGCGCTGGGGTATCCAGACCAACGCATACCCTAGGGCACCGGCAAGCAGGGCATAATAGAAAAAAACCGGGGCAGTCAATCGAATGATCTTCCCCTCCTTCCCTAGCAGGCCAACTACCGCCGAGGCCGCCACCACATTGTGCACGCAAACAATATTTCCGGCCGCACCACCGACTGCCTGCAAGGCCACAACCCAGAGTGGATCCACGCCAATTTGATGACCCACACCAAATTGAAACAGGCTGAAAGTCATGTTGCTGACGGTATTGCTACCAGCGACAAATGCCCCAAAGCCACCTATCAAGGGAGCGAACATAGGCCACGCCATCCCAACTGAGGCAGCCACGCCTTCGGCTAGTGCGGTGGGCATCTTGGGCCATCCGGCTGCTCCCCCGTGCGAATTAAGAAAAACCTGAACCATGGGGACGGTAAAAACCAGTGCCACAGAGGCTCGAGCTGTGGTGATTGCCGAAGCCTTGGCAGCACGCCGCCAGGCTCCACCTGTCATGCGGTGAAGCCAGAAGGTCATCATCGATACCAAGAGAAAAATGGATCCGGGCAGGTAGAGGGGTTCGACAATCACATTCAGTTCCGATCCCAACATGTGAGGCCACTCAATCTTGAATGATCGCAACCATTGAGCCAATGGCAGGGACTTGAGTCGTGAGCACACAAGCAAGGCAGCCACGCATAAATAAGGTAACCAGGCTCTGAAAAGTGACAGCCTCGGTGGGTTCTCCAGCATGCTAGAATCCGATGCCTGAGCCAGCTCCCCCATGGGTTGTTGACCGAGCCCAGCTATCCCGCTCCACTGTGGATCCCACTGCTGCCTGGGTCCAAAGCTCCAGATTTGATCTCTTCGGGGCATTGCCCAGCCTCGGCGTATGAATAGAATCATGATGCAAAGCCCAATAAGCGAGCCCAGCAAAGATGGGAAAGCGGGCCCTAGAAATCGAGCAACCAAAACGTAAGGAACGGTCATCGCAAGTGAAGCACTCAGCGCGAAGCGCCAGCACTCCAGGCCGGCTCTGAATGAGCGTTCGGGACCAAAAAGACGCGTCATCATCGATACCAGAAACAAGGGTATCATGGTCCCTATTAGGGCATGCAGTGCAGCGACTCGCCAGCCGATCTCCTTCAAAAGGGCGGGCATATCCAGCCCCCCGTCAACCTCGAATCCATTGCCAAGCGCCCAGTTCAAAACGGTTTCATCCCCTGAAAGCCCCGTTTGGACGCCTACCAGAATAGGCGTCCCAAGGGCCCCAAAAGAGACAGGGGTAGACTGTATGATCATCCCTGACAACACGGCGGCCATGGCAGGGAACCCAAGCCCAACCAGTAGTGGCACGGCCACAGCTGCCGGGGTTCCAAATCCGGCGGAACCCTCGATGAAGGAACCAAATAACCAAGCAATGAGGATGACCTGAATACGTGGATCTGGAGAAAGCCCGGTAAAACCCTCTCTAATGACTCGGATCGCGCCACTTTCTTGAAGTGTATTGAGCAGCAAGATCGCTCCAAAAATGATGAAAAGTAAGGTGGCGGCAACCACCAGCCCCTTGACACTGGCCGCCAGGACCTGCAGTGGGGGCACCTTCCAGACCCCAAGCACCAAAGCCACAGCGCTCAGGTAGGAAAAGGGCATGGCGCGACTGGCTGGCCACCTAAGAGCGACAAGCAGGATCATCACCACGAGTATCGGGGTGAAAGAGAGAAGAGCAATCCAGGCAGTATGCATGATGTCAAACCTGATGGCGATTTGGGTAGGACGTGATGAGAACGGTCCCATCATTGGTCAATGAAAGCGTCAGATCAATCCCATTTCATTTTTTCGAAAGCCCCTGCGCCAAACCACTGAGGTGAATCTCCTTGTTGATTGTCCCCTTGTAACCTGTGCCCGAATAAGGCACAAAGTGATTTGAGGATTCCATTGATACCATGAAGCTATCATCCGTTTGTCAATCGCTGCTCATCCTAACCCTATTCTCCGACTCGACCACCCTAGCCCTGGACTGGCCCATGTTCCGAGGTCCAGACCATGATGGTATCTCGCGAGAAACAGAGTGGAAAAAGCAATGGCCTGAGAGTGGCCTCATCACCTTGTGGGAGGCACAGGTCGGCATCGGCTTTTCATCGGTCAGTGTGGCTGATGGGTGCGCTTTGACTCTGGGTCATCAAGATGATCAAGACACCCTCTATGCCCTGGACAGCCTCACCGGAGCTGTCAAATGGCAACACAGTTATCCCAGCAAACTGGGAGCCAAATTTTATGAAGGTGGCCCAGGCTCGACACCCACCATCGATGGAGGGCGTGTCTACAGCATCAGTAAGTGGGGAGATCTGTTCTGCCTCGAGGCAAGCACAGGCAAAGTCATCTGGCAGCGTCAGCTGGAAAAAGAGGAAGGGCTGACCCTCCCGGACTGGGGCTTTAATGGCTCACCACTGATTCTGGGCGATAAGCTCATCCTCAATATCGGAGGGGCTGGTATGACCCTCGATAAGTCATCTGGCAAGACTCTCTGGCTTTCCAATCAAGAAGCCGGTGGCTACTCCACGCCTCTGCCCTTTGTCATGGGCAACACTCAGCTTATTGCACTGAGCAATGAGACACATTTTACGGGAGTCGAAGTCGAAACAGGCACCCAGCGCTGGGAAATCAAGTGGCCGACCCGGTATGGGGTCAATGCAGCCGACCCTATCATACTAGGCGATGAGATCTGGATAGGCTCGGGTTACGGTAAGGGTCACGGCCTGTTTCGGATACAGGGCGGAGAAGTTTCGGAGATTTGGACAAACCGCGAACTAAGAGCTCAGCAGAACGCACCGGTTCTGATTAAGGACCACCTTTATGGTTTCGATGGCGACGGAGGTTCCCGAGCGGCCTTAAAATGCATCGAGCGCTCCACCGGGAAAGTAGCTTGGGAGGCTGATAGCTTTAAATACGGGGCTCTGAGTGCTGCGGGTGATCATCTTATCATCCTCAGCGCTCAAGGAGAATTAATCACGGCTCCTGCCTCTCCTAGCTCATTTGAACCAATCTCCAGAGCCCAGATTCTCGATGGCAAGTGCTGGATTGTTCCAGTGCTTGCCAATGGCTTGCTCTATGCCCGAAACAGTCAAGGTCACCTGGTTTGCGTGGATCTTAGACCCTGAATCCAAGCTCTCCCCTTCACGTCCAAACAACCGGCAGCTCAAAAGCGGACCAGCCTGATGAAGACCCGCCGCCAGTTTCTACATCATGGGCTCCATGCAAGCCTCCTGCTGGGCATGCCTCCTTATCTGCTTGGAGCCAAAAAATCGGCTCAATATCGCACCGCCCTGATTGGATGTGGGTGGTGGGGTATGAATATCCTGAGGGAAGCTATCGCGGCTGGGCGTTCTCAGGTGGTCGGATTGTGCGATGTCTACCAACGGCCACTGGAAGCCTCTCTGGATGAGGTGCAGCAACTCACAGGTTCCTCCCCCAGGCTATACCGTGACTACGAGGAGATGCTGGAAAAGGAAAAGCCCGAAGTCGTCATTGTCGCGACACCGGATCACTGGCATGCGTTACCTTGTATCAAGGCCATGGAGCTGGGGGCTCATGTGTTCGTTGAAAAACCAACTAGCCACACCATCGGGGAAAGTCAGGCCATGCTGCAGGTTGCCCGAGCTACAGGGAGAACAGTCCAGGTGGGCTTGCACCGCCGCATTGGCCCGCATCATGTTTCGGGCATGGCATTCCTTCGGTCGGGGAAACTTGGACGTATCGGCCTGGTGAAGATGTTTGTCACTAGCAGCGGCACGGGCCCTGAGGAGCCCACCCCGCACACAAAGGAGCCACGGGGGATGGACTGGGATCGATGGTGCGGCCCCGCTCCCTGGAGGCCTTATTGCCGCCGTTTGACCCCTGGCGGATGGAGGAACTTTCTCGACTACGCCAATGGGACGCTAGGAGACTGGGGCGTTCATTGGATTGATCAAATGCTTTGGTGGAGCCCAGAGCCTTATCCCAAAACCGTTTTTTCAACCGGTGGCAGACCCATCCTAGGCCCCCCTGTTTCAGATCCAGACCGCGGCTCCACCACCGATGCGCCAGACACCCAGATGGTGACCTTCGGTTTCGAGAGCTTCACAGCCATCTGGGAGCATCGTAAATACGCTGGAAACCCGCAGGAAAACCACCGCATTGGAGCCTATTTTTACGGTACTGAGGGTATCTTCCATATGGGTTGGCGCGATGGCTGGACTTTCTATCCTCGCAAGGCATCCGAATCGACAGTGCATCAGGAGCCTTCTTTCGACCACGTTGAGGATGGGCACAACCTGACACTTCTCTGGCAGGATTTTATCGATGCGATCGATCAGGCCAGGCCCCCTGTAGCGGATATTGCCCCAGCCCATCGATCAAGCCTGCTGCCGATGCTCGGCATGATCAGTCATCGCCTTGGCCGAAGCCTCAATTGGGATGGACAAACAGAGTCCATACTCGGAGACAGTGAAGCCAAATCCTTGATGCGCCGTGCCTATCGCCAGCCTTGGACCTATCCCTCCCTCCAATCGAAAACCTCATCAAACCAACCCAGCCCGTGACGATGCCACCTGGCGAAGCCTCCAAGGTATGAATCACTCAGAGCTCTTTGAGGTGATCCACGAAGACAAGGGGTTGCTGGTGGTTCACAAACCAGCTGATCTGGTCTGTCATCCCACCAAGGGCGATGTTTACTCAAGCCTGATCAGTCGAGCAAGGTTGCATTGTAAAGGGGAAGCAGAAGCACTTCACATGGTGAACCGGTTGGATCGGGAAACCAGCGGCTTGGTGTTCATCGCCAAAGACAGGGAAACGGCCCGCGAGCTGACCCGCCAATGGGAGCATCGCTCAGTTGAAAAAACCTATCGTGCCATCGTTCATGGTTGGCCAACAAATGATGAATTTAAAGTCCACGCTGCGCTGGGCAAGGACACCCAGAGCCAAGTAGCGATCAAAGACAGGGTCTGCGCCAATGGCCACCCTGCTACCACATCCTTTCGCGTTCTCAAACGATTTGAGCGCGATGGAGATCCCTTCGCCCTGCTGGAAGTCAGCCCCCTGACGGGGCGCAAGCATCAAATCAGGATCCACCTTCAACATGTGGGTCACCCCATCGTAGGAGACAAGATTTACGGTCTGGACGAGCGCTACTATCTGGCCCTGGTCAATGGAGTTCTGAGCGATTCGGATAGACAAACCCTTCGACTGCCATGTCAGGCTTTGCATGCGCAATCAGTCACTTTTGACTATCATGGACAAAGGCGGCGTTTTGAGACCGAACCGGAGCCCTGGTTTGAAGCCTTTCACCAATCATGCCAGCATGTCACTGATACATGCCAGACTCGGCGGATTCAAAATGGCGAGGCCTGATCAAAAGTAGGGGGATCCACTCTATTCACAAACTCAGGGTAAAATCCTGTCGACGAAACAGACACAGGCCAGAATCGGGATCGCAGACATGATAAAGAGCATATCCCGACACGGTGGGCTTGGTAGCATCACGCTGGCCTGAAAGCTCAAACTCAAGCCACCTCCTTTCCTGATCATGGGCCGAATCAGGTCCTGGCACCTGGATGGTGGATTGGCTTAACCGCCATCCATCCGAAGCTTCCAAGTAAAGTGTCAGGGGCTCGGCTTCGTTATTCCAGACCATGCTACCCTGCTTGACAGGTGCCCAACTCATGTGGATGCGAAAAGACTCTCGATCGGACTGGGTCGAAGCAACACTCACATGGTGCCAGGTGATCCATCGTGCCTTGTCGCGCTCGACCTGCATCTGCGGTGCCCAGTCACCCGCTGCAGGTATGGTTGCCAGAGCATCCCTTGCCACCGGTTTGGCAATCTCAGAGCCAACAGGTTCTATCATTAAGGAAAGGGGAACTTCCCCTCGTGCCTTCAGGGCATGCCTGGCTTCCTTGACCCAATCATAGAAGGCGTAGGGTTTATCCAATCTTGGCCCATATTGCTGAAGACGACGCCTCCAGATGTATTGATCTGGGTCGAGACTCAGAGCCTTTTGCCAATGCTTCATGGCAAGCTCTAACTCGATGGGATCAGCCAGGAGTTGTTGATCAAAGAGACGACGGTGAGCCACTCCCTTACGGAAATGAATCCACCCATTACCTGGATCCGAGGCCAGGGCTTGCTCAAAAGCATCCAGGCAGGAGGCAGACTTGGTGTCCCAATGCCAAAGGTAGAGGGCTTGAGCATAGGCCAACCAAGCCGATGATTGCTGAGTCGACTTGGCTTGCCGATGGAGCCAGCCCAGGTCAGGCCGCTCCAAACCTTCGAATAGGTCAGGAGAGGCCTTTTGGGGAACTGGTTCGGCCATGAAGCTTAAAAACTCTTCCTGACTTGGGCCTACATAACGAATGCGTCCACTTTCATTGATGAGGAGGGTGTATGGCACTGCAGGGAGTTCAAGCAAGTTCAGGGAATCCACCCAGAGCGGCCAATCCATATCCTTCCATTGCATGAACAAGGCAGCTCGGTCTGGATGTTGTTCCTGAATCAGGCCGACCACTTCTAGCTGCCCAGACTGACGATAGGGTTCGGTGACGTCGTGCCACCCGGGCACGTGCTGGCGGCAGCCAGCTCACCAACTAGCAAAAAGATGGAGGACGATCTTTTTTCCGAACCACTGATTCAGATGCCTGGGACTGCCATCAGATGCATCTGGGAACCATTGATCTGGAAAGCTATCCCCAACGTTGAAGGGAGATTCAGCCTTCGTTTGCATGGAACCACCATACAATGCCGAGGCCAGGATGCCAAACCATAGGCAGGTTTTAGGACAAAACATGAGGCACATTAGCGCCCATTGGGCAGCAGATCAATCGAGCTTAGGACCCAATTTCAACAAGGATGTGAAGCGAAGCAGCAAACCAATAGCTGCCACACACAATCCCGAGGCAAACCCAATCCATATCCCCAATGCTCCTAGTCCAAGGGAGAAAGTCAACCAATAGCCCAGGGGAGCGGTAACCAACCAGTAAGCCAGGATAGCAATGACAGCCGGCACGGTGACATCTTGCATCCCGCGTAGGATGGAAATAATGACCACCTGAAGACCATCGAATACCTGAAAACAAGCAGCCACGATTAACAGAGTGATGGCCAGGGAGATGACCTCGGGATCCTCGATAAACCAACCTACAAGCCAAGGACCCTTCAACAGAAAGATCGCGGCAAATCCGCTCATGATCAGCAAAGTATGCCCGATAGCGACGCTACCAATACGTCGAAGGCGATGACGCTCCCCGGCCCCAATGGCCTGACCCACCCGAATCGAGGTGGCCATGCCCAGACTGAGAGAAAACATGAAGGTAGTACTCGCACAAGTGAAAGCAATTTGATGGGCGGCCAGCGCCTGAGCATGGATCCAGCCCAGCATGAAGGCACCCAATGCGAAGACACCCATTTCAAGCAGGTGCTGCCAGGCTACGGGAGTGCCAAGCTGACGTAACTTTTGTATGATGGGTGCAATCTTTCCACCTGCAGATCGTTGTTGAGTGAATCGCGCCATGGAGGGCGAATGAGCTATCCAGCTCCCGAGGCAGAGTGCCGCCACCGTCCTGGATATCAAAGTGGCCAGCCCAGCGCCATTGAGCCCCATGGCAGGAAAGCCGAGGCGACCCCTAATTAAGAGCGCATTGAGAAGGATGTTGAGCAGAACACCACCCAGCATGATGAAGGTTGGTATCCACGGACGGTCAAGTGACTCACAAAATTGTTTTTGGGTTAATCCCAGGAAGAGAGGGATCAGACTCGGGGCTACCCACCAAAGGTAAGGACCTGCAGCTTCGATGACCGATGGCGGTTGACCCATCCATGGAAGCAGCCAGCGCATGGCCATCAAGAGGAGCGCCAACGGTATGGCTGTCATCCATGTCAGCATGCGTGCCGCCTTCCAAGTGATCGCTACCCTTTGAGTGTCCCCTGCCCCGAAAGCATGGGAGGTCAATACGGCAATGGATGAAAGCATCCCAAACCCAAAAACCAAAGGGAGATGGAATAGATTGACCACCAAAGAGGCAGCAGCGAGGGCCTCAACACCTTCCGAGCCCACCATCACCGTATCGGCAATACCAATGAGGGTCTGCCCCACCAAACCGGCCATGATGGGTAAGGCTAACTGCCAGATGGCACGCGCCTCAGAGAGACTCCCAGCAGGAGTCGACACATGATTCATGCCCTAGGAAAAGGACTTCTTGAGGTAGGAAAGGCTTTGTGCGGCAATGGCTTCTGGCCCTTCCTCAAATCGAAAGACTTCGACTGAAACATAGCCCTGGTAGCCCACTTGATTGAGAGCCTGAGCAATGGGAACAAAGTCCACCTCACCGAATCCAGGGCCCTTTAAGTTGGCATCGTTGGCATGGAAATAGGCAAAGTGCTGGGCAGATTCTTGAATAATTTGGGGGATGGGTTTGCCCATGGAGCACATGGCCTTAACGTCGAGGATGATCTTGAAGGCTGGAGAAGGAATCCTCTGAATAAAAGAGATGGCCTCAGCAGCGGTGTTGACAAAATTGGTTTCAGAAGGTGCCAGCGGTTCAAAGCAGATGGTGACCCCAGCCTCTTCAGCATCTGCCACCGCAGGTGCGAAGACTTCGCTAGCCCATTGAGTGGCTTGATCAAGGCTGACACCGGGTTCGAGATTGCGTTGCTTGGGGGATCCCACCACGATTGATTTGCCCCCAAGATCGTGACAGAAACTCACCAGATCCCTGAAATACTGCTGAGTCCTTTGCCTGACCGCATGATCCGGGTGGGTCATGTGCATCCCTTCGGCTTCCACAAGGACCCAGTGAATGCCACTGATCTCAAGCCCATGCCGAGCCGCCAGATCTTTGATTTCGCTGCGGCGCTGCTGAGACACATCGGTCACATATTTCGCACACGTGAAGGGAGCTATCTCAATACCATCGTATCCCAAGCCACTGACATATTCGAAGGCTTTTTCGAACGACCACTCCTTGAAAATCTCGTTGCAAATGCCGAACTTCATGAAGGTATGTAGCCAAAAACCACTTGGGATTACCATTGGTTTTTTGGAAGATCATCCATCCACAACCTGATCCAATGCCTGATCGATCCTGTCTCGACGATCCGAAGCGAGGCTCAAGTCAACGGAACGAAGCTGATTCGCTTCCATGACCTGATCGCTAAAGTCCCAGCCACGTGCTTCATCTACGGCCTTACGCATCTGGTCAAACCACCAGGTAGCACGCTGGAGTCGTCTTTGCGATCGGCGACGTCGGGCTAGATGGCGTTGATTGGAGAGTCCCAGTTCAAGTTGTTCATTGTTCCATTTCATACGGCCTCATCCTGACAGCCACCCTGAGTCATTTACTGTCCTAGGGTATTTTTTTCGATCGGTCACCTGATGGGGCAACTCGCCACGCTACAGATGATTCGGCTGGTTTTTGGGTGCTGCTTGGCATCGGGGGATGCACTCTGATCAGGTTGCATGGCACGTAGAAATCGCCATCCCAAGCGGCAAAACGGGCATGAAACTTGCTCATTTTATAGATGTGGATGACCCCGCACGTTCTTAAACCATCTTGAGCACCCAGCTCAGACAAGACTTTGGGATACTTTTTCCTTGTCACACGAAAGCCGATTGTGTAAACACATTGTAAATACAAACGAGTGCCAAATCCTGAATCTTGAACGGGGTACAAACACTCAAACCCACCGGAGGGCTATGATGAAATCCTCACACTACCTTCTTCTGCTTGGCTACCTGATTCCATGGCTTGCTCATGCTCAGATCACCATTACCTCGGATGACATGTTCAACCAACCGGGCGAATATTACCGAGCTTACTCCAATCAGCCACCTGAATTGCTTCAAAGATTTCCAGTCACCGTTGGCGATCTGATTGGTGACAAAGGAGGGCCTCACTACTGGGATTTCAGCGAAGGTCCCACCGATGAAATCTACCGATATGATTACATCGAAAAGGAGAAAAACATCATCTGGAATGATTTCCCAGATGCCACGATAGCCGAGCGTTCCTACCGTGAAAGCGAACCTGGCGATTATACATACATCCTCTTTGATGAAGTCAGCAACATGGGACGCAAGGTATTTGGCTTCTGGACCATCAACGTCCAGTTCGATAACCCTTCCACACTGTTCAAGCTTCCCATCGTGGATTTTCCGTCGGAAATGAATTATGGGGATACTTGGACCACCACAGCGGAATACCCCAACACGCTGCTCGGCATCCCTGCAGTCTACACCGAAGTCCAATCCTTCGAGGTCGATGCCTACGGTTTCATCGAATTGCCAGAATTAGGGGTCCTGGAGTGCCTGCGTATCAACTCGGTCAAGGACTTCTCAGCTGCCATTGATTTCAATGGTACGGGGACCTTTACCAACATCGATCGACAATTTGCTCGGATTTACTATTGGCTGGTTCCTGGCAAGGGAATCGCGGCACAGATGGTTTCCGAACCCAGTGGTAATCCGGTTTCCGAGCAATTCAATCTAGCCAGCATGTTCCAGCGCATGTTCGAGACCAACAAGCAGGCCAGGGATGCTGGATGCAGCGAAGCTGAGCCGGTCTCCGGATTGAATATTGTCTACCAGCCCAACCTGGTCCGGCTCAAATGGAATGAAGCATCTTGCGCTCAATCTTACCGAGTCCAGACTGCAAACGCCCAGAAAGCAATCTTGGAGTGGATTGATCTTTCTCCACCCAACTACAAAGAGACATTCTTTATCGACACCCTGCTCAAGGGCAATAAAGTGAAGTTATACCGGGTTATTTCAGAGAGAAACAACTGAGCCAAAGTCCCCTTCCAGGGCAAATCAAAATGAGGTCATGTTGACAGTGCCCTCAGACAAACAGAAAGGCTGATTGATGAAAAAGACATCTGTATTGCTTAGGAACCCATCCGGGCGCTCTAGGGGTCTAATCGGGGCTTTCACACTCATCGAGTTGCTGGTGGTTATCGCTGTGATTGCCATTCTGGCAGCACTGATGCTCCCTGCTCTCTCGGTAGCCAAAGCAAGAGGCAGGCAAATCGCCTGTGCCAGCAATTTGCGTCAGGTGGGGCTGGGCATGACCCAGTTTGTTCATGATACCGGCTACTACCCTGTTTACAATTTTGATCCCAGTGTGGCCATGAAGAACATGTATTGGCCTGACGAGATTCAGCCCTACACCGGTGCTGCCTGGATGGATGAGCTCTACCGTTGCCCGGATTACCGTGGGATCACTCTGGAAGGAAACGAAGACGGCAGCATGTTGGGTAGCTATGGATACAATGCCAACGGCACGAAGTTTACGCCCAGCAAATATGGACTAGGCGGCACCTTGGCAAAAGTTTTCCTGCAGGAGGAACTCGATGACCTCAGTGGAGGGGTGTTGCGCATCAAGGAATCCATGGTCAGGGCACCGAGTGATATGATTGCCATAGGTGATGCTCATCTGGTCTGGACACCAGCCGCCTTCATGGAGACGCTCTATGGTGCGGAGTATGCCACGGAAAACTACAGCGGGATGGGGATGCTCGACATCAATAGCCGTGACGGTGTCCAGCGACCATCTTGGCCAGGTAGTGAGGGGATCCTCGATGCAACTCAACGCCGCCACGATAGCCGCTACAATATCAGTTTCTGCGATGGGCATGTGGAGACCATTCGAAGGGAAGGATTGTTTGCTCAAACCGAAGCCTCGCTGCGGCGGTGGAACAATGACAATGAATCCCATGCCAACTTCCTTATCCACAAGACCCAATAAGCTCCGGCTCTAGCAAAAGCCCATTCAAACGACACCCTTTACTTACTCCGAGTCCTGAAGGCTCTTCTGCTGATGTTGCAAAAAACGGCACCAGGCCCCCTGCTCATCCACATCTTCCAGCGAACGTAATCGCTTGACAGTCAGGCCAGCATGACTGAGTCGCTCAATGGTTTGGTGGTAAACGGTGCTCTCACTCCAAGAAATACCCGTGAAGAGGTCAGGATGGTCTCGTTTTAACCCAATCAGCCAGTAGCCTCCATCCTCGGCCGGCCCTATCACTGCATCATGTGTGATCAGTCCCTCAAGGGCTTGGGTGATATCCTTATGATTGATATAGGGGCAGTCAGCTCCGATCACCACGACGGCCTGATGGTGCCTTAAAGCCGATTGCACGGCTCGGCGAAGCCGGTCCCCCAAGTCACCTTCTCCCTGTGAACCGACGACCCAAGATGGCCGGCGACACATGCCAAGAGCCCAGTCCACTGATTCGGGTGGGGTCACCCTCAACTCAACTCGATCGAGGCATGCCAGCTGATCAAGCAAGCATTCGAGCAGGGTTTGATAAGCCTCGAGGGCTTTGGCCTCTCCCAGATCGGCAGCAAGTCGAGTCTTGGCGAAGCCTGGCAAGGGTGCTTTGAGGAGGACTACCCAGGCCGTTGAAAACGATTCCGTCGGAGGAATTCGCCCCATCAGGCAATTTCAGATTGATGGAATTCCAGCCAGTCGTCGAGGTTGTTCAGGTTGATCGCATCACGCGGAGCTTCTGGTCCATCACTCAGACCGTTGGCCTGCAAAATCGCCTGACGCGTCTCGTCAGCGTGAATGTAGCCAGTGATGGCCGCATTGATTGCATTGATGGATTCCTGGTCCAACTTCACCTCTGGTTGTGAGCGTATCCAGGCCTCGAGTTGTGGGTAGGTAGGCTTACTCTGAGCGATGAACTCTAGCGTCGACGCTTTGTCCAAGCCGAGAGCATCAAGTACCATCTGATCGTAACCGCCCCCGCAGCCTGGATAGCCGTCTGCAAGCTTGCCTGCCACTTCTAGAGATACCTTCTGCCAGAATCTTGGAAGATGAAGAACGCCCATAGGGCCTGCAACACCTGAACTAATGGTAGGGACTATTTTGCTCATGGGAATAAGGATTAGATGCGGAGACAATAGTTTGTTTGAAGCGTAGGGTCAACGGGTTTCAAAGTCTCCGACCCAGGAGCAGACATCTCCCACAAACAGCAAGGCTTGGACATTGAGTTGGAGCCAGTTATGACTTGACGCACAGCCATGTCCAGCCAACCTATGAGGGCACTATTTATCCTCATGAAACATTTTGTTGATCCCTTGAAGATTTCAATCATGCGACAGGTCGCCCTGGGCTTGATTGCAGGTCAAACCTTGGTCTGGACTCAGGCCGATTCAGACTGGCCGCAGTGGAGAGGACCCGCTCGAGACGGGCACTCCAGCGACACCGAGCTTCTGGCCTCCTGGCCTGATGGAGGCCCCAAGCAGCTCTGGATCTACCGTGATGCTGGCAAGGGTTATGCCGGACCCGCCATTGTCGCAGGCACGCTTTACACGATGGGCACTCAAGACAATCAATCCACCCTGATCGCTCTGGATGCCAAATCTGGCAAAGGCAAGTGGACCACTAAAATTGGGGACATTCTAGGTAATGGCTGGGGTGATGGACCTCGAGGCACTCCCAGCGTGGATGGCGAACGAGTCTACGCCATGAATGGCGGGGGGGATCTTGTCTGCGCCAAGACCAGTGATGGTTCCATTATATGGCGAAAGTCCATGAAGGAGCTGGGTGGTAATGTGCCGAATTGGGGATACACCGAGTCAGTCCTGGTGGACGGCGAGAAAGTCCTGGCAACACCAGGCGGCGACAAGGGGACCGTGGTCGCACTGAACAAAATGACCGGTGAGGTCGTTTGGCAAAGTCAAGATCTCCAGGAAAACGCACACTATTCATCGATCGTACCAGCCACCATTCAGGGTCAATGGCAATACGTTCAACGAACCGAGAAATCCATCTTCGGTATTCACGCTGAAACAGGTGCGGTTTTGTGGAAGACGGATTTTCCTGGACGCACCGCCGTCATCCCCACACCCATTGTTTACGGCAATCGCGTTTATGTGACCGCTGGTTATGGAACAGGGTGTAAGGCAATCGAAATCATGGCGAACATGGAAGTGAAGGAACTCTACTCCAACCGTCTGATGAAGAATCATCATGGAGGTGCCATCCGAGTGGGAGCTCACGTCTACGGCTACTCCGACGGGGTAGGCTGGCTTTGTCAGGACCTAGAGACCGGAGAAGAGGTTTGGTCCGACAAAGAATCTCTGGGTAAAGGGGCACTTGGCCTTGCGGATGGGAAATTGATTTGTCTGGACGAAGGCAGTGGTAAGGTCATGCTCATTGACGCTTCCCCTGAAGGATTCAAGCCAAGAGGCTCCTTCACGTTGGATCCTCAGTCAGAAATACGAGCCTCACGAGGCAAGATCTGGACCCACCCAGTCGTGGTAGATGGCAAACTCTATCTTCGCGACCAGGATCTGATTTACTGCTACCAGGTCAAATAAGCTGCTATCAAGCGCCTGGCTCCTCCAAAGCTGGACGCCCAATGCTTCTCGAAAAGGGACCTCCAAACAAGGAGGTCCCTTGTTTTGTCATGGGCTCAAAGGTCCGGGAGCCTGGGTTGCTGAGCAAGTCCCATAAGCCGGCCAGCAGGGTAATCATCGCTCCAATCATCCCTCAAGCTGCATGGCCTCCTGGAGCTTCGAATCGATGGTTTGGCATAGGGTTTGGATGGGTCCAGCAGCAAGGTCAGTCAACGGGAGCCGAACAGGCCCTAAATCCAAACCATGCCACTTCATGAGCTGCTTGGTTGCCGGCAAGTAGCCCGACTGCGCGAGCAGGCCTATCATGTCAGCAGCGGCCTGTTGAAGTTGGCGAGCCAGGGGAAGGTTACCGGCTTCATAAGCTGCAATGAGCTTACGATAAAGCGGTGCTGCAAAGTTATAACTGCTTCCAATGACCCCGTGTGCTCCAAGGATCACCGCCTGAAGCATGGTTTCGTCTGAACCATAAAACATCTCACATTGCTGATCCCAGCGCTGGAGGCAGCTCAGCAACTCCAGTGGGTTGACTTGGCTATATTTGATGCCTCGAAAGTTTGGGATGCGCTCCAGGGCAAGCTCAATGAATGCTGCAACCGGTAACTCAACACCCGTCATGCCGGGAATGTGATAATAGTAAACTGGGCAATCTTTTGCACGCCGGGCAATACATTCCACCCATTGAACCAGGGCAGACACATCAGCTGGTTTAAAGAAATAAGGAGCCATGACACCGACAGCACTTGCTCCTTGATCGGCAGCATGGGCGGCCAAATCCTCCGCATGGTTCAGGCAATTATCCCCGACGTGTATCATCACCTTCAACCCTGCATCCCGGCCAGCTTCCATCCATTGCTCGGTGAGCAAAAAACGTTCAGCAAAAGTCAGTGAGGCGCATTCACCGGTGGTGCCATTGACGAAGACCCCATCCACACCCGATTGCTTGAGATGCTTGGCCATGGGCTGGATCATAGAAAGATTCAAGCCACCGTCGGCTTGAAACGGGGTAAAGGGAGCGGCAATGAGTTGCATGGTCTTGGCTGACAATGAATTGATTTGGGATGAAAGACTGTCGATTCTCAGGGCACGGCCCATAGGTTGCAATCCAGAAATCCTTTCACCGTTGGGCGGGAGCTCGATAAGGGCTCCACAGCAGCCGCCCCGCCGTCACGGGATTTCAAACACAGCCATGACAGGCCGATGATCTGAACCCAAGGCCCACATTGGCGAACGCATCACAAAACTCTTTTCGAAACAGAGAAAGCGAAACAAGGATGGAGTCACCAAAATATAATCCAGGCGGGAGTGGCTGTCTTCTGATTGAAAAAAATGTGTCCAAGCCGCATGGATTCGCCCTTGAGACTTAGACCAACCATGCGCTTGACCTGGGACGCCTTCGATCGGGCGTGTGTCCTTCAAAGCATATCTCCCTCGACCAAGGAGACAGGAAAGGGTCCTTGATTTTGGGTCATCATTCAAATCCCCAAGCAGTACCATCCAGGCATCAGGATATTTTTGATGCGCCTGCTCCATCAATGATTTCAGCAACATGGCTTCGCTGGTTCGAAGATCCCATTGATCGGCATAGTTGACTTGCCTCTTGGACTTGAGGTGGGCTCCCCATAGCTTGAGTTGCTTTCCTTGCTTGAGGGCAAGATCGACTTCCATGAATCCCCTTGAGGGTTTGAAGCCACGGCCATAGAGCACGAAAACGTTGGTGTGATGGTGCCTCACCCTTATGGGTTTAAACTGACTCAGTAGTCCGAGATGGATCGGAGAGCCAGGTGTTTCTAGAAAAACCCGAAACGGGTAATAAAGTCCCTGATCAGTTAACTGACTGCTGAGTGCTTCAAGGGCCTGATGCGAACCGAGTTCTTGGAGCAGGACCACATCAGCCTGCAGGCTTAATAAGGACTGGTGAATGACTTCCCTGCTCCGTGGTGACTTGGTTTGGTAACCCTCATGAGATTGGATTCGGTAATGTTGCAGGTTGTAAGTCGCGAGCGACACTGTCTGCCCCGCCCAGACCTGCTCTATACCAAAGCATAGAAGAGACAAGAGCAGGTAATACGCCTGTAAATGCTTGGCACATGGCAAAGCTGCACACAGGG
>Ga0181576_10001272_pt1 | contig 19214 bp, 18 predicted proteins | sample 101ome_22_FD_132464 | JGI IMG/M metagenome (GOLD analysis project Ga0181576, IMG submission 132464) | Coastal salt marsh microbial communities from the Groves Creek Marsh, Skidaway Island, Georgia - 101412BT metaG (megahit assembly) | ecosystem: Environmental > Aquatic > Marine > Intertidal... | reverse complement strand
GCATGGCTGACCCTGATGTCACAAAACTACCGATCCCAACCACTTGGCCAGAGGATGGTGGGCCATTCATTACACTACCATTGGTAATAACTGCTGACCCTAATACAGGAGTCCACAACATGGGTATGTATCGGGGTCAAATCTTCGGGCCTAAAGAGGTTGGATTACACTGGCAGCGTCACAAGCACGGAGCTGACCACGCTGCCGATTCCGGTGATAATAGAATGCCTGTTGCAATTTGTATTGGCGGGCCCCCGGAATTGATTTTCTCAGCGATTGCACCACTTCCGGACAATCTATCTGAATACGAATTTGCAGGTTTACTGGGAGGTAGCCGACTACTACTGACAAAATGTCTGACTAACGATCTGTATGTTCCGGCAGAAGCAGACTTCGTGATTGAAGGTTACACGATTCCTGGAGAGACTAAACTCGAAGGTCCATTTGGTGATCACTTCGGCTACTACTCATTGGCTGAGCAGTATCCTTTCATGCATGTAACCGCAATCACTCACAGAAAAAATGCAGTCCTACCAGCAACCATAGTTGGAGTTCCACCAATGGAAGACGGATATCTTGGTGAATCGGTGGGAGATGCCTTCCGACCGGTATTGAAATTTCAACACAGAGATGTCGTTGATCTCTTCCTACCATTGGAAACAGGATTCCATAATCTAGCGATTGTGGCTAGCAAACAACGCTACCCCCGACAGGCTCGCAAGACTGCATTGGGGTTACTTGGCGCTGGTCAATTGATGTTCCTCAAATCGATTATCGCTTGTGACCCAGAACATCCAGTAAAGGATCTAGATGCTCTTCTTGACGTTCTGGACTCAAAGGTAGATATTTCGGGCGATGTTCAAGTTCTGAAAGGTCAAGTTGCTGACTCACTTGCACATGCCTCACCTCACCTAAATGTCCATGACAAAGTGATGATTGATGCCTCAAGCCCAACTCATGATGATCCGATGTTTGGGCTGACAATTCCAGATGGACCCGGTGAATCATTGATTGATTCGGTAAGCCAACTTGAAGGAATTACTCAAGTCAGAATGCTACGTCCTTCGATGATGGTTGTAACCACACATATCGAAGGTGGACCAAGGCCAGAAGAATCTGTTGAAACCGTCAATGAGGAAGGGGCTGCTGCGCAGAGAGAACATATCATGAATCTCAGAGATTCTATTTGGTCGTTAGATGGCTCTGAAAATCTGCGCTGGCTATTCATCACCGATGATGATGCAGACTTACAGGCAGATGGATGGCGAAGGAAACTTCTCTGGCAATTCTTCTGTAGATTCGATGTGGCAAGGGACTTACATTTCGATGAGAATCGTTCCCGACTTGCTTGGGATGCTACAGCACCTATCCCAAGTGAGACAGGCCCCCATCCAGTTAGGCGCTGGCCCGGTGTTACCCTTCATGACCCTGAAGTAGAGGCTAAGGTTGAGGCTTGGATGAAAGAAAATAATCTATGAGGACGAATTATGGGAGTCAAAGAAATTCTCGAATTCGTGAAAGTCGAGCATACTCTCTTCTCATTACCATTCGTTCTAATCGGTTACATTCACGCTCACAACCAATTCATGGATGAGCTTCCAGGCGACTCTAGTTGGATTTCTATCGAAATTGTTTGGATTCTAATTGCAGCGGTCGGGGCAAGGGGTCTTGCAATGACTCTGAATCGTATCATTGATCGAGATATTGATGCTCAAAATCCACGTACTGAAAGCCGACATCTAGTAAGTGGTTCGATGTCAATGCGAACCGCTTGGAATTTAGGTCTGGCATTCTTGATTATGCTTTTATTCAGTGCCTGGCAACTAAATGAAGTCGCTTTAATGATGGCTTGGTTACCCGTCTTGGCATTCGTAATCTACCCTTACACCAAGCGTTACACTTGGGGTTGTCACCTTTGGTTGGGGCTCTGCCTTGGTTTGGCTCCCGCGGGTGCTTGGTTGGCGCTTTCGGCAGATGTCCATGGGTGGGATGCAATACTAGATTCGCATTGGTATCCTACTATCTTCTTCATCAGTTTAGGAGTAGCTCTGTGGATTACTGCCTTCGATATCAATTATGCTCGTATGGATGTTGAAAGTGATCGCAAACAAGGAATCCATTCCTTCCCAGCGAGATTTTCCGAACAAGCAACTACACGAACATCGGTGCAACTGACTTTACTTTGGTTTGCATGCTTCGCAATCGCTGATCCTATGGATGAAATCTATTTTCTTGCAGCGGCGGGAATAATGGCAATTGCAAATATCGCAGTTGTCGTTGCCAGAGAAAGACTTGCAGATTTCCAAACGACTCTCTTTCGAGTCTCGATGTTAACCGGTTGGGTCTTACTGGCAGCCATAATCATGCATGGCCCAAGCGCTGTTGGAACGCAATAAGAGGTTAGGTTCAACATCAGAGTTCAATAACTCCCAAGATAAGCACGATATCACTAAGGTGATGCCAATGTCAGATGTCAGCATGTTCCATCTTCATTCGGAATATGATACAGCAGGGGATCAAGAACAAGCTATTGACAAACTAATGGAACAAATCGAATCAGGTCAAGAGCGCTGTGTATTGATGGGGGTTACAGGCTCTGGCAAGACCTTCGCTATGGCAAATATCATTCAAAGATTGGGATTGCCTACGTTGATTTTGTCTCATAACAAAACTCTCGCTCGACAGTTATGGCAAGAGATGAGCGAGCTGTTTCCAGAGAATGCTGTAGAATACTTCGTTAGTTACTACGATTACTACCAACCAGAGGCTTACCTGCCTAATCGAGACTTATACATCGATAAAGAATTGCAGATGAATGAGAGAATTGAACAAGAACGATTCTCCACTGTTGCAAGCCTTGTTACTCGTCCTGATGTGATAACTGTTGGAACAGTTAGCGCAATTTATGGTTTGAATCCTCCAGAAGCATTTCAGGAATCCTATTTGCATTTGCAGGTTGGGGAAGCGCGAGAACCACAGGATGTAATGCGTGACTTGGTTGAGATGCAATATCGAAGAACAACCGGAGACATTGCTAGAGGAGATGTCAGACTTCGAGGAGAAGTCCTCGATGTCTGGATGCCCAGTCGAGATGATCCCATCAGGATTCGATTCGGCTGGGATGGAATAGAAAAAATCACAGTTTGCGAAGCCGTTTCTTGGGAACCACTTGATGAGTTCGAAGAGGCTTGGATTCATCCTAAGGAGTTCTACATGACCAGCGAGGATAGATTCCTGCAAGCGATTGAGGACATCGAAGATGAACTAGATGAAAGAATAAATTTCTATGAGAGAAAAGGTAGAGACTTAGAAGCTCATAGAATTGAGCAGCGGACTAAGTTCGATTTAGAGATGCTACGCGAGACCGGTTCTTGCAAAGGCGTCGAAAATTACTCCATGCACTTCGACGGAAGACAACCTGGGGAGCGCCCATATTGCTTACTTGATTTCTACCGTTATTGTGCTGAATCATATCATGGCGGTGGGGAGAAATATTTGGTAATCATGGATGAGAGTCACGTCACATTACCACAAGTGGGCGGTATGTTTGGCGGAGATTGGTCAAGAAAAGCCAATCTGGTTGAATACGGGTTCAGACTTCGTAGTGCCCATGACAATCGTCCGCTAAAGCTCGCAGAATTCCAAGAATTGATTCCTCAGATGCTCTATGTCAGCGCAACTCCTGGAGAAAGGGAGTTGCGCCACCTAGCTGAAATTTCAGGCAAAACAGTGCATGAAGGATTGCTACACGCACCAGCCGCAGGAGGTGCAGGTGAACCTGATGTTGACAAGAAAGTTGCAAGATATTCGATGGAAGAGATTCTCGTTGACCTGCCCGAAGTTGTTAGAATGGAAATTCGTCCTACTGGGTTACTGGATCCTGATATCGAAGTAAGACCTACCAAGGGTCAGGTCGACGATTTACTCAGTGAAATCAACCAATGTGTTGAGAGAGGAGAACGAGTATTGGTCACTGTGATGACGATTAAATTCGCTGAAGAAGTTGCAGAGTATTTGCTCAAAATGAATGTCAAAGCACACTATCTTCACTCTGAAATTGATACGATAGAAAGAACTGAAATTATCAAAGCGTTAAGATTAGGTCATATCGATGTAATTGTGGGAATCAATCTTCTTCGGGAAGGCCTCGATATCCCAGAGGTTTCCCTCGTCGCAATTTTTGATGCGGAACGTGAAGGATTCCTAAGGAACGAACGATCATTGTTACAGACCATTGGAAGAGCGAGTCGAAACGAAAATGGAAAGGTGATTTTGTACGCCGATTCCGTATCTCCTTCAATGGAGGCTGCAATAGTGCAAACAAATGCAAGAAGACGTAGGCAAGAGGCATACAACGCCGATAATGGAATCACCCCGAAGACAATTCAAAAGGCACTACCAGTAATGGGTGCAGAAGTTGAAGATTTGATGGCCGGAGCTGCAGGAAAAGGCAAGGCTGGAGGACGAAGATTGGTCGCTCGTAAGCCAGGAACGAAAGGCCTTGATGGAATCGTTAAGAAATTTGGACTCGGGGCTGGTGCATGGAATTCGACAGATTCTGTTCTGGATAACATAAGCCAACCAGAATGGGTTGATGCCGCATACGAGGCATTGACTGAAGATGATGTTGAAGATACTCCAATTGACCATAGTGAGCGAAGCAAATTGATTGAGAGGCTTGAGAAAGAAATGAAACAGGCAGCAGCTAGACTTGACTTCGAAAGAGCTGCGGCACTTAGAGATCGAATCTATCAGATTCAGACTGCGAAATAATACAAAATATAGAACAATTCCTTTGGAATTGGATTAGTTGTATTGAATACGAAAGAGCGAGCCGGACGAATCGTGGCCGCATACTCGCGTGATGACTTCTCGGCTCCAGTCGAGGATTATGACTTCGGTTCTGTAGACAGTCCACGTGATCTCATCGATCAAATGGCAAGAGCAGGAGGCTTCACTGCGACCAAACTCGCTCACGCGCGAGATATTCTTAGCGAATCAATGACAAAAACAAATGATGACGGGGTTTTGAATTGGCTCTCATTCCCTGCTTGCCTATGCGCTACAGGAACTCGAGGGTTTTTCCTTGAGGCCGTAAAGCGAAAATCATTCAATGTCATTATCACAACTTGCGGTACATTGGATCACGATATCGCAAGAACCTATCAAGACTACTTCCATGGGGATTTCAATCTCGATGATATCGCTCTCGGAGAAGAGGGGCTAAATCGCCTAGGTAACGTCATCGTACCAAACGAATGCTATGGAGAAATTCTCGAAAGAGTTGTACTTCCTTGGCTGGATGAAATCGAAGAAGAAAGGTTAGCAGCTAATCCGGATAATCCCTGGCTGGGATTTGGATCTGTGGAACTCTGCTGGGCTATGGGAGATCGAATTGAAGACGAAACCTCCCTTCTTTACTGGATTGCAAAACATCGCATACCGATGGTCATCCCTGGACTTTCTGATGGATCAATTGGTGCACAATTATTCATGCATCGATAAAAGAATCCAAACTTCATTGTGGATTTCCTCGCTGACGAGCAAATTCTCTCTGACCTGACTTGGACAGCGGAGGAATCTCATGCATTGATGGTTGGGGGAGGAATTTCGAAACACCACGTAATTTGGTGGAATCAGTATCGTGATGGTCTGGATTCTGCAGTTGGAATTACTACTGCTCCCGAACACGATGGATCTCTCTCTGGGGCTCGACTTAAGGAAGCGATTTCTTGGGGCAAGGTTCGACCTGAGGCACCACATGTTGTTGTAGAAGGAGACGCCAGTGTATTGCTTCCATTATTGGGCGCTGACCTATTCTCATGATTTGCCGTTTTCGGCGTTTTCAATTTACTATTCTGAGTCGCTTTGGCCTATCTAATCCGGGATATTGCTTAAGTGGTGTCTGCGTTGCGCCGTGCTTCATGTCCGTAGAGGCAATGATGCAGAAGATGATTGATGAATTGACCGACGCTATGAAAGATGCTGCAAAGCACGACAAGGGCGTTAACGCAGCTGGAACAAGAGTTCGCAAGACAATGCAGAGCATTAAGGCTGCAGCACAGGACGTTAGGAAGCAAGTCCAAGCAGACCGCTCCTGAACATTAGATTACGATCGATTGTTTTCATTCGCTCTGCGAATGAGCGAACAGTTCCATCAACCCCACTCGCATAGCGGTTAGAGGCCTCCATCCCTCTTCTCGACCAGATGCTATCATTGCATTGTGCAATGGAACTAGATTAGGTCGAGAAATTTGGCCATCAAATTGCTGTGAGGCTGGACTGGGGACATTGGTAAGAGATTCTACTGTATGGCTAAGATGTAGTGCGTCAGTATATCTCCCCCATAGCAATTTCATTTCGTCTAAAACCGCACTTGAACTCCAAGCGCGGCGACCTGCCAAATCAATCACTCGATTTGGGATTTCAGCATCAGTCAATGAAATCTGTACGATTGCATCTGTAACATCACGAATGTGTACCCAGTGACGAGCATCGATATCGGCAGGAGGGTTTTCCTGTGAACCATTCTTCACCCAATCAATCCAATCTGACAAAACTTCAACACCCCAACCATTTACCTGTTGAGGCACCAGAATGTCGTGAACTCGAAATGTAAGTTTGGCATTTGGAGTTGAAAAATTAGAGGGAATAACGGCAACATCAATTTCGGATGAAAAAGGAGCATTTTCTCCAATGGCGATAATCAAATCTGAATCTTCTTTATCCTCAGTGAAGGTTGCACCAGCTCGTTCTAATCGGTCAGCAAGTGCTAGATATACTGCATCTTGCCTCCCAATAAGGTGGACCGCCTTTGTCATTAAAACTAGCGAGAAGGGTTTCCCTCATGGTTATGATGGCTGCAAAATCAAGCCGTAGTTACCGCAGCTTGCTCTTTTGCGATGAAATGATCTAGACAATTACGTACAATTCCCACAATCATATCAATCTCGGGGCTTGTTAAACCGAAATGGGGGGTAAATCGTAAGGCGTTTTGGCCTCCGTGAATTACACCTAACCCCTGCTCTCGACACCACTCTTCGATTCCCCCGAAGCCAACTACAGGGAATCTGTGTGGGTCTAATTCAGCGCATAGCAGCAAACCAGTGCCCTGTACCAAAGAAATGCAATCTGGATAATCTGCTTGTAATTCACGTAATTTCATGAGGAATTCATCCCCAGAGTTTCGGATATTCTCACGCATTGCTGGTGTTATTCTATCCAAAACTGCAACTGCGGTCTCAAGAGCACGTGGGTTAGTCGTCATAGTATTTCCATAAATCCCTACCACATACAATTCCGCAGCACGCTCACTTAATCCTAGAACTGAGAGAGGATATTGACCTGCGTTCAGTGCTTTTGACCAGGTCTCTAAATCAGGCACCTCCGCATCTTGGAAGCCGTCGTAGTCGACTACAGAAAGACAACCTTGACCTCTCAAACCTGCTTGAATTGAATCTACTAACAATAACGATCCGTGTTCTTTAGTTAGCCTTCTAGCTTCATCATAGAACTCTCGGGTAATGCATTGACCAGGGCTGCCTTCTCCTTGGATTGGCTCCATTGCCATAATTTCGATAAAGAAGCCTTCTTCATCAGCGCGAGCAAAGGTTGCTTGTAAGTCAGAAATATCGTTAGGCTCGACAATGATTGTATTGTCATCTCTGAAAGTTGCTAAATTATTCCTATATCCATCCTTACAGGAATCAGATATGGTTGCTGGACGTTGTGTTCTGCCGTGGAATGCCTGCCTCAGTGCGACTAATTTGATTGGTTTGCCCTCATGTCGTCCGCCTTTAGCAGTCATTTCATTGGCATTAACGTCTGCAATTCTCATTCCAATGGTAACTGATTCAGATCCGCTGTTCAGACAAACGAATCGTGAGAATGGACAATCCCCCCTTGTATGCCCAACCTCCTTTCGTAAAGCATCAGCCAATCTTTTCTGGCTAAATGAAGCGGTCATTACATTGGCCATTACCCAGTTGTCGCTCATTGCATCAATAATTTGGTCAGGGCCATGTCCTGCCCCAAGCATACCGTATCCACCATTATCATGGATAACTCTTCCATGTGATGTGATTATCCATGGGCCTCTAGCAGCTATCGGAATGTAGGGGTTAACTGTCTCTGGCTTGTAGAAGTTGACATAATCTTCCTGGAGTTTGGTGATTAGGTCTGATTCATCTAACATCAGAGTTGCGGCTCCGACTTCATCCCGTAATGCAGAATGGGTCTCATGTGCTTCAGAAATCGCCCTTACCAAGTCTGAATCAGTGTTGACAAATTGTTCTATCACTGAATCTTCCAAACCTACGGTTCGGACATTTCCGGAATTTGCTCGTATGTCAGCCAGTAGGTCGTATGCTCCAGCCATCAATGTTCCAACGAGCACCCGCTCATCAATATTCTCAATAATTTATTCATCAATTTACAGAATCTAAAGATTCTGGTTTTTTTTGGAATCAAAGCGATTCTGCCGATCTTTGAGTGAAAAATGGTTCAAACTCAAAGTTCTGATAATCATATAAAAAATTAAATCAGTTTTAATTTTCTAATTTAAATTTTAATTATTGAATGAAATTTTCAACTGAATTATCAGCCAATCTTAACACATAGTATAAGTGCTAATCCGCAGAAGGCAACCTAGGGACAAGCACGGGGGATGCACTAGCCCAACGCAAAACAGAGGGAAAAAAATGAGCGAAGAATACCGAATCCAGGAATTGCTTCAGAGAGAGGTTTACGTCGGAGAAACATTAGTCGGCGTGATTACAGGAGAAAGATCACATCCACGAGATGAATTCGTCAAATCAATGCGGCTTGAGGTCGTTGATGATGTAGCAGGCGAATATATGCGAAAGCCAGCAGACCATGCACCACTGTCGAAAGAGTTAGTCCACAGCATAAGGCCAGATGGAGGCGTAAAGCTCTCGAAATCAATGAGGGAATTACAGCGAAGGTGGCGCAATACCATTCGCATAGACGAACAACTTTGGGCGCCAGATGAATTGGTTGATCGTGCGGTAATGGACAATGATGGAGTCGACATAGGAAATGTCGCAGGATTTGTAAAAGTCAAACGTACGTATCGTGGTGTTGTTGTGAATACTCACGCAATCCTCCGACGCAAATACAACCTCCCCGAACAATTGATTATCCCCGTCAAGCAATTAGCTAGAACTACCGCCTTCTTGGATGAATTGATTCTTCGGTGCACCGTTACAAGACTGGTTACTTTGCCGAGTTATTTACAATTAAACGGCGATTCTGAGTAATTTATCGAGTTTCTTACTTTCACTAAGGCAGTTGAATTGGTGGGCATGGCAGGATTTGAACCTGCGACCTCCCGGTTATCAGCCGGGTGCTCCAGCCAAGCTAAGCTACACGCCCCTGAGCAAACTTGCGACATACATACCCATTTTGAAGATGCCCATCCGGCTATATTCGTTATTGAATGCCAATAGGAGAAGTCATGAAGGACTCACTACTCGCAGGGTCCACTCATGCCGGTTGTGAGTGGTTCCTCAGGCCGAGCGATTGCAGAGGCATTGGCTCCGTTATTGGAAATGAAATACGTTGAATTAATCACTCGAAGATTTCCCGATGGAGAGGGCTATGTTAGAGTACCATCCAAATCTATAGATTCAGTTCGTAGCGAACCTGTCATATTGGTATCAAATACCTATCCAGACTCAGGCGTACTTGAGACTATTCTCCTTATGGAGGCTCTTGCTTCAGTGAGAGCAGGAGATCTTTCGAATTACAAAAATGAGGAGCCCCAAAGTCTTCCAGATGTTGGCCCTGGAATTTTCTTGGCGATACCATACTTTGGATACTCTCGCCAAGACAAGAGATTCTCACCTGGCGAGGCTGTAAGTGCTCGAGTTATCGGAGAGATGTTGGCGCGCTGCTGTGATGGAATAGCTATTCTAGATCTTCATGCACCTGAAATACTCGAGGATTTATCCGTGCCTGTTGAATTTGTCAGCGCTATGCCGGAGATTGCAGACAGATTATCAAAAGAAGTGGATCCAGATTTCATTCTGAGTCCAGACAAGGGAGCTATTGACCGAGCAACCGAAGTGGCATCGATAGGCGGATGGGATTTTAGTTATCTCGAAAAGACGAGAATCGATGCCCATACAATCGAACACACCCCGAAAGATCTCGATGTAAACGGAAAGGTTGTTGCGATTGTAGACGACATGATTAGTACAGGCGGCACTATATGCAGAGCTAGTGACGCCCTTCATAGACAAGGCGCCACAGAAGTTCATGCCGCCTGCACACATGGCTTATTCACTGCGGGTGCGATTTCCCGTCTGTCCAATCACGTTGATGGAGTACATAGCACAGATTCTCTTCCAAATCCAAGGGCGGTAGTAAGTTCAGCCCCCGCCCTTGCTCGTGGTCTGAAAAATCTCATGGGATAATCATGGATCATTTCGAGGGCAGAATTTCTTCCTCCGGTTTCACCAGTGGCGATAGAATAGTCGTCGGAGATTGGAAGAAATCGCCCCTAGGTTCCTTCACTAATGTAATGTGGGCGAAACCCGATGGAACTCGAGTATTGCTCTCTCCTAGTCAAAAACACGCAGACTATGTATCTTCATTGTACAATTTCGAAGAAGTCCATATCACCCCGATAGAAGTCATACGGAAAACAAGAAGTATCGAAATCATAGCCCCTCCTCTGAATATCAAATTACGATGGGGAATTGGAATAGGTTTACCAATTCCAAGACCAAGGTGGTTCATCTCCACAGTAGAGCAACTCGTAGCGAAGGCACTCTTTGGAACCAGTACACATGGATTGACCTGTAATGGATTAAGGGAATGGTACTGTATCTATTCTCTTTCGAAAATCAAACACGCATCAGCATTATGTAATGGAGAGGATTTGGGGAATCCCTCAAATTTCGAAATCAACGCATGTTTTGGATTTAGTGAGCCGCCAAAGAAGCCTTCTTCAGTGCGTTTACGATCGATAATTGAGAGTATTGAACAATTACCGTAGGTAATCCGCTGCGTTTATATGAGCCACGCCGTGCGCCGGACTACCCCACATGAGGAGTGAATCCAATGAGTGTACACATAGCATATGAGACCCCACAAGACGTGCAAGAGCAAGTCTACGAGATGGTAAAGGCCCTAGGAAAGGACGGACGCGGCGCATTAAAGAGAGGTGCAAATGAAGTAACCAAGGCTGCCGAGCGCGGAACAGCGCAAATGGTAGTTATGGCAGAAAATGTCAATCCAGGAGAACTTTTAGCACACATCCCAATGATTTGCAAAGAAAAAGAAATCCCTTTCATCTACGTAGAAGATCAATCATACTTGGCTGAGGCTGCAGGAATGCCAACAGGCACCCGCACAGCTGCAATAGCGGTCATGGACGTTAGCAAGGATGGCGCTGAGCGCTTCAATGAAGTCAAGGGACACTTCGAGACTCTGTCTGCCTGAAGTAACTGAATCGGAAATAACGGAGGAAGTCAGATGGCAGAAGTCGAAGCATGGCCCGCAGAGGTCGTTGAAATTGTTGGCCGCACCGGTATGACTGGTGAGGCGACACAAGTCAAGGTACGTGTAAACGACGCACCTAACCCTCGCGACGTTGGTCGCATTATTACTCGTAACGTGGTCGGTCCAGTAAGGATCGGCGATATTCTGATGCTGAAGGATACAGGTCGTGAGGCCCGTCGTCTCAGCGCTCGATGAGGTGATTATTATGCCAGAGCGAAGAGTCTGTAATTTCACCCATGAAGAAATCGAGCCCGGTACCGGAATGATGTTCATCAAGCGCGATGGCAGTGTGTTTTGGTTCAAGGATAGTAAGGCACGCAAGAACCACTTGAAGCTAAAGCGAAATCCTCGCCGACTGAAGTGGACTCGCCGATACGAAAAAGGCGGAATCAAGTGAATACTGCCCTTCGGGTAGAATTCTTACCCCGCTACATCAAGTACTATGGTTTTCCGCTACTGGATTATGGCTAAAGGCACGGTTAAGTGGTTTAACAGAACAAAGGGTTATGGATTCATAGAGCAAGAAGATGGAGAGGACCTATTTGTCCACAAGAACCAGGTGGAAGGAGAAATCCGAGACGGCGATACCGTCGAATACGAAATTGGTGAAGGGCCTAAAGGTCCAAACGCAGTAAATGTCAAGAAAACTGAATGATAATTCAGATTGTTTGATTGGTCCAATCAGTACAAGCAGTGTGTGTACACTTTGGTGGGTCAAATAGAATCTTCTCACTAGGGTCGATTAAATCGAGTAGAAGATTCGAGCCTGCACCCTCTTGAATAGTTACAACAGAGCTAGTCGAGGCAGGAAGATAATCCTCTCCGGTACTGGCCAGACTGAGTTTAATTGTGTGACCAGCAGGGACTTGAGCATCCAAGGAAAAGAATTCCATCTTTGCATTAATAGTCTCAATAATTGGCAACCACGTTTGCTCGTCTGTGCCACCTTCATGATATCGTAGGTCCATAATTGCATGACCAATGTGAATGCATGAGCCATTCTCGTTACAGTCCTCTAATAATGCGTAAATTTGCCCTCCAACGGTTGCCGTAGTTACATCGATGTGGAGTCTTGGAAGTCCAGCAATCCAGATATCTTCTTCCAAAGGTTCGGTCTCATAAACAGGGCCGGTTGCACCGTTCGGTAGAATTGTAGTCGTGCCTGCCACATTCATCAGAGAACCACCTAAGTCAAGGGCAAGGGTTGTCATTCCTTCAGGTGGATATCGATCTTCTAGGCGCCACTGTCCTTGGTTGGTTTGAATTTCAACCCATAGACCGGGTTTCTCTCCCTTATCTAGAAGATAGTAGTCGAACCACTCGAGAAGGTCTTGCATCCAATCGAAGCGAGTCATCTGGGGGTACCCCTCGCGACCTCGACCTTCTCCCGACCTATCGAAGTGGTAATCGGGTCGGTCGGGATAATCATGATCCCATTGTCCAAACAAGCCTTTGGCTTCGATTCCTGCATCTTTGAGTTGATTGATTACTGGAACCGCCATATGTGGGTCGACATTCCAGTCATGCATCCCTTGGATTAGGTAGACCGAACCTTCGTAATTAGCTAAAACCCGGTCTAGGAAAAATCGTTCTTTCCAATAAGTGCCCGCTGCTTCACCGCCCCACATCCAAGCAGCCACGCCGGTTCCCGGGCCGATGATGTAGTCTGGACACATATTGCCAATATCTTCTGTATCTCCATCAATTCCATACGAGCCATATACTCCATTGTGCATGATTGGTGCTCGAGCCTCAGATGATCCGTTCTTCCACATCAACTCCATTACACCAATGAGCCCTGAAATTGGAACAATTGTCGCAAGGTGCTCATTGCCGAATGTTGCCGCTTGCCAAGGGGTTGAGCCATCGTATGACTTTCCAATCATAGCAACGTGTCCATTTGACCAATCCTGTGTGCCGAGCCATGTGACCGCTGCATCAACTCCTAATTGCTCGGCGTTACCCATCAAATCCATACAGTGATTTGAGCGCCCTGTACCCATTACAGAAACTTGAGCGAAAGCATACCCATGGGGTAATATTTGATCAATTATCATGCTCCCAAGCCATGTCCCTGGTTCTTCAACAGGTCCCGTTTGAACCGAAGCTTCATCGAAATAAGGTCCGAACTCTGCGATTACAGGTACTTTGACTCCTTCCGGAACGTCCGGAAGCCAAAGTCCGAGGCTAACCTTACCATTGGGAGCTGCACCTCCTTCTGACATAGGTAAATTGAATTCGACGAAGTGATGAGTGGAGTTCCACTCATTTTCTGTCTCCTTCAAGGTGTATGGACCGAACTCCATGACGAAGGAATACGGTTGATCTGTGATGTATGGCCACTCACTTCTCTCCCAAACTGGTACTCGTTCGTATATTCCGAGCTCTTGCTTAACCTCGTCAACAATCTCATCGAAAATTACAGATTGAAGTATGACTGCTAAGAGAATACCAACAACTGCTAACGCACCAGCGGCGAGTGCTAAGCCTCTCTTGTCTATTCCTGCTGAATCTAGTAATTCCCCGATGACCTCTCCAACTGGGGGGATCTCGCTAGAAGGAATTTCGGGAGAATCGTCTTCTAGGACTAATTCAGCCTCCAAAACCGGGAGTTGATTCACCTCTTGACCTACATGCACATGGCCCTCTGGGCCATGGTCGTGGTCACAGCAGTCCTCTCCCATCTGGGCTTGCGATAAGTGAACCCCTCTTGAGTTAGTCTATCATTCGTCTAAATTTTTCGAACGAGTTTGATTGAAAAAGGAGGGGACGGTCGCCCGCACCATGGGAATGCAGACGACATTCGTAATGGTAAAGCCTGATGGAGTACAAAGAGGTCTTGTTGGTAACATCATCCAACGCTTCGAAAACAAGGGACTGCGCCTTGTTGGCCTACGTCAACTAACTCCTTCTTTGGAACTTGCTGAGAGCCATTATGCAGTTCACTCTGAGCGCCCATTTTACTCCGGCCTGATTGAATTCATTACATCAGATCCAGTTGTCGCTATGGCTTGGACTGGTATTGATGCAATTTCTGTTGCTAGAAACATCATCGGACCAACCAATGGGCGTGAGGCTGCTCCAGGAACCATTCGTGGAGATTTTGCTATGGACATTGGCCACAATATAATCCACGGTTCAGATGGCGAAGATACCGCTGCATTCGAATTGGGACTATGGTTCCCAGATGGTGTAATCGAGTGGACTCGTGATGCAGAGAGCCAGATTTACGAGTGAAATTACTACTTGAATGAGGATTGAGTATGAGGTGTTTGAAATGTCTGGACGCCGTCAACCAATCGTCTCAGTTTTAGGCCATGTTGACCATGGTAAAACCTCGCTTCTAGACCACATTCGTGGATTAGGATCTGGCCGACAAGCCAGTGTGATGGATAGAGAGGCAGGTGGAATCACTCAACACATCGGTGCAACAGAAGTCCCTGCAGACCTCCTAAACGAATTGTGTGCGCCTCTTCTTGGGGGGAAGTCGTTTGATTCCCCTGGCTTGCTTTTCATCGATACACCAGGACACCACTCATTTTCCACACTTCGCTCGCGAGGTGGCGCTTTAGCGGATATTGCAATCTTAATGGTAGACGTAATGGAAGGTGTTCGACCACAAACTATCGAATCTATACGAATCCTAAAGCAAGCAAAGACTCCTTTCGTAATCGCTGCTAACAAAGTTGACCGAATACATGGATGGGATTCAGTTCACGGGCGCTCAATGGCCCAGGCAGTGAGAGAACAAACAAAGGATGCTCAGGCCTTGTTTGAGCAGAGATACTGGGATTTAGTTGGTAAGTTTGCGGAGCATGGATTCAACATAGAAATGTACTCCAAAGTCAAAGATTTCACTCAAGAAATCGCCCTTGTTCCAATTTCAGCTCGTGAGGGAGAAGGTCTCCAGGATCTATTAGCCGTAGTAATCGGTCTTGCAGAACGATATTTGGAAGACAAATTAACCGACATCGAAGGTCCTGGTGAAGGCACCGTTTTAGAAATGAAAGAAGAGAGAGGACTCGGAAAGACTCTCGATGTTATCCTCTATCGTGGATCGGTCAAGAAAGGCGACGAAATCGTTCTTGTTACAGACGAAGGCGGAGTATCCACACACGTACGCGGGATGTTTGCGCCACGTGGAATGTCAGAAATGCGAGACGCGGGTAATCGATGGGACGACACAGAAGCGGCCCACGCTGCCTCAGGTCTGAAAATCTCGGCTCCAGACCTAGATGGCGTTCTTGCGGGAACTACTCTTAGGGTTGTATCAAATGATACTGAACGCAAAGAGGCCATTTACCTAGCTGATGCAGAAGCCAACCTTTCAGTCGAATTGGATGAGGAAGGCGTGACCATCAAGGCTGATACCGTTGGTGGGCTAGAGGCTCTAGCCAAGGAATTGCGAGCAGTTGAGGTGCCGATTCGCCACGCTAGCATCGGTAAGGTAAATCGCCGAGATGTTAGAACTGCAGAGAACTCTAACGACCCACTTCATAGAATCATTCTAGCATTCGCTACAGAAATTCTACCGGATGCTGAAGAAGAAATTGAAAACTCAGAAAATGGAGTCAAATATCTGGGTTCAGATATCATTTACCACATTCTGGAAGAACGAGAAGAATGGGTTGAACAACGTACTCGGGAACTTGAAGAAGCTAGTCGAGAAAAAGTCGTATATCCTGGTCGAGTTCTACTACTTCCGGATCACACATTCCGTGTCTCAAAACCTGCAGTAGTTGGAGTTAGAGTACTGGCTGGAAGAATCCACGTTGGACAACGCTTGCTGAAAAATGGTGAGCGCGTTGGACAAATCAAATCCATACGTTCTGGTCAAGATTCCATGAAGGAAGCAAAGCAAGGCGCAGAGGTCGCCGTTGCCATCGATGGAGTCACTGTTGGAAGGCAAATAGACGAGGATGATGTACTATTGGTCGACATCCCAGAATCCCATGCAAAGAAGCTGAGAAAGATGGACCTAACAAGTGCAGAATTAGAAGTGCTAGAGGAATTAACAGCGATTCATCGCAAAGATTCGCATTTCTGGGGCCGTTAGAGACTTTGAATCACAAGGCGTTCATAGACACCCAGCGCTTAAGTATCAAAAATTTAGCAGCATGAATATTCAGGTGTCTCAGATGACAATGGCTGCAAGTGACCCTAAGTCCCGAGAACTTATCCAAACCGTATCACAGATCTCGAATGGTCTAATGGGAGAAGTGGCGAAAGTTATCATTGGAAAGCAAGAAAATCTGCGAAAGGTAAGTATTGGAATTCTATCAAACGCCAACATGCTAATCGAGGATTATCCAGGCTTGGCAAAGACGTTGATGGCTAACACATTCGCAACTGCTCTGGGTTGTAAATTCAAGCGTGTTCAGTTTACTCCCGATTTGCTGCCAGCAGATATCATGGGGACTTACATGTATGACCAACAAGCTGGAGAGTTCAAACTTCGTCCAGGTCCACTATTCACCAACGTTCTACTCGCTGACGAAATTAACCGTGCGCCTCCAAAGACTCAGGCTGCTTTGTTAGAGGCTATGGAAGAAAAGCAGGTTACCATTGAGGGAATTACCCACAAATTACCTGCACCTTTTATCACAATGGCAACACAAAACCCAATCGAACAAGAAGGAACATATCCGCTACCTGAGGCGCAAATGGACCGATTCATGATGAAGATGTCAATGGGTTACCCAGATCGTCAGGAAGAGAAATCTATCCTACAGCGCAGGAAACTTCGCGGTAAAGATGACCACGACATAGAGACAATCACCTCCCCAAAGAAGGTTGTAGCCATGCAGAAGGCTCTCGAGACAGTGCATGTTGATACTGCAATCCTTTCCTATATCGTAGAATTAGTCCACCGTACTCGTGAAGACCACCGTGTAATTACCGGTGCTTCTCCGCGTGCTAGCCAGTCGCTATTCAAGACCGCACGCGCAAGTGCAGCAATCGATGGTCGTGACTATGTGATTCCAGACGATATCAAGGCTGTTGCACTGCAAGTTGTTAGCCACAGAATCGTTCTCAAGCCAGAATCAAAGATTCGTGGCGTAACCGGACAGCACATCATGAGAAAGATTCTCTCAGAAGTGCCAGTTCCTGTAATCCAATAATCGGTTTATCGCCGCCTGTGATTATGAACTCCTTAGGCTTCGCTTTGTCGGATGGGACTGATGGAGTTTCTTCGGCCGGCGAAGAATGTCCCGACAACTTGGTGGAGCGCTGACGATCCTTGGACGCTAAAGCCACGCTTTTCCACCATGATTTTACTGATTGTGGGATTGATTATTTTTGGAGCTGGGGATGCAGTCCTTATCTCAGCACGCTTGGGGAATACTCCATGGACTGTTTTAGCAGAAGGTATTGCTGAAAATCTTGGATGGTCAATTGGGGAATCAACATTTTTTGTTAGTTTCATGGTCTTACTATTATGGATTCCATTGAGAGAAAAACCGGGAATTGGAACCATTTTGAATGCAATCTTAATCGCTGCAACCATCGAGTTTTTACTGCCTATTTTGCCAACACCAGAGACGTTTTCATTACAAATAATTCAGGTTCTTGCTGGTATAGTTCTGGTCGCTATTGGAAGCGGCCTATACCTCACTGCAAACCTAGGTCCTGGACCAAGAGATGGTACGATGACTGGTTTGACCAAGGCGACTGGGATTCCGATAGGAAGAATTCGAAGTGGGATAGAAATTTTCGTTATTGCGATTGGATGGACTTTAGGAGGTAAGTTTGGTATTGGTACGATTCTATTTGCAATTCTTATTGGCCCGTGTGTCGCAATCTGTCTGAATATGGCAGGTAGGCTCGGTAAGCCAAGCGATGACTGATAGGCTGAAGGGGCAAGCCGAGCCGTATGGCTGGACCCGTGGTGATTGCAGTTGTCAATCACAAAGGTGGGTGTGGAAAGACTACTACTGCAGTCAATCTAGGTGCAGCCCTAGCTATGGGAAACGAGGAATATGGTATTCAACCTCGCAAAATTCTGATGATTGATCTTGATCCAAAAGGAAACATCGCTACCACTTTTGGAGTCGATAAAAAATCACTCGGGACGACTATGAATGAGTTATTCAAAGCTGGAATTGATGGCCCAGAAGTCAGGATTGAGGAATGTATCATCGGCCCAAAGCAACTTACAAAGTCGATGAAGGAAGCATTTGTTCGACAAAATCCAGAACGGAAAAGAGGTCCACCAAAGGGATTGGAAATAGAAAATCTCTGGTTACTTCCAGCAGATTTAGATTTGGCTGGAATTGAGATTGATTTAGCAACAAGAATTGGGCGAGAGAATCGTTTACAGAGAGCGATTCAAGGCGCAGTAGGCCATTTTGATGTAGTAATCATAGACACTCCAGCCTCACTAGGATTACTTACTGTGAACGCATTGGTTGCTTCAAATTGGGTACTAATTCCTGTCCAGGCTGAATTCTATGCTCTGGAAAATATGAGTCAGTTGATGAATACTGTAAGTGATGTACAACAAGCTGTCAACCCAAATCTAAGATTATTCGGAATTACACTGACTATGGTTCAGAGAAGTAAATTGTCAGGAACTGTTGCAGAACAGGCTCGCAAACATTTCGGAGACAGATTATTCGAGACTGAAATTCCTAGACTTGTAGCAATCGCTGAATCTCCTCTAGATGGATCACCCATTGTTATCGGTC
>Ga0181576_10001267_pt1 | contig 19242 bp, 15 predicted proteins | sample 101ome_22_FD_132464 | JGI IMG/M metagenome (GOLD analysis project Ga0181576, IMG submission 132464) | Coastal salt marsh microbial communities from the Groves Creek Marsh, Skidaway Island, Georgia - 101412BT metaG (megahit assembly) | ecosystem: Environmental > Aquatic > Marine > Intertidal... | reverse complement strand
GGGACTGCAGCCGCGGCCGCCGAGGCGGCGGAAGAAGCGGCCAAGGCGGTGGACGCGCGCGCGGTGGACGCGTCGAAGAGTCGCGCGCCGACGCGACGGAGCGCGCGGGCGGCGACCAAGGCGGTCGAGGCGATGCCGGTGGTGGACGCGGCGACGGCGAGACGGAGACGAGCGAAATCGACGGCGGCGACGGCGCGAGGCGCGGCGGAGTCGTCCACCGTGACCGGATTTAAGAAGGCGGCGTTCGGTCGAGTGAACGCGCAGCACGGGTCGAACGACGCGGGTGATCATCACGGATGGACGTACATTCCGAAACGCGCCGATCGGCGTCGCGCCATCGCGCGGTTTACGACGGCGATCATTCGCGCCGCGGGACACCAGAGTTTTATCTCTCGCGAAGGCGTGGGATATCGCAAGGCTTTCGATAGATTTTTACTCGAAACGTACGGACAAACGTTTTCAGAGTCCGGGTACTGGTACTCGAACGCGGAGATTGAACCATTCTTCAGGACGATTCTTTACGTGGCGACGGATGGCAAGGTGAACATAGCGAACGATGACGTCAAGTATTTATTCACGAAGAAGGAGGAGCGTCAGGCGGCGGAGTGGGTCGTCGATGAAGACGTGTTGGGGTATCTCGGCGTGAGCGTCGGCCAATTTGCCGGCGTGTACGAGGGGAAGAGCTCGACGTCTTCCGCCGGTTTCCCTCGCGGAACGCCGCTCAAAGTGCCGTCGAGCGAGACGCTTCCACCGGAACCGGCGCCGTTCCTCGAGAGTTACGTGCGCGGAAAAACCGATACCACCACCGCCGTGATGCCACCACCGCCGCCTCGCGCGCCGACGCCCATGATCACCGTGACGACGTCCGTCGCCGCCGTACCGCCGGAGATTCAAAAGCTCTTCGAGTCCATTCCCAAGCCCAACGTCCAAGGTCTCAGCCCGACAAAGTCGCGTCAAATGTCTCGCCAGTACTCGAGCGATCTCGCCAGACTCATGAGCGAGTTCAACACCGATCCCGCGCAGGGAGACGAATTCGTTCGACAATTTCTTCAACGCAGCGCCAGCGAGCTCGACGCCATCGCCGCCCAGTCCGCCGAGGAAAAGACAAAAGATGGCGACGCGCCAGACGTCCGGTCGAGACATCCTAGCAAACGAAAGCGTTAGTCACGTGCAGTGTTCACCTTTCTCTCTCTATCGCACGACCGACCGACGTCCACGTCTCGTTCCCGCGTCGACCTCGTTCCCGTCCCGCCGGCGCGTTATCCTCACAACACGCACCGCCATCCATGACGCGCGCGACCGTCGTCTCCCTCGCCGCGCCGTCCACCGCGCGCCGCGGCGTCGTTCTCAAGGCCAAGGGTCGAAACTCGCGCGCGCGAACGGGCGAGTACAACCGCTCGAGCTCTCGTCGACGCCGCGACGACGGCGATGAAGAAAACGACCGGGACGCCACCATCGAACGACTCGAGTCCAGCGCGCGCTCGTCGCGCTCGTCCGCGTACGACGCGAAAAAGCTCGCCAAGGTTCGCGCGCAGGCGCAGACCAAGGCGCGCGAGGAGGCGACCGCGCGCGCCGCGTTCGATACCAAGTACGCGGCTCGGCAGCGGCAGGGACTTCCGCAAGTCGTCACCGACCGCATGCTCAAGCGCGTGGGCATCTTTTGCGGGACGCCGTTGATTTTTGGATTCATGACTGGACCGGCGTTTTATTACGCCAAGGCTGTTCGGCACCTCGACGTGCCGTCGTGGGTGTTTTTTACGGCGTCGACGGCGACGTTCGGCGCGGCGGTGGTCGGGATATCGTACGGCGTGCTCAGCGCGAGTTGGGATCCGAGACGCGAGGGGTCGTTCTGGGGAGGCGCCGAGTTTAGAGAAAACGTACCCATCGTCGTGAGCACCATCATGGGCAAGGCGCGAGGGGAGGTGCCGCTGGAGTGGGACGACGAGACGGATGAAGATTTTTAGCGTTTTTTTTCATTCTTTGTGATTGATTTGTGTTACATGAGCGTCTCGACGACGTCTCGGGCGAGGGCGCGCGTGTCCGCGGCGATGAGTTCGGGACGACGAGTCGCGCCGAGTTTACTCTCCGTCGCGTTCGTCGTCGTCGTCGCGTTCGCTGCCGTCGCGTTCGCTTTCGCCTTCGCCGCCTTCTCCACGCCTTCCTCAGCCGCGCGCTCGATCGCCTCTTCCTCTGCGATGTGCATCTCCTCTTTGATGATTTCTTTGTGTCTTCGCGCGCTCTTGAGACGTTGGAGCTTGACGTCCACGATGGGTGCACGCGACGTCGGCTCGACGGCGCGGCTCTTGCGCTCCGACGTCAAACCGTCGTACCAATTCTCCGCATTGTACGAATAACAGGTCACCGACCCCGTCTCGCACAGACGATTCAACCACCAATCGACGCTCGTGAGCGGTTGTGCCTTCAAATTCGCCTCTAATCGCGTCAAAAAGCTCTTGGATACCATGTAAAACGTCGCCGGTAAATTCTCACCCACCGCCGCCGCCGTGTTTCTATACAAGACGTACGGCTTTTCCCAAGCCTTATTCGTAAACACCGCCTCCGGATGCCTCCAATTCGTCGCGTTCACCCCGCGCTCGCCTCGATCGAGGAACAACACGTCCCACTTTTTCGGCCCGCGCAACAAAAAGCTCAACACGAAGGAATCGAACTCGTTCGGCGGTCCGCAGTGCGAGTTGATGTACGCGTCCTTCGTCGCCGTGATCATCGACGATTCACCAGCCTCTTTCGCCTTGATCCACGCGTGAAGCGCACCGAGCGCCGGTCCGATATCCTTTCTCGCGTCGATCCTGTCCGCTTTTAATCGATCGAACTCGACGTGGACGGCGTCGAAGGCGTCGTACGCTGCCGCGTCCTTGGCGCGCAGTTTGAGCACCGCCTCGGACAACTCGTTCGTCGGCCACTTTGTGAAATCGTACGCCGGCGCGCGTCGTAAATCCGCATCCCCATCGACGTGATACAGGTTCCAATTCTCTCTCGCGCGCTCGTACGCGCCGTCCTCACCATCCGTGGGCAAGAGTTTGGTGGTTCGCGGAAACGTCGTCTCGCCGACGAGTAAATTCACCCCTTTCGCCACCCCGAGCGCCGTCCCGCGCGCGCTCTCGCGTCCCGAGGACGACGCGAACGCCTGCGCACCGATCATCGCCGCTCCGAGTCCCACGGCGATGGTACCGAGCGCGCGACACGCGCGCGCGACGACGAGGTCCACGGTGGGCCCACGGTGTTGTCTCGACGCGCGCGCGTCGCCGCCGTGCAACAGCGACGCCGACGCCGACGCCGTGGAGGCGTCTTGGGCGCGAGAGGTGGTCGTCATCGCGTCTCGCCCGGTGTCGATCGAGACGCGCGCGCGAACGACCGCGAGGGACGATCTGACGATTCTTCCCAAAGGATGGTGTTGAGAGGGAACGGCGCGACGCGTTCGAGCCGACGACGGCGAGGAAGAACGACGAATGAGTACCAATGTGTTGTTTCACGACGACGTTCGCGCGTGCTAACGACGCGACCGCGCGGTGGGCTAATGGTGACGCGTTCATGAGTGCGAAGACGCGCTCACGAGGCGCCGATGAGGGAGTCGAGGTCCATGAGCTCTCGGTTGTCCTCGTAAAATTGCTTGACGGCGTCGAGCGAACGGGTCCGAATGGTGGAGCTGATGGCGACGAAATCCTTGCCGTATTGTAGTAAACCGGAGACGAATTTTGTCTTCTCCATGTCCGTCCACTCGGGGCCTTTGCTCGGGGTTTTGTTGGCGTTTTGTTTCGCCTCCTCGGCTTCCTTGGCGGCTTTGGCTTTGGCCTTTTCGGCGCGCGCCTTCGCCTTGGCGGCTTTGGCGGCGGCGGCGAGGGCGGCGCGTTCGAGGCGAGCCTCGGCGGTGGGCGCGGCGCGCTCTTCGCGTTGAGCCTCGATCGTGGCCGGATCGATCTGTCGCATGCGCTGAGCGTCGGCGTAGGCGCGACGCTTCTTCATGGCGGCGCGGCGACGACCTCGGAAACCGTCATCCGTCTTTTGGAATTTGTAATAGTACATGACGCAATCGCCCGTGTCTCGGCCCTCGAGGTGTTGAGAGATGCGACGGAAATTTTTACCGTACGACGCAAACTTTTCGTGGAAGATGGCCTTCTCTGCCTTGGTCCAGGGTCGGACGAGATTGAGACGGTCGCGCTCCGCCACGGGATCCTCGACGAGGCCGTTCAGGCTGTCAAACACCGAGTAACGCAACTCCTCGGGATCGAGAATCATGTCCGGAATCTTCGTCATGTGACGCAACTCTTCTTTGCGCTGAAGCGCCTTGATCATCTGCATCTCCTCGTATTCGGAACGCGCGACGCCGCTGTTGAGATCGTTGGCGGAGCGGTTTCTGCCGCTCGCTCGAGAGCCGGGCGTGAAGCCCTTCCCGCTGACGGATTCCTTGGCGAGTTTATCGTTTGCCTCCTGCACGATCTTGATTCGCCACTTCTCGCGTTGCTTGAGGTAGGCGATCGCGTTCGTGTAATGTCTCTCCGCAACGCTGTTCTTGCGCTGTTGTAAGACATTTTGCACGACTCTCGCCACGCGTCTCGAAGACTCCGTCTCCGACGCTTCCTGCGCGCGACGCACGATGGCGTCTAAATCGACGCGCTCGACGTCCTCAGCCAGAGGTAAGCCGTACACACGCTTGATGCGATCGACGGCGTCCGCGGCGGATGCCTTGTTGTGCGCGAAATTGCGCTCGATGCACTCTCGGCGAGTCTCTTGGCGCTGCATCATCTTTTGAATCGCGCCGGCGGCAAAGACAGCGATGTCCTTGTTCACCCGCGCGACGGCGTCGGTCGAACGACGCTGCGCGCGCTTCGCGCTCGTCTCGCGCAAGAGCACGGACGCCTCACGCATCTTACTCGTCGCGTAATCCTGCGCGCGCTGCGCCGCGCGCTCGGCGTTGCTCAGACGCTGCCGCATCGCCTCAGTGCCCTTCTTTTGCCTAGAAATATCATCCTTCGAGCCAATCGCGACGTCGAGCTTCTCCTCTTCGTTTGACTTTTTCAACACCTCGAGCTCCTTCTCGAGACTCGCCACCTCGCCGTCGACGCGCTCCATCTGCGACAGGAGCGCCTCCTTGGTCACCTTGAGCCTCTGCTCCGCCGCCTTGGCCTTTTTTACCGTCTCCGGATCCGCCTTGGGCGTCGCCTTCGCCTCGATCGTCGCCGGCGTCGTGGCTTGCGCGCGCGCCACCGCCGCGCCCCATCCACCGCGATCGCTCTTCGGCGTCGACGCCGCCTCTGCCTTGGGCTGTGGCGTCGACGTCAACGCCGGCGAAACCGTGCGCCCGCGCAAATCCTCAAACGACCCCATCGATCCCCCTCGGCTCAGCGTCGGTCCACCGCGCGCGTCCACGTCGTCCATGGGCGTCACACCCACGTCCTCGCGCAGCGCGCTCGGCGCGTCCGTCCCGCTCGCCGTGGTCGGCGTCTTGGCTCTGGCCAACGCTTGTCCCCACCCGCCCAATTTTCTCTTCTTCGGCGTCGTGTCGCTCGTCGGCGTCGGCGTTCCCGCGCCTCCGCTCACGCTCGCCAACTCACCGCTCTCCAATCCACTCGACCCCGCGCCCGTGACGCTCCTCTGCGTGTCCAATCGCATCGCCGGCGGTCTCTGCTGACTCAACAGACTCGGTCGCTCGTTCGAGCGCACGCTCGCGAGCAGACTCGGCCGCGCGCGGTGCTCCCCACCCATTCCCGGCGGCGGCGCGACGTCGAACCCATGTCTCGGCGCCGAGTTCACGCGTCCCATCGTCGGCACTGGAGGCAATCCCACCGGTCCGGGCGCCGCCAAGCCCGGAGGCGGCGGCGGCGGCGGCGCGCCGCGATCGTCGCCTCGCCTCGCGTAGTCAAACATGCTCGGTCTTCGTCCCTCCAACGACGCTTGTCGACCCAGCCCGCTCGCCGGCGCGTTCGGCGCGTACCCGTGCGCGTGTCCGCGCTCCGGAACCCCTCCTCCGGGCGCGCGCGGCGCCCCGCGTCCCCAATTCGACGCCGAATGCCTCGGCGGTCCATTCGGCGTCTCCCGCGCCCCCATCCCCGGCGGCACCGCCGGCGCGGCGGCGCCGACGCCTCGATCGCGCGCGGGAGGTTCCCCGCGCCCGTATCGCGGCGGTGACCGACGGTCGGACATGTTCTCGCGTCGTCGAGTGGCGCATTCGGACGCGCGCACGGATCTGCCCTAAGGGAACGCGAGCGCCGACCGACCGACGGTGCGCGCACACGACGACGCGCGCGAGACGCAGAGGATGCGCGCGACGACACAGACGAGCGTCTCTCGCGCGTCCACCGCGCGCGTCTCGCGCGTCGCGCGAGAGACGCGCGCGAGACGCGCCGCGGGAGAGACGCGGCGATGGGGCGCCCGAGGCGAAAACGCGCGACCGCGCGCGTACGGCGCGAGCGACCCGGACGGGACGTGGCGAGAGAAGAATTTAAACGCGTTTGGGACGCTCATCAACGTCGCGCGAGGCGGGCGAGAGGTGTTGCAGGCGGGCGCGCCGCCGTTGCGGGACGTGGCGAAAGAGGTGGCGCCCGAACGCATCGAGAGCGGGGAGATTCAAGAGCTCATCAGCGAGATGGTGCGCGTGTGTAAGGCTCGAGGGGTCGGATTGGCGGCGCCGCAGCTCGGGACGCGACTCAGAGTCATCGTGTTGGAGGATACGGTGGAGGGCATGAGCGACGTCTCGGCGGAGGAACTCGAGCGTCAAAAGAGAAAACCGTTCGCCGTCAAAGTCATAATCAATCCCGAGCTCACCCCGCTCGGCGACAGCAGCGCGGCGTTCTTTGAGGGATGCTTATCCGTCGCGGGCTATCGCGCCGTGGTCAGGCGACACCTGAAAGTGCGATGCCGCGGTCTCGGCGGCGACGGCGCGCCGGTGGATTTCGTCGCCGAGGGCTGGCAGGCGCGCATTTTACAACACGAGCTCGACCATCTCAACGGCGTGCTCTACACCGATCGCATGGAGACTCGAACGTTTCGTCGCGTTGATTTGCTCGACGAGCCGTTACCGGGCGATCACGCAGAGTTCGGGAGAGCCGTCGTCCTCGGAGAATCGAACGAGCCCGTCGTTCGAGGAAACGCCTCCGCCGCCGAGGACGCCGAGGCGCGCGTCAAGGCTCGGAAAAATCGAAGGCGATGACGCGCCCGCGCGCGCATCCATCATTCCATCATTTCATTATTTCATTATTTCATTCATTCGTACCCCTTCGTAGCGTGTGTCCAATACATACAGTAGTTTCAATAGTTTCGTCGTCGGCGCCGCAACCCTAAGGAAAGGACATTCGACCCCCCACACCTCGACGCGCGTCGTCGTCGTCGTCGTCGTCTTCATCGTCGTCGACGCTCTCGATCGCGCGAACGCGACGGGATCTACCGACCGATCGACCGCGCGTCGTTCTCGCCGCGCGCGTCGACGGTATCGAGCGCGTCGAGAGACGGACCGGTCGACCGCGCGCCGGAATTTGAGATCTCGCGCGTCGACGGAATCGAGCGCGTGCATCGCTCGAACGACGCGAGAGAGACGCGTGACGGACGCGAGACGGACGCGGAAGGAGCGCGCGATCGAGTCCAGGGCGGTGGATCGAGGTGTGGCGCGTAGATAGGTGGGTCATCGATCGATAGCGAACTCGCGGCTTTAGACCACGTCCGAGATTAAATCGGTGAATACACATATAGCTGTATAGTGACACGATACGCGCGCGAAGACGCGTCGCGTGCGTTTTGACTTGTTTGCTTTCGCCTTGACGTTCACTGCATTGGTTCGTGCGCGTTTGAATTGGAGATTTTCAGTATCGAAGAGGACGACGACATGTCGGGCGAAGAGTTTGAAGAGTACGCCTCGGCGCTGACCGAACTCGTCATCAATAGCAAGCCGATCATCAATTCGCTCACGATTTTAGCGGGAGAGATTGCGGGACAAGATGAGAACCGAGCGGCGTCGATCGCCGAGCTCATTCGAGAACACATCCGACGGTCGCCGGCCAAGTCGAAACTTTGCGGATTTTATCTCTTAGACAGCGTGGTGAAAAATCTTAGAGGACCCTTTGTCCGATGTTTTTCGACCGGTTTGAGCGATTTATTCTTACCCGCGTACGCCAAGGTCGATGAGTCGCAGAAGAAGAGCATGCTGCGCCTTTTTAACACCTGGAAGACGGTTTTTCCATCTAGCGCTTTAGACGACATTGAACCGTACCTCGCGCCGCGCGCGGCTCCCCAAGCGGGACGAGTCGCGCCACACGTCACCGCACCGCAACCGCAGTGGCAGGCGCCTCCTGCTCAGCAACAACAGTGGGCGCCGCCGGCGCAACAATGGACGGGATACGCCGGGGCGCCTCCGCAACAACCGTACGCCAACTACGGGCAGGCGCCCGTCACCGGCATTCCTCCGCCTCCTCCGACGCTCGCGGGCGCGGCAGGCGGTCACATGCTCGCCAACATGCTCCAGAGTGGCAGTGGTGGAGATCTCTCTGCGCTCATCGCGTCTCTGGAGGCGAAGCAAGTCCCGGCACCGGCGATGGCTGCGCCCGTCAGAGCGCCGGCGGCGACGCAACCGGGTGAGCTCCCGGCATTGACCGCCGATTTCGATCCGAAGAAGGATTTGAGCGCGCTTAATAAGCGACGCGAGAGTGTCATTCGCGCCTTGTACTTTGAACTTCCGTTTCAGTGTTCCCAAACGGGTCGACGCTTCGGTAAACGAACCGAACTCGACGCGCACATGGATTGGTTGCACGCTCGCCGCAAACGCCGCCGAGACGGCAAGGTGAGCCGCAAGTGGTTCGTGGACATCAACGCGTGGCTGAGAGGATTGAAAACGATGGCGGAGGACACCGTCAACTTTTTCGGCGCCGACGACAAGGACAGCGCGGCGGAGGCGCACGCCGAGACGGAGGCGGAGGAAAACGTCAGCGTACCGGCGGATGAATCGCAACCGACATGCGCCCTCTCCGGAGAAGAGTTTGAGACCTTCTGGAACGAAGAGGCGCAGGAATGGCACTACAGAGGGGCGACGATCCTCGACCGCGCTGTCGGTGGTGCCAAGAAGGGATCCATCGTCCTCGCGCGCGCCGTTCCAAAGAAACGAAGCGTCGCCAAGGGAGCCAAGGCTAAGACGGTCGCCGCGGTGAAGACCGAAGATTCGGTTCGCCGAAGCGGCCGAGGCATCAAGACCAAAGCGGAAGACGCCGCGGAGACGAGTCCGGCGAAACGCACGCGAACGCGAAAGTGATTAGCACACGCGCGAGACATCCAAACAGCTAGCATTAAAATAGAAAAGAATCGAGTCTAAAAATCCAATCCGCCCGCCCGCTCACTCCTCGTCGTCCTCCATGTTCTTCGCCGCCTCCTCCGCCTTGGCCTGATCGTCGAAACGCTTTAAATCCAACTCATCGTACATGTATTTCGGCACCATCCCCATCTCGACGTAATAATACCGTCCATCTGCCTCCCACGAAACCAACGGCCGCGTGCTCTCCGTCTCTCGCATGTCGCTCGCCGCGAACGTCGTCTCGTACTCGCTCGCGTTCCACGCGAATTTCTTCGCCACCACGCGCCCGTCCGGTTCAACGCGCATCGTCTTCACGTACGGAGACACGAACCACTGCAACAACGCCGTGGTGAACGACCCGAATCCGATCACCGTCGCCGACGCCGCCGCCTTGGCCTCGAAGAGCATCTCCGGATGCGAGAGCTCTAAAAACGTCGGGCATCCCACCACCGTCACCGCGAGCGACGCGATGGAGAGCATCTTCACCTTACGAACGGTGTCCCCGAGCGCGGCCTCGTACGGCGGTCGCGTCGACGCCGTCGACGTCGACGCTTCGCCGCCGCCCTCTCCACTCGCAACTTCGTCATCGCTCGCGCCTCGAGCGCGCGTCGCGAACGCGTCCACGCCTCGAGCGCGCGTCGAGACGATCGACGATCGTCCGTTCGTCGTCTCCGCCACGCAGCGCGCGATGGTGCGCGTCGCCGCGCGTCGCATCTCGGCGTGTTCCCCGCCGCAGAGTGTCGCGCGCGAATGGCCGCCTTCACGCCGGAACGCGCCGAGGAATTCCTCCGCGACGCCGTCGCCGCGGGCACGTACGACGCCGCGCCGCTTCGACGATGCGAGCGACCGCGGTTTCCTCGCCTCGGCGCGTTCGAGTGCGAGCTCGAGGTGACGCGAGAGCTCACCAATCGGTTCGGGACGCTGCACGGTGGATGCGTGGCGACGCTCGTCGACGTGCTCACCACGGTGGCGCTGTTGACGATGACGACGCGCGGTGGAGTGAGCACGGATCTGAGTTGTTCGTACTGCGCGCCGGCGAGGATGGGGGAGCGGGTGGTGGTGTCGTGCGAGGTGATTAAGATGGGAAAGACGCTCGCGTGGATGGAATGTCGCATCGCGCGAAAAGAGGACGGGGAGACGGTGGCGACGGGGAAGCACACCAAATTTTTGCCAGTGGGTCAAGCGTCGAAGTTGTGACGCGTCGGTCGGTCGTGACCGGTGTCTCGAAGAGTTTGTATTACTAATAACCGCTAGCGTCTCGAAAACGCGACCGACGTCGGAGCTACTTTCCGCACATCGAGTCCGAGTTCGGTTTGGAAATTTTCGCACACCTTGACGAGAACGTCGTGGTGTTCGCCCAGCGCGCGCTTGACGACGTCGACGTCGGCGCGCGTCGCGGCGTCTCGACGCGCGCGCGCGGCGTCTCGATCCTCGGCGGCGGTGAGCCTCGCGCCGTGCGTCTTCAGCGCCTGCGCCGTCGCCCGCACGGACGACACCAATTCTTCGTGTTTTCTAGATCCCGACGTCGACGTCCCACCGCCGCCGTCGTCCTCGCTCGCGCGCTCGAGCGCGGCGAGCCTTCGATTTTGATACGCCGCCGTGTCCTTGGTCCACTTGGCCAACGCGCGCACGTCCGACGCCAATCCCGAAATCTCACCAGCCTTCTCCACCGCTTTCTCCGCCCTCGACGTCTCCATTCGCACGCTCTCCAACTCATCTCGCAGCATCGCGTCCGCCGCGCGTCCTCGCGCCTCCAACTCCTCCAACGCGCGATCCCGCTCGGCGTCTCGCGCCTCCAGCTTCGCCGCCGTCGCCTTGGCCTCTCGCACCCACTTCTCCGCGATCACGAACTCATCTCGCACCTCTCGCGCGTACGTGACGCACTCCGTCACCCTTTGATCGATCGCCAACGCGCGTTCGCGCGCTCGACTCGACTCCGCCTCCCTCGTCTCCGCGTCCTCGCTCGCGCGCGTCGCCGCCGCCGCCGCCGCGGACACCTCTCGCCGCAACGCCTCCCGCTCGAGTCCCCATCGCTCGTGATCGTCTCGAAGCGCGTCGACGGTGACTCGAAACGCGCGCACGAGCTCATCGAACCCGCGCGCGAGGCGTTCGCACGCCTCCTCGCGCCTCGCCGCGGCGTCCTCGGCGCGTCGGTGTTCGAATTCCAACCGTCGAACGCGCGCGTCCAAGCGTCGAAGCGCGTCGCCGACGGTGGATTTCGTCGGCTCGTCGCGCGCGCGAGACGTTCGGTCGCCATCGCGCGCGCGCGTCCCGGGCATGGCGCGCGCGTGTGACGACGACGACGTCGCGCGTCGCGCGCGGGAACGGCTGTCTGTGTTCTCGGTGCGTATACGGTGTGGCACACATTGACGAGTCACGACTCATACCAAGGGGGGACTCGATCGCCGCCGCCGGGTCGACGAGGCGTCACTCCGTCGCGCCTCGCTCGCCAGCTCCCTCGCGCGCGATGTCGTCGTCGCCGTCGCGCGCGATGATGCCCGCGCGACGCGTCGTCGTCGCGTCCGCGCGAGACGGGCGTCGATGGACGGCGAGACGCGCGGTGACGACGACGACGCGCGCGCAAACGCCCCAGAGCATGCGCGTCGGGGAACTTCGAGACGCGCTGCGCGAGTGCGGGGAGTGGGACGACGCGACGCTGGCGAAGAGTAGGAAGAGGGAATTGGTGGAGATGTTCCAGGCGCTCGAGCGACGGCGGGCGCTGGGGGATTTGTTGAGAGGGGTGGGCGAGGAGGAGGAGGAGGAGGGGTCGAGCGCGTCGGCGAGCGACGAAGACGGGAGCGAGGCGCGCGAGGCGCGCGAGGAGCGCGGGGGAGAGTATCAACGAACGATATTTAATTCAAGAGTCACGCCCTCGGTGTCGGGAGGATCGGAGGAGATTGAGAGGGATTTAAAGTCAAATTTTAGCGGCGCCGAGTTGACGTTTCTCGGCACTTCGAGCGGGGCGCCGAGCTTTACGCGTAACGTGTCGTCGGTGGCGTTGCGATTAGATAACGAGGTATGGCTCTTTGATTGCGGCGAAGCGACGCAGCATCAGCTCATGCGGTCGAAGTTGAAGTACGCGAAGATTACGAGAGTTTTCATAACGCACATGCACGGGGATCACATTTTCGGTTTGCCGGGGTTAATTTGCGCCATCAGCGGCGCGAGAACGGCGCACTCGAAGTCGCACGGGGGTACCGCGGTGCCGTTACACATCATCGGTCCGCCAGGAATTCGACAGTACGTCTACAGCGCCATCACGTGGTCGCGTTCGGTGCTCGGAATGCCGCTCATCGTCACCGAGTTGCGACAACCGTCGCCTCGCGTGGCGGCGAACGCGGCGCCCGCGGCGCACACGTCCGTGGACCCGCGCGGGAAAATTTTCATGGGCGAGTACTGGCCCGACGCCCTCGATTGTGAACCGGTGCCCAACTTTAAGGATATCGAGGCGTGGTCTCGACTCGGAGAGGACGTCCAGGCGCCGGTGTGGACGACGTACAACGACGGAACGTGGTGCGTGCGAGCGACGGTTCTTCGACACCCCGTGCCGTGTTTCGGGTACATCATCGACGAGTGCGACGCCAGCGGGCGTTTGGACGCCGATAAGTGCGCTGAGATGGGTTTACCTCCGGGACGCGAGTACGCCGCGCTCAAAGCCGGAAAGTCGGTGACGACGAAGGACGGTGTCGTCATCAACCCCGAGGACGTCATCGGCGAGAGACGACCGGGTCGTCGTCTCGTGCACTTGGGCGACACGTGCGATAGCTCCGCCGTCGCCCCGCTGGCGCGCGGCGCGGACTCTCTGGTGCACGAATCGACGTTCAACTCTAAAAAAGTGAGCGAGGCGTTATTCAAGGGACACTCGACGGCGACCATGGCGGGTAAATTCGCCGCCAAGGTCAAGGCGCGCGCGTTGATCTTGACCCACTTCTCCAACCGGTACGGTGGTGGTGCGAACACGCGCGACTCAAACACGACCGATTTGGGCGCGAGCGAAGACGAAGACGACGACGACGAGTGCGAGGACATGGCGCCGCCCTCCGTGGACGACGTCGACGCGTTGGAAATCGGCGACCGCATGAACGTCGAAACCCTCGTCGAGGAGGCGAAAGAGGCCAAAGGCGACTCCCGCGTCGTCGCCGCGAGCGATTTCTTCGTCTTCAACGTCGGTCGTCGCGAATTATTCGACGAATTCGACCTCGCCAAGGGGGACCGCTCGGCGCTCTTCGCCGGCGACGCCAAGACGCTACCGCCCACCTTTGTCGTCGACCAAGACAACCGCGCGCACACCTCCAACGACGACCGCAAATCCAACCACCGTCGCTCACCGTCTTTGTCCTCCTCCAACGGCCACTCGACGTCCACCTCGAGACGCTCGCCCGCCGCCGGTCCCGCCGGCCGCCGCCCCGCCGCGTTTCGCCGCGCGCCCCCTCGCGGCGGCGGCGACGCCGACGCGTCTCGATAACCTCCCCGATTCGCGCCCGCGCGACGGCGTCACTCATTTAACATTCATCAAACCTAGCCATCATTTTTATTCCTTTTCCCATCCACTCGCGTCGTCATCGAGGATACACGCGCGGCGAACGCGCGCGTCCCCGGTCGCCGCCGCCCTCGCCGTTCACCCTCGACATCTGTCCCGCACACGCGCACGCGCCCATGGCTGCGCGCACCGCCCTCTCGCGCCCCGCGCTCGAACGCGCGCGCGTCTCCGCGCCTCGCGCGCGCCGCGTCGACGTCGTCTGCGCCGCGTCGCGTCGCGCGCGTCGCGCCAAGGATGCCGCCGCCGCCGGTGACGTCGCCGCGCCCGCGAAAGCGAAGAAGACGTCCCCGGCGGACGCCAAGGCGGCCAAGGCGGCGCGCGATAAGGCTCGAAAGGCGGCCGCCACCAAGGCGCGCGCGCTCGTCAGCGACCAAGGTCGCGCGTACGAGAAAATCGTCAACGAGATGGGTCGAGAGTCGTCGAGGGAGTACGTGCTGAGCGTGCGACACGCCCCGGCGAGCGGCGCGGCGGAGGACGTCGTCGGCGTTCTGAGCGATTGGTTGCCGGTGTGTGAGGTGGTCGTCGCGGACAGAAAGGCGTACGAGGCGCAGATGTTTTTTAAAAAGCAAGGGATGAGCGTGCCGGAGACGGACACGCAGACGTTGGAGAGCGCGCAAATCGAAGGGGCGCCGGCGGTGCGCATGATGTTGCCGAAATATAAAGAACACGTGGCGGCGATGGCGTTCGTGATGAGCGGGGTGAAGGATCTGAACATGGACGAGATTGAGTACGGAATAGAGGATTGGGGGTCGTTCGAGGTGGCGGTGGACGCGCTCGCGGCGCAGACGAATCAGAGAGGAAAGTTTGAGGCGGCGGCGACGCTCTTGGGGGTGTCGGTGGACGACGAACCGGGCGACATCAAGCGCGTGTATCGACGACTCATCGCCGAGGCGCACCCCGATCGTAATCCGGACACGACGCAAGAGAAATTTAACGCCATCAAGGATGCGTATGAACTCTTGTGTGGACGCGGGGACACGGCGGGGACGACGTTTGAGGGACTCGGCGATCACAGGCGCGACTTTACGCCGCTCGATAAGAGTCATTTCGGCGTGTCTTCGGCGACCAAGGGTCAGAACGATCCGGCGTCCGTCGCGTTCGCCATGCGCACGCTCACCATCTACGATCGAGTGGGCACCGTGTTCTCCACGCGTAACCTTAAGCTCGCGCAAAAGAAGGCGGCGGCCAAGTGAGGTCGCGTCGAGAGCGAGTGACGCGAGGGCGGGAGCGTCGACGGCTCCATCTCGCCGCCGACGATCGGCCCGGCGGCGCGCACGTTTAACATTATTTCTTCTTCTGAGCCATCGCACTCACGACGAAAACAAAGGACGGTGTAATTTGTATACTCTGATGCTTCCCAACCCCGACCCTCTCGACGCGCCGACGAAAAACCGCGATTCGCGCGCGACGCGACCACTCGTGACGACGATTCATCCTTTTCGCATTACAATCAAAGCATTTTTAGAAATCCTCGTTCATCTCTCTTTCGGAGTCTAAACACCTAACGTCGTGCCGTCGCCAGACTCGACTCTTCTCCCCCACGGTTTTTCGGCGTGTGCGAAGCAAAGCGAACCACCCTCGGACCGACTTTACTTCTTGTCCTTCTTATCCGTGTTCGCGCGGAAACGACGCGGCGGTTCACGGATGCGACGAGCCTCACGGGATCGAACGCGCACAACCTTGGAGTGAATGGCCGCGCTGATCGAGTAGTAAATCTTGCGGTACAACTTCGGAAGGGTGTACGACTCGAACGCGCACGACTCTTGCAAGTCGCGAATCGCCGCGGATTCGACAATGTTTCTGACCACAAAGCGCTTCACCGCCTTATCCTTGGGCACGAGCGCACCGGAGGATTCGCAGAACACGCGCTTGACCTGTGTGTGCGAGAAAAGAGCGACGTCATCGGTCAGTATTCGTTTCATCCCTCTCCGCGCGCGCCTCGAGCCCCACGAGGGTCGAGACGCCCCGAGCGGTGCGCGCGCGCCCGACCGCATCGCGACCGCTCTCGTCGTCCCGCCTTCTCCATCCCGCTCTCGAACGCACGAACGACGCGAACGAAACATCGATCCATCCTTCCATCGCGCGCGCGCCTCGCGCGTCGCGTCGCGTCGACGACGAGACGCGCGAGACGCGAGACGCGCGCGATGGTTGGGTGAAAGCCCTAGCGCCCCGCGCGCGTCTCTCATCGACCGTCTCTCGCGCGCGCGCGAGCGATTCGAGCGCGAGACGTACGTGACCACGGGCTCCGGCCGGCTTGTTGCGACCGCTGGCGCGACGTTTCTTCGGCATCTCGACTCGTCTCTCGCGTCGAAAAGAGGCGGACGCGGTCGCCGCGAGCGCGATCGAGCCCTCGTCGAGGCGCGCGCGCGGGTCGTCGGTCGGGGTCGTTTCGTGGGTTCTTCTTCTCTTTTTTATGGTTACACTACGAGTGTGCGTTCGCGATAAAAAAAGACAGAACGTCGTTTGTCAGAAATGACTCGCTACTGTTACAATAGTCAAAGTATACACATAGGCACACCGAGGGTTCACGACTCGGCGTACGTGTCCTGCAGCGCGCGACAGAGGTCGACGTACGCGCCCTCGGGTAACGCGCGCGCGTGCTCGTCGAGTATCGCCATCGCTCGCGAGAGATGGTCTCTGCGCGCTTTTTTGCGCGCCAACCGGTCGCGCGGGTCCTCGTCGGTGAGGCGCCGCTCTCGCTGCGCCATAAAAGCCCTCCGCAGGGTTTCCTCGACTCGTGGTTCCCCGGCTAACGAGAGCGCCGTATGGCCTGTCGACTGAGAAATTTGTTCGACGTTCGCGCCAGCTTCTATGAGCGCGACCACGGTAGATAAATGGCCTCGATTCGAGGCCCACATCAACGCAGTGCCGCCGTTCGTTTCAACATCGATATTTGCGCAGCCGGCTCCCAGCAACGCGCGCACCACGGACTCGTGACCCATGAACGCGGCGGTGAAGAGCGGTGACATGAAGTTCATGTCCTCGTCGACGTTCGCGCCATAGTCGAGTAGCATTTGAACGATTTGTTCGTGACCTCGCCACGCAGCCACCATGAGAGGCGTGAACTCTTCCCTCGCTGTTCCAAATTCCTCCTCTTCAGTGTATGCAAACCAGGTGCGTGCATCAACCCAGGCGCCAGCTTCTAGTAATAGGTGCACGGCGGTCTCGCACCCGTTGAGCGCAGCGATCGTGAGCGGCTTTTCGCAACCGTATTCCTTCACGTTCTTTGGAATGCGTTTGCAACACCAATGATTTTCCTCAGGCCAGTATTCATCCTCAGACGAACAGTGTTTCGGTTCTCCTTGTCTGTTGCGCGTCGCGTTGACGTTCACACCAGCCTCTATGAGCATACGTATCTCAGACTCGACGTTTTTCCGCACTGCAAACGTGAGTGCTGTATCTTCTATGCCCTCGCCGCGCGCGTTAACGTCCACGCCGGCTTGTATGAGCGCGCGCACTACGGACTCGTTTCCTCCATTCACCGCCAACATGAGCAACGTCTGGCCTTTGGTCTTTTGTCTCTTCTCACACACGCAGGAAGGAAAACAGCGAAACTTACCGGTACTTTTACCGGTACAAGGAAGTTCACGCGGCACGACTGCATTCACGTCTGCACCAGCTTTTATGAGCTCGTGTACCATAGTCTCATGATCCATCCAAATCGCCATCGTGAGCGGCGTGCATTCACTGCTACAGGTGTTGACTTGGTCTTTGCTGAAGTTGACTTCCGCACCGGCTTCTAGCAACACGCGCACCGCAGATTCGTGGCCGTATCGTACTGGTTTGAGCAACGCCTTACCCATCGACTTGGCGTCTACCAAGCCGGTGTCAAGGAACAAGCGCATCACGTGAACCCGTCCACCAGATGCGGCACTCTCAAGCGCATGCGCGTAACATTGACGGCGGCCGTCGTCGTGGTCGTCGTCAGCGTACCGAGCGTCCATCAAGGCACGCACCACACCTTCATAACCACGAGATGCGGCGACTTTGAGCGCACCGCACACCGCTTCCGAAACATATTCATTCGACGCGAGCAGCGTCAACACCATGGATTCGTGATCGAAACTCGCGAAAAACCGCAATGTTGTTCCTTCGCTATCTTTCGCGCCGGCCTCCAACAGCGCGCGCACCGTCGCCTCGAACCGCGCGCGCAGCTCTGATTTTTCCACGCAGAACACCGAGTCTTGACGATGCCAGTGCCAGTTGGAGTCATCGAAACATCCATATCCAGATCCATATTCATACAATGGATCCGTACCGTCGGGCACCGCGCTCACAAAGCTCCACCCGAGCGTCGCGGCGTCGAGCGCCGCCGACTAGTCGCTATACTTTGAACTCGGCGCGTTCGCATCCGCCCCGAGGTCGACGAGCGCGCGCACCGTCTCGCACTCCCCGTACGCCGCCGCATACCGGAGCGCGGTAACATTACATTGATCTCTCCTCTCCACGTTCGCACCGGCGTCGACGAGCGCGCGCACCGCGTCGACGCGCCCGGCCGCGGCGGCGAACGCCAGCGGCGCGGGCGCGGGTTCATCCGCACCATCCATCCCGTCCACCGACGCGCCCGCGTCGAGGAGTCGACGAATCGCGTCCACGTCCCCGTCTCGCGCGGCGCGCTCGAGCGCGCGAACGCCCTCGAGACGGTCGTCGTCGTCCTCGCGCGTCATCGCGCGCGGGCGTTTGCCGAGGATTTTAAATTGACACCACCACCTGTCTCGGGACACGACGCGTGTGGGGGTACACGACGGTTCATGACTCGTCGATTGTCCCCGAGGACACGCGGGCGCGCCCGAGCGTTCGACGACGCGCGCGCCCTCGGGTGACGCGTGGCCGTCGGGTGACGCGACGAGGACGAAAGATGCGCGCCGTGCTCGGGGCGATGGCTGTCGCATCGACCGCGCTCGCGGCGCGCGGTGCGCGCGCGTCCACCGCGAATCACGACTCCGAGGAAGAGAACGCCGAACGCGAAGAGTTGCGCGTGCACAGCGACGAGTCGCTCGAATCGATCGACAGTTTGTGCCCCAACGCGGTGGGCGTTCGGTAGTCGGCGTTTGAAATGTTCACGCGATGCGACGATGGTCACCGACGGCTGTATCGCGCAGCGCAGACGTAGCGTGGAGTAGTTCACGAATCGTTTTCTATAACGCGGTGTAGGCGAAAGGTCTAGCTACAGTCTCGCTCGAGAGCCGCGTCCGACACGCCAGCGTTTTATTTTGTTACCAAGTTGCATTTTCATGCCAGCACGCACGCACGAGCGCCCGATATCCATCTGGTACGTCGACGTTGAAGTCACCCTCGGGGCGTTCGTTTCCAAGGCACACTCGCGTGGCAAACTCGGCGAGATTGGCTATCTCGAGCGGTTTTTTTCGAGCCGCACACTCCCATAACACTATCGCGATAGATCGCGATAGGC
>Ga0181576_10001265_pt1 | contig 19263 bp, 20 predicted proteins | sample 101ome_22_FD_132464 | JGI IMG/M metagenome (GOLD analysis project Ga0181576, IMG submission 132464) | Coastal salt marsh microbial communities from the Groves Creek Marsh, Skidaway Island, Georgia - 101412BT metaG (megahit assembly) | ecosystem: Environmental > Aquatic > Marine > Intertidal... | reverse complement strand
TGAAACAGGTGTTGATCCTGCTGATGCCGTCATCATCGGCGATACGACATTCGATATGGAAATGGGTAGGAATGCCGGTATCAAGACCATTGGTGTTTCTTGGGGCTATCATCCTGTCGAGCGCCTGTGCGCCGACAGAATTGCGCGCGCGGTAGCAGATATCCCGCGGCTCGTTGATGAAGTTCTGGAGATCGAATGATGAGCAATTGGAAACCCAAGAGGTTTTGGAAAACTGCCCAGGTCGCCGAGATGGATGGAAGCTGGGCAGTGCTCCTTGATGAACGCGAATTACGGACTCCGGCCAAGGCCCCCTTACGGCTGAAAACACAACGACTGGCAGAGGCGGTCGCTGCAGAGTGGGATGCCCAGAGTGAAACTGTTGACCCGAACCGAATGCCGGTGACCCGTTCAGCAAACGCGGCGATCGACAAGCTCTCTGAGCAACGAAACGAGGTCATTGCGCTCTTGGCTGCATACGGGGAAACCGATCTCCTCTGCTATCGCGCAGCAACTCCGCAAGAACTGCGGGATCGGCAAGCAATGCAATGGGATCCGGTGATTGAGTGGGCTGAGGAGAGGTTCAGGGTCCTCATTCAGGTGGGTGTGGGGGTCATGCATGTGCCCCAACCTGCGGAAACGGTCGCTAATCTGGCCCAACCGATGAATGAGTTCTGTGATTTTTCCCTAGCGGCCTTTCATGATTTAGTTGGCATTTCTGGTTCTATCATGATCGCGCTTGCTGTGGTGGAGGGCTTCATTTCACCTGAAAAGGGTTGGGAACTCAGCCGCCTTGACGAATCGTGGCAGGAAGAGAAGTGGGGCGTTGATGAAGAAGCGCGCGCGTTGTCAGATTCAAAGAAGAATGATTTCTTAAAGGCGATGGAGATTTTTCTTCTCGCAAATTCGTAGCTCCGACAGGACATTCTACCGTTTGACGCCACGTTAAAAAGCGTTTGTCCTGCAGGTGCGGCCAATTGAGACCAGACTCGGTCTTGACCTAATGGGAAAATTCTTAGCATTCTTAGGCGCTGAGGGGGTTCATTCTCTCGAGCTACCTCTGCTTCGCAGGGGCAGCTAATGCGACGTCCGACTCACGGGCGAAAAATCAGGAAGAGGTAAAAATGAAAAAAACCGTACTATTTGGCGCGATGGCTGTCGCAGGTCTCGCCGCAGGTGCAGCTTCTGCGGGTACACTTGACGATGTCCGTGCTGCTGGCACGCTTCGCTGTGGTGTAAGCACTGGTCTGCCGGGCTTTGCTGCTCCGGATGCGACAGGTGAATGGCAGGGCTTTGACGTCGCTGTTTGCCGCGCTGTTGCTGCCGCAGTTCTGGGCGATGCAAATGCCGTCGACTTCACGCCGCTGACCACTCAGGTTCGCTTTACTGCTTTGGCTTCTGGCGAAATTGATCTTCTGTCCCGTAACACCACTTGGACCTTCTCCCGCGACGTTGACCTTAAGAATGAATTCGTAGGCGTGAACTACTACGACGGTCAGGGCTTCATGGTTCCGCGCGAGCTTGGTGTCACTTCTGCAAAAGAACTCGATGGTGCGACTGTTTGTATCCAAACCGGCACCACGACCGAACTCAACCTTGCAGACTTCTTCCGTGCGAACAACATCAGCTATGAGCCGGTTCCGATCGAAACAAATGCTGAAGCACAGCAGCAGTATCTCGCTGGCGCTTGTGACGTCTACACCACAGACGCTTCCGGCCTCGCAGCAACGCGGGCAACCTTTGAAAACCCGGGCGATCACGTTGTTCTCCCCGAGATCATCTCGAAAGAGCCGCTCGGCCCGCTCGTTCGGCATGGCGACCAGGACTGGGGTGATGTTGTACGTTGGACCCTCAACGGTCTGATCGCTGCAGAAGAACTGGGCATCACTTCGGCAAACGTTTCGGAGATGGCTGCAGGAACCAACAACCCCGAGATCAACCGTATGTTGGGTAGCGAAGGTGAACTCGGTGCGATGCTCGGCCTCGATGCTGACTGGCTCGTTCGCGTGATCAGCTCCGTTGGTAACTACGGCGAGATCTTTGAAGCCAACATCGGCGAGAGCACTCCGATCGGTCTTGCGCGCGGCCTTAACGCGCAGTGGACTGATGGTGGCCTGCTCTACGCGCCGCCGTTCCGCTAAGATCTGACTTTTGTGAGGGCGCAGAATTTCTGCGCCCTCACTTACTAAGTAGGGACGTAAAAACGTCCTGCTCCAATTGCAGATATCATGGGGAAATGACCTGCAACAGATTTGGGGCTGCGGGGAGATACCAGAATGACGATGCCTTCAGAGGCGCCTAAACAGGCGTTCCGGCTCAGCCAACTTATTTACGACACACGTTACAGATCGATGACCATTCAGGTCTTCGCGATGATCATGCTGATGCTGGTTTTTTCGTGGCTGTTGTCGAACACAGTACAGAACCTTCAAGCGCTCGGTAAGGACTTTGATTTCGGATTCCTTACTCAGCCCGCAGGATATGACATCAACCAACGGCTGATCGACTATTCGTCGCAAAGCACACACGGGCGTGCCGCGATCGTTGGTATTCTGAATACGGTCCTGGTGGCATTTCTCGGCTGCATCCTTGCCACCGTTGTCGGCGTGCTGGTTGGCGTTCTGCGCCTTTCCAAAAACTGGATCGTTTCCCGCCTGATGGCCGTTTATGTCGAGGGCTTCCGCAATGTCCCTCTGCTGCTCTGGATCATCGCCATTTTTGCGGTGATGTCGGAAAGCATGCCGCAGCCTCGTGCCTTCAGAGAAGGCGGCGGCGCTTCGATGATGTTGGGTGATAGCGTTGCTGTTACCAACCGCGGCGTATATGTACCTGCGCCGATTTGGGGTGACGGATCCGCGTTTTTGATCGCGATCTTCGTTCTGTCGCTTGTCGCAATTGTCTTTTTCCGCAGATATGCGGCGAAGCGCCAAGAGGCGACTGGTGAAATCCTTCCTGTTTTCTGGATCTCCGCTGCGCTGCTTTTTATCCCTTCGGTATTGTTCTACTTCATCCTAGGGCGACCGGTTAGCCTTGAGTATCCGGAACTGGGCGGCTTCAACTTCAAAGGTGGGTTTCATCTACGCAATTCCTTGATCGCGCTTTGGTTGGCACTTTCGCTCTACACTGGCGCTTTCATCGCAGAAATCGTTCGTGCAGGTATTCTGGCGGTTTCCAAGGGGCAGTCTGAAGCTGCATTTGCTCTGGGGCTTCGTCCGAACCGGACAATGTCCTTGGTGATCCTCCCGCAAGCGCTGCGGGTGATCATTCCGCCGCTGATTTCGCAATATTTGAACCTGACCAAGAACTCCTCATTGGCCATCGCCGTTGGTTATATGGACGTCCGCTCAACGCTGGGGGGCATCACCATTAACCAGACCGGACGTGAGCTAGAGGGAATGCTGCTGCTCGGCACGTTCTACCTGCTACTGAGCCTGCTGATATCTTGGGTGATGAACATTTATAACAACAGCAAGAAGCTGAAGGAGCGTTAATCATGAATACGCCATCCTCAAACGACTTCAGTTTCGTCCGCAAAGAGATGATCCCTGAAAAAGAGCCGCCGTTGACGGAAAAGGGTATCATCAAATGGGCACGCGAAAACCTTTTCTCGGGCCCGTTGAACACGATCCTGACATTGGCCTCGCTCTATGTGATTTGGTTCGTAGTAAGCCACGTCTTTCCGTGGTTTGCGAATTCAATTTGGGACGCGGGGTCGCTAACTGAATGTAGAGAAATCCGAGATGCGCGTTTCGGTGAAGGCGTGTCGTCGGCCTGTTTCGCGGTTATTTCGGATCGCTGGCAACAGCTGATTTTCGGTTTCTACCCGAGCTCGGGATACTGGCGGCCGTTGGTGGCATTGTTTGTGTTCCTTGCCGCACTCTACCCGGTTCTGTTCTCCGAATCTTCGAGAAAACTTCTCCTGCTGTCTGCGGCGGCGCCATTCGTGATGTTCATGCTGCTCTGGGGTGGATCAATCTGGACGCCGATTTCGGTCGCCGTTGGATTTGGTGTCGGTGTCGCGGCATACAGGATCGCCCTGCCAATTGTAGGAAACCTTTTTGCGGTCGCTGCGACAGTCATTGCTCCGATCCTCTACTGGCTGTTCCTGGGCGGTGTGATTGCGTCGGCGCTACACTCCGTACTTCCAATCGGCTTACTGTTTGTTGAATCGAAAGATTTCGGCGGCTTCACCTTGTCGTTCATCATTGGCATTTCGGGTATCATTCTGTCCCTTCCATTGGGCATCCTGCTCGCGCTTGGGCGTCAGTCGAATATGCTGATCATCAACAAAATTTCGGTGGCGTTTATCGAGGTTATTCGGGGTGTTCCGCTGATTGTGTGGTTGTTCACCGCGTCGCTGCTGCTGAATTACTTTCTGCCCCCCGGAACGAACTTTGACCTCATGTTGCGCGTGATCATCATGGTGACGTTGTTCTCGGCAGCTTATATTGCCGAAGTTGTTCGTGGCGGCCTCGCGGCGCTACCAAGAGGCCAGTATGAAGCGGCAGATTCATTGGGACTCGATTATTGGAAGGCCATGCGCCTCATCATCCTGCCACAAGCGTTGAAGATTTCCATTCCTGGCATCGTGAACACCTTCATTGGATTGTTCAAAGATACGACGCTTGTTGTCTTCATCGGTCTTCTTGATCCGATTGGACTGTCCAATGCGATCCGCGCCTCGACCGATTGGAACGGTGTGTATTGGGAACTCTTCGTCTTTATTGGCCTACTTTTCTTTGTGTGCTGCTTCAGCATGGGCCGCTATTCACTTTACCTGGAGAAGAAGCTCCAGCGTGAACACCGCTAAGGAGACCAGAAATGTCTGAACTCGCAATCGACCGCACTATCGACCGTAGCCAGATGACGGTTTCTGACGAAGTCGCCATTCAGATCAGTGATATGAACAAATGGTATGGCTCGTTCCACGTTCTCCGCGACATCAACCTGACGGTAAACCGCGGCGAACGGATCGTTATTTGCGGACCGTCCGGATCAGGGAAATCGACTTTGATCCGCTGTATCAACCGGCTCGAAGAGCATCAGGCGGGTACGATCATTGTGGATGGGACGGGACTGTCGTCCGATCTCAAGAACATTGATAAAATTCGCTCGGAAGTGGGAATGTGTTTTCAGCACTTCAACTTGTTCCCGCATCTCACCATTCTTGAGAATTGCACTCTCGCTCCGATCTGGGTTCGCAAGACCCCGAAGAAGGAAGCGGAAGAGATCGCGATGCACTACCTTGAGAAGGTCAAGATCCCAGACCAAGCCCTGAAATATCCAGGTCAGCTTTCCGGCGGACAACAACAGCGGGTTGCAATTGCACGGTCGCTTTGCATGAAGCCCCGGATCATGCTGTTTGATGAGCCAACGTCTGCACTTGATCCGGAAATGATTAAGGAAGTTCTGGATACGATGATCGAGCTCGCCGAAGAGGGCATGACGATGCTCTGCGTAACCCATGAAATGGGGTTTGCAAGGCAGGTTGCCAATCGTGTTATCTTCATGGACCAAGGGCAAATCGTCGAGCAAAACGAACCTGAAGAGTTCTTTGGCAATCCGCAGTCGGATCGGACCAAGCTGTTCTTGAGCCAGATCTTGGGTCACTAAACCACTATAGTTCTTTCGGTATTACGAAGTTAGTTGTTGCCCCTGTTTTTGGGGCAATTTCGTTCCAGTTGACGAAATCGAAAGTGAAAACCGTGGTCGCGCCGGTCGGGTAATCTGCAAAACGCGCGTGTATCGCCGGAGTACTTGCCAAAATTTGGGCTGTTAAGGCGATAGTCGGATTGTGCCCGACGATCATGATGAGGTTGTCTTCCTGTCTGGCAACCAGCTTCAAAATTGTCTGAGGGTCGGCGTGATAGAGTTCAGGTTCCGCCGATAATGTTGGCACCTTCGGGAACATGCTGGAAATCAGTTGTGCCGTCTCCGTTGTGCGCAGAGCATCTGAATGGAAGATGGTTTGTGGCAGGTATCCATGTGTGCCGAGCCATGAGCCCATTTTTACAGCCGCTTCTCTTCCACGCGCATTGAGCGGGCGCGCGTGATCTGAAGAAGCGCTGGTGCTCCAATCTGACTTCGCGTGGCGTGACAGTATGAGCGTCTTCTTCATCCGTGGAACTGCCTCATGTGATACGCCGATTGTTCGGGCAATCGCTTTTCTTGTCCAACGGGGCAGGCGCGCCGCGCTTGGCAGCCGCTTGTCATGCAGGTGCTACCTGAGGGAGAGGATAGATAGCCATGACATGCTTGTACATCATAGGACGCATGCTCTAGGGCTGATACGGGGCAAGCTGTCATGCAAGGTTGTTCACAATATGTGCATGGGTTCAATTGCGTCTCGGATGGAATGAACTCGGGAACCGAGATCGCCCCGCGGTAAGAAATGAAGAGCCCTCGTGTTCTATGTAGCAACAGACCAACAGGGGACTGCCAGCATTCGCCAGAAGCGAGCGCCCATTGAACAAACGGTGGGTAGCTCGGTCCGTCGCTAGGCATATGGACCGTTCCACCAAACGCACGGGCAATATCTTCAATTACGCGCCGTGACCACCTGTCGAGAGGATCCGCAGCACCGTCCTGCCATTCAGAGGCTTCTTTGAAAAGTGGCCAAAAACGGGGTTCGTCGGGTGAAATCAGAAGGATCGTTTTTGCATTGTCTGGCATTAGCCGTCGCGCGTTCACGATTCCGGAGATGAAGAGCCCCTGTTGCCCTAGAGAGCGTTCGAGGCTCTCAAGCAATTTCATGGGCGCCTTGGGCGTATACTGGGCGCAGTCGAGCGAATGATCGATCCTGCGCCATGTTCTGTGAAAAGCTCCAATAGGCTGGCGTTGGGCAGCCGTCCATCAAGGATCACAACTGCCCGTACGCCGTCTTCGATGGCCTTCAGCGCTGTCTCTGTCTTTGGGATCATACCACCAGAGATGACGCCACTTTTGGTTAGCTCCTTGACTTGTTCGGGGCTCAGCTGGGTCAGAACCTGCCCTGACTCATCTTTCACGCCGGCCACATCTGTCAATAGGAGGAGACGATCTGCTTGCAGGGCGCCGGCAATCGCGCCAGCCGCTGTGTCGCCATTAACGTTGAATGTTTCATTGTCGTTGACGCCCGTTGCAACGGGCGCAACGACAGGAATTATTCCGGCATCGAAGAGGTCCCTCAAGACTTGCACGTTCATCTCGACGGGTTTGCCGACAAAACCCAAATCGGGATCATCTGCCTCGCAAACAAGCAGGTCATCGTCCTTGCCCGATAGCCCGACTGCCCGACCGCCTTGGTCAGAGATTGCTTGGACGATCCGTTTGTTGACCAAGCCGGATAGCACCATCTCGACGACCTCAACCGTCGGTTTGTCTGTGACGCGTTTGCCTCGAACGAACTTTGACTCGATCCCAAGTTTGCCGAGCAGATCATTGATCATCGGACCGCCGCCATGCACCACGACAGGGTTCACCCCGACTTGTCGCATCAGCACGATATCACGCGCGAAATCTGCCATAGCGGCGTCATCGCCCATTGCATTGCCGCCGAATTTGATCACGACGATCGCGCCTGAATAACGTTGGAGATAGGGTAGCGCTTCGGAAAGGGTTCTCGCCGTTGCGATCCAATCACGATTCATATTCTGTTTCCTCACGTCGAGTCCTCTTGCGCAGATCAGTCGAGACTGGCGATTATTGATCGTAGCGTTTCTATCCCATCACCTTTTTCTGATGATGTCAGGAGAATTTCTGGAAAAGCAGCCGGATGCCGTGCCAGCGCTGCGCGCGTTCTTTCGAGAGAGCTTTCTAGATCGGCCTTTTTCAATTTGTCCGTCTTGGTGAGGATCGCTTGGAAAGTCACTGCGGAACGATCCAGCAAGCTCATGATCTCTTCGTCAACAGCTTTTGCGCCATGGCGTGCGTCGATCAGTACGAAGACTCGGCGCAACGAAGGACGTCCTGAAAGATACGCTTTCAGCAGCTTCTGCCATTTTTCAACCACTGCAAGGGGCGCGTTGGCGAAACCATAGCCTGGGAGGTCGACAAGGTAGAAATCATCTCCGATCGTGAAGAAGTTGATCTCTTGCGTCCTCCCCGGGGTGTTGGAGGCGCGGGCGAGTGCTTTTCGACCGGTAAGTGCATTGATCAGGCTGGACTTCCCTACATTGGAACGGCCCGCAAAGCACACTTCAACACGATCGGCTGGTGGCAGGCCTGACATCGCCACGACACCCTTGAGAAAATCTATTGGCCCCGTGAAGAGCTTTCGTCCGGTCTCTTTGGCGAGGTCATCGGGCGCTTCGCTGATCGGAAATGTCAGTTTCATTGGAGCACCTCTACGCAATCACCAGCGCTTATCTGTCCGGTTTTTATAACTTCGGCATATACACCGAAAACACGTTCGCCCAAAAGCTTGTCCAAAGTCCCGAGCGTATCCAAATCCCGAATTCCGGTTTGCGGATTGGCTTGTGTGTGCGGGCAGCGCACAATTGGCTCACGGATTGCCAATTTAGCACCGCCAATGCGAAGTGTTTTGCCAATCCACTCAAGTTCCTCCCAAGGTGAGGTTCCATCGATCCAGATATTCCCGCGCCAACGTTCGGGGGCAACGTTGATGCCCGTGGCATGCTGGACGGCATCATGCGATGCACTTGTCATGATAGAGACTGACGGGAAGTCGGTATCTGTCCATGCCCTTTGGGGGAGGCTTACGATAGAAACAGGTTTGGTCCTTTGTGCATCGTAAAGGGGAGTAACCCATTGGATGAAGTGCTCAACGTCCGACTCGTCATCAGGATTGAATGAAACGGTGCCAATGTCCTGATGCTGAAGTGTAATGATGTTCGATGCTTCATCAAACTCGGCCCAAATGCCCGCAAGACTTGGCGTTCTCGTACCAATCATGAAGTTGCGACAAGGAACCCATTGGCCTTCGGCGGCTTCGGGGGCTGTGCTTTTGTGCGTGACACCCCAGCGGCGATCAAAGGGGAAGGGTCTGTGAGCGGCCAGGAGGGCGCAGGCGACCTGCTCCCTCCCGTGGCTCTTGATCGGGTGCCGCCAGAGGTTGGCGACTGAAAAGGTCACTTCTTAGTTCCCTTTGCGGATGACGTCTTAGTGTCTGCTTCGGCCTTCTTTCGCTTGAAGCTCGACGTGATGTTTCCGAATACGTCCGGTTTGTGGCCATGGCTCCGCATAATCGCGTATTGCTGTAGGAAAGTGATGGTGTTGTTCGCGATCCAGTAGAGAACCAAGCCGCTTGCGAAGCTGCCCAACATGAACATGAAGATCCATGGCATCCATGCGAAGACCATCTTCTGCGTTGGGTCGGTGGGTGCCGGATTCAGCTTTTGCTGCAACCACATGGAAATCCCGAGTAGGATCGGAAGTACGCCCAGGGAGACGATCGCAAACAGGCTGCCCTGCTCAGGTGTGCCATAGGGCAACAGGCCGAACAGGTTCAAGATCGATGACGGGTCAGGGGCGGAGAGGTCGCGGATCCAGCCAATCCACTCTGCATGGCGCAGTTCGATTGTGACGAAGATAACTTTGTAGAGGGAGAAGAAGATCGGGATCTGAATGAGGATCGGGAGACATCCGGAAGCCGGGTTAACTTTATTCTCTTTATAAAGCTTCATCATGCCTTGCTGAAGCGCCTGCCGGTCGTCCCCCGCGCGTTCCTTGAGCTTCTCCATTTCTGGCTGAAGCTCTTTCATTTTTGCCATGGAGACGTAGGACTTGTAGGCCAGCGGTAGCACGATTGCTTTGATGATGAGGGTGAGTGCGATGATCGACCATCCCATGTTGCCGACGACGCCGTTCAGCCAATGGAGAAGAGAGAAAATCGGCTTGGTGAGGAAGAAGAACCATCCCCAGTCGATCGAGTCGACAAAGCGATCAACGCCTTGCTCGTCTTGATAGGTGCGGATGGCTTCCCATTCTTTTGGGCCTACAAACAAGCGCGTCGTGACCTGTACGTCGCTGCCGTTTGCAATCGTCTCAACAGGCATCACTGCCTCGGACTGATAAATCTCACGCGACGCGAAATATTTAGATACTGATCGGAATGGCGTCCCTTGCTCGGGGATCAGCGTGGTCATCCAGTAGTGATCAGTATAGCCAATCCAGCCGCTCTCTGCGACTTCGATGCGTTCGGCTTGAGTACCATCGTCAGCGCTGACGCCGTAGTCTTCAATATCCTTGTAGGACGTCTCTTCCAACGTGCCGTCGGACATACGGACGAGGCCTTCGTGCAAGATGAAGAAGCGCTTGAGGTTGTCGGGCAAGGTGTGCCGCCGGATCAAACCGTAGGGTCGGAGTACGACCTCTTCGCCTGTCGCGTTGGAGACGGACTGCGTGATCGAGAACATGAACTGGTCGTCGACGTTGATTTCCTTGCGGAAAGTGAGCCCTTGCCCGTTATCCCAAACGAGCACAACGGGGGTTTCCTGTGTGAGCTTGTCGCCGCTCTCAATCGACCAAAGAGTATCGGGATCCGGCACGTTGACACCGTTTCCTGCCCATCCAAAGACAGCGAGATAAGCGTCATTTTCGCCCTGAGGACGTAAGAGCCGAACGGTTTCGGCGTCCTCTTCGATCGTCTCGCGGTATTCGGTCAGATAAACGTCATCCAATCGTCCACCTTGTAGGGAAAGTGAGCCTGACAATTCCGGCGTCTCGATCGCGATGCGGGCCGCTTCAACGGTAGCGTCCTCGGTTGGCTGTGCCGGTGCGGTCGTCGTCGATGTGACGCCGACATCTGGGGTTTCGACGCTTTGAGTGGCGTCGCTGGCAACCTCGGTCGTGGTTTCAGGATCGGCAGGAGGCTCCGGTGGGAACAGGATCAGCCAGGTCAAAATAACCATAAAACTGAGGACAGTTGCCTTTAAAAAGTTCTTGTTCTGATCGTCCATGGGAACCAAAAACTCCGTCATTCGGTTAACGGTGGTTCAACAGGGCGGGCTTCTAAAGGTCAAGCGGTTTTCGGGGGAAATGTGCCTTGTTTGCGCAAGAAAACGGTCAATCGGAGCAATTCCGGCTAGGAAACAGCTTTGAGATTGATCCTTGTAGGAGTGGCAATCGTTGCCTGTTGTGCCAGCCAGTTGATGAAGGTTTCCAGAGGCGCGGGTTTGGCAAAAAGATAGCCTTGAAGCACATCGCAGCCAAGCGCGCGCAGTTTATCGGCCTCAGCGACGGTTTTGACCCCCTCTGCGAGGATGTCGAGTTTAAGTTGATTTGCCATTTGTACCATCGTGATGACGATGTTTTCTAGTTCATGTTCCTTATCTATTTCACGCACGAACGAACGGTCGATTTTGACTCTGTTAACGGAAAAGGACCGCAGCGTTGAAATGGAGGCATGACCGGTGCCGAAGTCATCAAGGTCCAGTTGAAATCCGCGCTGGGCCAATTGTGCCAGATTTTGTTCGATCTGCTGCCCTGCGCGACCGGCGATAACCGTTTCGAGGACTTCGAACCGAATCCTGCTGGGTGCGACCGCCATAAGACGAAGTTGGGACTCCACACGTTCGATCAGGTTCGAATCGCTTAGGTCTTCTTGCGAGAGGTTGATGGCAAATTGTGGTAAGGCAATGCGTTGCTCATCACAGCGATTGATGAGCGCTGATGCTGCGGCGAGCATGAGGTCAGTGAGGCGGGGGAGGAGGCCGGCTTCTGCGATGACGGGGAGGAATTCGGCGGGGGGAATCAGGCCCTCGAAAGGGTGTTGCCAGCGGGCGAGAGTCTCCGCGCCGCAAATTTTTCCGCTTTTGGAAAATATTTGTGGTTGAAAATGCGCGACGATCTCGCCGCGGTCCATTGCGGCCTCGATTTCGTGCAGATGGGCGCGGCGGGATGCAGTGCGGATCTTCATCGAACGAGAAAAACTGCGGATCGCTCCGGGGCCATGACGCGCGGCCTCGACGAGTGCGACGGATGCCGCGTGCAACAACGGCTCCCCGCTCGCGCCGGGCAGCCGTGAGGAGAGGCAAAAGCCGACGGAGGCGCTGAGTCGGACTGACCCTGCTGTAGCGGTTTGAACCGGTGCGCGCATCAGCGCCTGCAGCCGCGTGGCGAGCTGCAGCGCAGAACGGAGATGCATGTTGTGGCATGGTGCCGTGCCCAGCGCGAATGTGTAGCCGTCAAGCCGCGTCAATGCATCGTTGCGCCGGACGCCGCGCTTGAGCTTGCGCGCCACGGCGCTAAAGAGAGCCTCCCGCGCAGGGTGATCGAGCCGCTCTTCGAGAAAATCGGGCGCATCGACGCGGATCAGAAGGACGAGGCAATTACGGCCATTTGCCTCCCCCCGCGCGATGGCCTGATCAATCTGCTGCACGAACGCAGCGCGGCCCGCGGGGGCGGGCCGGAAATGGTGCAGGACCGGCGGGGCGACCCTGCGGGCAAGCGCGTAGGCGGGCACCACCAAACCGGCCGCAACGAGCGGCGGCAACAGCGGCGCGGAGAGCGCGCCGACGCCAAGCGCCGCAACCAACGCGAGCCGGCTGACGGGAGTTCTACGAGGAGGAAAGCGCAGGTGCATGGCGGGCCCAAAGTTGAGGTTTCAGGGCCATACCTTAAGCAGCGAACATCGCCTGAAGGTTAACGCAGGAGCGGAATTTCCTGCGATTTTTCGGAATTTTCGAGCGATTCCGCGCGGCGCTCTAATCCAACAAAATCAAAGATCTTTGGATCGAGCAGATGTGAGGGGCGGGTGTTCATCAGGGCGCGGAACATCTTTTGCCGCCGCCCGGGGGCGCTCTTCTCCCAGCCGTCGAGGATGGCTTTGACCTGTTGGCGCTGGAGGCCGTCCTGCGAGCCGCAAAGATCACATGGAATAATCGGATAGTTCATCGCCCGCGCGAAACGTTCGCAGTCGTCTTCGGCCACATGGGCAAGTGGGCGGTAGACGAAAAGATCGCCCTCTTCATTGACCAGTTTCGGCGGCATGGTCGCCAGCCGCGAGCCGTGGAAAAGGTTCATGAAGAAGGTTTCGAGGATGTCGTCGCGATGGTGGCCCAAGACAACGGCGGTGCAGCCTTCCTCACGCGCGATGCGGTAGAGATTGCCGCGCCGGAGACGCGAGCAAAGGGCGCAATATGTGCGGCCTTTCGGCACCTTATCGACGACGATGGAATAGGTGTCCTGATACTCGATACGGTGCGGAACGCCCATCTTTTCAAGGAATTCGGGCAGCACGGTGGACGGGAACCCGGGCTGGCCCTGATCGAGATTGCAGGCGAGTAATTCAACGGGCAGGAGGCCGCGCCATTGTAGCTCGTGCAGGACCGCGAGAAGTGTGTAACTATCCTTGCCGCCTGAGAGGCAGACGAGCCATTTGCCGCCCTTTTCGATCATGCCATATTGTTCGATCGCTTCGCGTGTGTATTGCACGATGCGTTTGCGCAGCTTCTTGAACTCGGTGCTCTTGGGAGCGCCGTGAAACAAGGGATGGATATCGTCCAGATCATCAAGCATAGCGGGGCTTTAGTGGGAATTCCCCCTTCAGGCAAGGGCGCGTTAATGATTGTACAGGGGCTGAAAAAGCCGATGCACAACTGATGCACAACTTATGCATATCGCACCTGCAGAAAGTTTCTGCGGGGTTAATTTTACAGGCGCGTTCGGTGGGGAAACCGATCCAAAACCTCTCACGCAGCGTAGAAGACGAAACACTTGACCGGAGGGTTCCCCCCATGCGCCGTGCCATTCTTGCCCTGACCGCCATGATCGGGCTTGCCGCCTGTACGGGGAAGCCGTCTTTTGATGATCCGGTCATTTCGGACCGCGAGCTGGAATTGCATGAGTATTTTGCCGGTCACACGGTGGCCTATGGGCAATTTCAGGATGTGCTTGGAACGGTGCGCCGGAGCTTCAAGGTTGAAATCCACGGGGACTGGGACGGCGAGCGGCTGATTCTCACCGAGGACTTTGTTTATGAGGATGGAGCGACCGAGCAGCGGGTTTGGACGCTGGTTCAGACCGGGCCTGAAACATGGCAAGGCACGGCGGCGGGTGTGACGGGAAAGGCCACGGGCATTGAGGACGGCAACCGCTTTAACTGGCGGTATGAGATTGACCTGCCGATCCCTTCTGCCGATGGCACTGTTGAGACGATGCGTGTGAGTTTTGACGACTGGATGTGGCTCTTGGAGGACGGGCGGCTGTTCAACCGCGCCTACATGAAGCGTTATGGCGTCGATATCGGCGATGTCAGCATCATGTTCGAGAAGCGCGGGTAAGGGCGGGCTTAGTCCGGCACGTTGTCGATGCCGGAACCACCCCACGGGTGACAGCGGGCGATGCGGCGGGCGGCGAGATAGCTGCCCTTGAACGCGCCATGCTTTTCGAGCGCTTCGAGTGCATAGGCCGAGCAGGTCGGGTGATAGCGGCAACCATGACCGACCCAAGGTGAGAGGGTCACGCGGTAGGCGCGTACCGGCAAAGAGACGATCCAAGCCAGCGGGCTCATTTATGCACCTTGCGCAAGGCGCGGCGGAGATCATCCATCAGCGCGGTGAAGTCACGCGCGGCTGTCGCCTGATTGCGGCCGACAAGCACATAATCAAAGCCCGCTTGGGCATCCGTGGGCAGGATATGGCGGGCCGCTTCGCGCAGGCGGCGCTTGGCACGGTTGCGGGCCACGGCATTGCCGACTTTCTTGGAGCAGGTGAAGCCAACGCGCGGCGGCGCGTCATCGCCCCGATCAAAGGCTTGTAGGTGCAAGCCCGGCATGGCCTGACGGCGGCCACGCGCGGCACGCACGAAATCGGCGCGCTTGAGCATCACTTCGGGCAGACGGTTGCGTACAGCAACGAAAACCGCCGCAGGCTGTGCCTCGGCGGTTTTTGAAGATATCCTGTCCGGCGGTGTCATATGACCCCGCGCAACGCTTACGCGCTGAGCGATTTCCGGCCACGCGCACGACGCGCGTTCAGGATTTTGCGGCCGGCTTTAGTCGCCATGCGCGCACGGAAACCGTGGCGGTTTTTGCGCACCCGGTTCGAGGGTTGGAACGTGCGTTTCATCGCGTTCTCTCCGTAACCTTGGGGCCGACCCATAAGGATTCGAGGCCCGATAACATTCGAAGCCCTGCCTTTAGAGGCGGGCGGTGCAGGTGTCAACGGTTGCAAGGCGGAAAAGGCGCAAGAATTTCGCCAGTTGCGGCAGGACCATCGTGCTGCGGGGAAATGTTACAGAAACCGGCGGGAAAAGGCAAAAGCATCACTGCGGATCAACCGCGCGTGAGGTGGCTAGGCAAGGGCGGCCGGAAGGGGCATCTAGGCAGGAGAGCCGATGCGATAAGGAAGCGGTATGCAGGAACAGGCAAAGAGCAAGGCAGGATGGGCGGCGCGGCTGCCGATCTTGGTGATTGCGGTCGCGGCGGTGCTGGGCGCGGTTTTCCTTAAGGATTCGTTGGGGTTTGAGGCATTGGCGGCGCATCGTGAGGCGCTATTGGCCTATCGCGACGCCTATTACGGTGCGGCTGTGGTGGTGTTCGTGCTGGCCTATGCGGGGATCGTGACGCTCTCATTGCCTGGCGCGACGGTGGCGACGCTGGTTGGGGGCTTCCTTTTCGGCACCTTCCCGGGTGTGGTGTTCAACGTCACGGGTGCGACGCTCGGCGCGATCGGGATCTTTCTGGCGGCAAAGGCGGGATTCGGTGAGCGGTTGGCGGCGCGGATGGATGCCAGCGCGGGCGCGGTGGCGCGGATCAAGCGGGGGATCGACGAGAATCAGTGGTCGGTGCTGTTTTTGATGCGGCTGGTGCCAGCGGTGCCGTTCTTTGTCGCGAATCTGTTGCCCGCTTTAGTGGGCGTGCCGCTGGGGCGATATGTGGTGACGACATTTTTCGGCATTTTGCCGGGGGCATTGGTCTACACCTCGGTGGGGGCTGGATTGGGCGCGGTGTTCGCGCAGGGTGAAACGCCCGATCTGGGGATTATCTTTGAGCCACAAATCCTGCTGCCGCTCCTTGGCCTGTGTGCGCTGGCGGCGCTGCCGATGGTGCTGAAGGCGTTGCGCAAGGGGCCGGTGGCGGAAGAACAAGGGAGCCAATGATGGCAAAAGAATTGAGGCCCGATCTGTGCATCATCGGTGCGGGTTCTGGCGGGTTGTCGCTGGCGGCGGGCGCGGTGCAGATGGGGGCCAGTGTCGTCCTTATCGAAGGCCATAAGATGGGGGGCGATTGCCTCAACTATGGCTGTGTGCCTTCCAAAGCGTTGCTCGGCGCGGGGCGAATGGTGCCGCCGCTCTCTTACGCGGACGCACAAGCGCATGTGCGGGCGACGATTGAGAAGATCGAACCGCATGATAGCCAAGACCGGTTTGAAGGGCTGGGCGTGACGGTGCTGCGCGACTGGGCGCGCTTTACCTCTCCGCGGACCGTGGAAGCCGGTGGCCGGACGATCCGCGCGCGCCGGTTTGTAATCGCCACGGGATCGGGGCCATTTGTGCCGCCAATCGACGGATTGGCAGATGTGCCTTACCTGACCAATGAGACGATCTTTGACCTCGCAGAAAGGCCCGACCACCTGATTATTATCGGGGGGGGGCCGATTGGCATGGAAATGGCGCAGGCGCACCGGCAATTGGGCTGCGATGTGACGGTGATCGAAGGCGCAAAGGCGCTGGGCCGTGATGACCCCGACATGGCCGAAATCGTGGTGCAACACCTGCGGGGGCAGAGAATCACGCTGCATGAAAACACCAGCGCGCAGGCGGTGACGCGCAGCGCTGACGGCAAGATTACCGTGGAAACGGGCCAAGGTCCGATCACCGGAAGCCATTTGCTGATTGCCGTGGGGCGGAAAGTGAACCTCGCGCGGTTGAATCTGGACGCGGCAGGTGTGGAGCATACTGGCAAGGGTGTGACGGTGGGCGCCAATCTGCGGTCGGTGAGTAATCGGCGGGTCTATGCGATTGGCGATGCTGCGGGTGGGCTGCATTTTACCCATGTTGCGGGCTATCACGCGGGCGTTGTGATCCGCTCCATCCTGCTCGGGCTTCCTGCAAAGGCGCGGACGGATCATATTCCGTGGGTGACCTACACCGAACCGGAGCTGGCGCATGTTGGAATGAGCGAGGCAGATGCGCGAGCGAAATACGGCGGGGCGGTCGAGGTGATCACACAGCCCTTCGCGGGTATGGATCGCGCCATTGCCACCGGCCAGACGGAAGGGCTTGCCAAGGTGATCGTCCTCCAGGGGCGCCCCGTTGGCGCGACCATCGCGGGGCCGCAGGCGGGCGAGTTGATTGGCATTTGGGCGCTCGCAATCGCGAATAGCTTGAAAATGTCGGCGGTTGCGAACACGGTGCTTCCATACCCCAGTCTCGGCGAGATTAACAAACGCTTGGCTGGGACCTACTTTAGCCCGCGGCTCTTTGAAAGCGCGATGGTCAAAAGGGTGGTCGGGACGGTGCAGCGCTTCCTTCCCTGATTGCCCTGCTGGGAGGGACGATGCTGAACACGCTCTCGGGGCGGTTCCTGATCTTGACGACGGTCTTCGTGATGTTGGCCGAAGTGCTGATCTTTGTTCCCTCGGTGGCGCGGTTTCGGGAGGATTACCTGCTGTTGCGACTGGAGCGGGCGCAGATTGCGGCGCTGTCGCTTTTGGCGGATGACATGATTTCACCCGATCTGGAGCAGGAGTTGCTGAAAACGGCGGGCGTGTTCAACGTGGTGCTGCGGCGGGACGCGGTGCGGCAGTTGATGCTTTCATCTGAATTGCCGGGGCAGGTGTCTGAAACCTTTGACCTGCGTGACCCGGGCGCGCTGGTGCTGATCCGCGACGCGCTGCGGACGCTGTTTTCGAGTGATGAGACGGTGATCCGCGTGGTCGGCAAGCCGGTGCAGCAGGCAGGCGAATTGATCGAAGTGACGATGGAAGAAGCGCCATTGCGCCGCGCGATGCTGGATTACGGGTTCAATATCCTGATCCTATCGGCGGTGATCTCGGTGATAACGGCGTTCCTTTTGTTCCTGTCGGTGCGGATCTTCTTGATGAAGCCGATCAAGGGCGTGGTGCGCCATATCCAGACCTATGCGAAGGCACCGGAGGATGCGCGGACGATCATCACGCCAAAGGCGGGCATTCGTGAATTACGCGAGGCTGAGCAAGCCCTTCAAAGTATGCAGCAGGAGCTAACGCAAGCGTTGCGCCAGCGAGAGCGATTGGCGCAGCTGGGCGAGGGGGTGGCAAAGGTGAGCCACGATCTGCGCAATATCCTGACGACGGCGCAGCTTTTCACCGATCGGATGGAAGGATCGGATGACCCGATGGTGCAGCGGCTCGCGCCGAAGTTGGTGGGCTCGATCAACCGCGCGGTCAACCTGTGCGAGACTACCTTGGCCTTTGGGCGGGCCACGGAGCCGCCGCCGCGCCTTGGCCGGTTCAACCTTGCGGATTTGGTGGGCGACGTGATCGAGGCCGAGCGGCTGGCGGCGGCGGAAGTTCCGCTGTCATTCTCGGAGGATGTGCCCGCGCTGATGGTTGTGCGGGCTGATGCCGAGCAGTTGCATCGGGTCTTGATGAATTTGGTACGCAACGCGCGGCAGGCGATTGCCGCCACTGGCAAAGCGGGTGAGATTTGCGTGCATGCCGAGGAGGACGATACGGCCTGGTGGCTCTTTGTGCGGGATACCGGCCCCGGGCTGCCGCCGCGGGCGAAGGATTTTCTGTTTCGGCCATTCCAAGGGGGGACGCGCAAGGGCGGGGCCGGTTTGGGGCTGGTGATCGCGGCGGAACTGGTGCGCGGCCACGGCGGGCGGCTGGAACTGCGCAAGAGCGATGCAGAGGGGACCGAGTTTGCCATTTACCTGCCGAAATCGGAGGTTCTGACCAAGGAATTGGCGGAAGAGTGAAATTCTGAACTTTGCCCCTTGCAATGGGCGACGTGGGTGGGTAAATCCGCCCCACTCTCCGCGGACTGGTAGCTCAGTTGGATAGAGTACTTGACTACGAATCAAGGGGTCGGGGGTTCGAATCCTCCCCAGTCCGCCACTTACCTTCGAAAATATTATTTAAAACAGTGGTTTGTGGCGTGAATGATTTTTTCGTCCCCACAAATGTCCCCACTAATGTCTGCAGGGTCATTATATTTGGGGAGCTCAGTAGCCTTCGCGCGCGTACGCGCGTTGGTTCCGGTCAAGAACTTCAATTATTTGACATTTTCAGGCGTCTTTATACTCTTGATCAGCCCCACCAGATTGGTCCAGTTTGAATGTTAGTGCATGATCGGCCGTTGGTCCATCGGGATGATGGCCTCTGGCGCAGGTGGGCGGTA
>Ga0181576_10001263_pt1 | contig 19286 bp, 14 predicted proteins | sample 101ome_22_FD_132464 | JGI IMG/M metagenome (GOLD analysis project Ga0181576, IMG submission 132464) | Coastal salt marsh microbial communities from the Groves Creek Marsh, Skidaway Island, Georgia - 101412BT metaG (megahit assembly) | ecosystem: Environmental > Aquatic > Marine > Intertidal... | reverse complement strand
CCATCAATTTCAGCCCTTCCAGGAACTCCACTTTTTATAAGCTTTGGAACTTCACCCTCTGGGTCTAGTGATGCTATTGGTACTCTACCAGTTATTATACCATTTATAGGGTCACTCTTAAAAGCTTGTAAATCTCCTATTATAGCATCATATTCTTTTGAAGCTTGCTTTTTTAAAGTTTGTAACTTCTTGCCTATATACATGAAGTCAATAATACTTTCTGTTCTTTCCTTATATTCTGGTGTGTCCTGTCTAACGTTTGCAGGTAAATTTTGAGCTTTTAATCCTTTAACTGCAAAAAGATATAAAAAAGGAATGTCTGCAAACATACCCCACTGATTAGGTATAAAAGTTGCTTTTATTGTATAACTACCATCATCTGAATTGTATTGAGTAGATGTGGTTTTCATGTTTAATATCCAAGTAACAGGTTTACCTAGATATCCTTTATATGTAAATTCAAATTTAGGAGGAGGCCACTGAAAAAGAGCTTTATAACTAACATCTAAGTTATCAACACCACTTAGCTCTCCGAAAACAGTCTTACCATATAAATCTTTAAATTCAATATCTAAAGTAGGCTGTAAAGAAGCGTTTGTTGATATTTTTATATTAGTTATACCAAATCCAGTACTATCTCTAAAAAATTCTGTTTTAAAAGTAGGTCTACCAGTAAAATCATTATTTTCTATAAATCCAGACTCACTTCTATTAATGCTATCATTTATGCCTATAGAAGTAAGTCTTACATCTAAAAACAAATCTCTTACATCGTAATTTAATTCGCTTACATTTTCTGGTCTTACTGGCATTCTTTATTAGTTTTTATCTCTAAATTTTATTAATTTACTTTCAAATTCTGTAACAGCTTCTCTTAGCGGAAATGGTATTCTCAAAACAGTTCCTTTTGGAATATCAAATTCCATTGCATATCTTGGATTGGCTAACAATATTAAAAATCCCCAACCACTATCTCCGTAGACTTCATAAGAAATTCTATCTAATCTTGTTTTGTCTGAATTATAAACTCTAAAAACATCACTTAATCTTTCTTTTATTTTTACTGGTGGGAATGGATATAAAGTTCTACCATTTTCCCTTAATAAATATTTATATCTGTTATATGCCATAATTAATGTTATTATTATTATAAATAATAATCATTATTTTTTTATAGATACAATATATGTATTTAATACAAAAAATAAATAATTAAAAACTAGAATGTAGATGTTCTTCTTCTTCCAAAGAAACCTCCTTTGTCTGTTGCTAAAGGAGCATCTTCAGTATTGTTTGCTCCATAAGAACCTATTATGTTGAAGTTTATAGTTACATTTGCCCACATAGGATAGGTTTTTCCGTCATCTAAAGTCCAAGGAACATCTGAATAATCATAACTAACGCTATCTATAATTATATCATGATTAAACCAATCTCCTAAATGTATATGACAAACTGGTGGGTCTGTAAAAGAAAAGCCGTCTGAAACACTATTATTTCTTGCTGGTCTTGTTAGTTTTGATAAAAACTCCATTCTTTCAACAAAATCAGTTTTACTACCAGAAAAATATGAAGGCTGAAATGCTAATCTTGATTTCATCTGGTCTAATTTTTCTAATGTATCTTCTGCTTTGCTTTCTACAAAATCACCTTCTATTTCATTTTCATTAAAACCTTCTAGCCATTGATATAAATTTCTAGAATTAACTACTTCACTAAATTGTTTTCTAGCTCCCAGAGTATTTTCAGCTACTGCTATAAGAGCTGACTTTTGCGTTTCTAAATCATTTATAGCTCCTCTAGCATTTAACTTTTCTGTTGTGTCAGAATCATCAGATTGTAATATTTTTATTTGTTCATTTATTTCTGACTGAACATCATTTATTTGCTTTAAAGTATCTGTAGGTCTTCTAGTAAAATCAGAACCTGAGAAATCTACAGTTTGCTTTGTAACTGTTCCTGTTGCTGGGTCAAATGAATATCCTATATCTACTTCTGTTGCATAATCTGTTAAAACAATAAAGCTAACAGAACCATCTCTAGAAGAACTTCCATATGTATATATAGGCTCTGGTCTACCTAGATAATTTACTGAATTCCAAGTTGCTTTGTCTCCATGTTGAAAGCTTTTTATATAAGGTGGAAATGACATTGTTCTAGTACCATCCTTTATAGCATAATTAGTTAAATTAAACTCTAAAGATTGAGTATCAGTAGCTTCTGCAGCATAAGGATTTTTTATACTATATCTATTATAAGATTTTCTTGCCGTACCATCTTTATTTTTTCCTAAAATGAAAACATTAGAAGCGCCTTGACTTCCTTGGACGTTGAAGTTTCTTGCAAAAGTTATGCCCTCACTTTCTCCTTCATTTCTTATTTTATCAATAACATATCTAACCCCTCTTCTTCTTGTATTATTTCCATCAAAATTTTTCTCAATAGCATCAGAAGTATCTGTTTGAGAAGCCATTGAAGTTGCAGTTCCTAATTCTGCATCTTGATTTGGTTTTAATATTTTATCTGCAGAATCAGTTAAGTAAGTTCCGTCATTTTCTGCTATTATTGATTCTGGTGTCGAGTTTGTAAATGATTGTAGGCTTTTATACAATCCTGTTTTACTTATTAACTCTTGAAAACCAGTATTCGAGAAGTTTGTTAATTGGTCTAATGCAGATTGGTCATTAAGCTTAAATTGTTGACCAGGTCTTGATTGAAAAGTGTTTTGTTGAATATTGTGCAAAGAAATCACAGAAACAACATCGCCCTCTACAATAGGAGATGTATAATTCAACAATCCACTATCCTCTTTAGATGAAGATTCTGAATCTCTTAAATTAGTTCCGTAAAGAGCTTTTAAACCTGGGCTTTCTACATTCTTTTCTAAAGATTCTATTCCAACTTGAGTAAACCCTCCTTCTAATGCAGCAGTTGTTGATATTAAATTAAAATTAGCTATTGAATCGTCATCGTCTAGGCCTTGGTAAGGGTTTTCAAATGTGTATTTATTTCTAGGCGTCAAAAGTGGTAAAGTCAATTCGCCTACCTCTTCCACATTTGTTCTAACACCTTTAGAAAAAGCATCTGTATTTCTTAATAGTTGTAAATTTCTAAAAACAAAACCAGTTAAGAAAAGACTTCTAAATTTAGGGTCATTATTTGCAAGTTGTTGGTCTCTTTCTTTTTTAGAAAAACCAGTTAAGTCATGTATAATACTTACATTATTTGCTAAATTTTGATTTCTATTAACTATAGAATCTATATCTAAATCAGAGTTTATTGGAACATTTGCAGATAAGTCTACTGCTCTGTATCCTGCAGAATCTACTTCTAAGTCAGAATCTATAGGTATGTTTGAAGATATATTGTTGTCTAAATAAACTCCTGAATCCGCCTCTAAATCAGAATTTGTAGGAACATTCGAAGATATATTATTATCTAAATAATCTCCTGAATCTAATTCTAAATCAGAATTTATAGAAACATTAGCAGAAAGGTCATCATTCCTAAATTGAGTAGAATCTGCCTCTAAATCAGAGTTTATAGGAGTGTTAAAAGATAAATCATCTTCTCTAAAAGGTTCTGAAGAATTTTCTAAATCAGTTACTATAGGAGAATTGTTTGACAAATCATCTTCTCTAAACGGTATTGAAGAAGTCTCTAAATCAGTTATTATAGGAGAATTGTTAGATAAATCATCTTCTCTGAAAGGTAGTGAAGAAGTTTCTAAATCAGTTACTACAGGAGAATTGTTTGAAAGATTATCTTCTCTAATTGGAGAAGAATCAGACTCTAAATCTGTTATTATAGATACATTATTTGATAAATCATCTTGCCTAAAAGGTGATGAAGATTCTTCTAAATTAGTTTCTACAGGAATATTGTTTGATAAATCATCTTCTCTAAAAGGTTCTGAAGAAGTTTCTAAATCAGTTACTACAGGAGTGTTTTTAGACAAATCTTCCGACCTAAAAGGTATTGAGTCAGCTTCTAAGTCTGTTCTTGCGGGAACATTGTTTGACAAATCATCTTCTCTAAAAACCTGTGAAGATTCTTCTAAATCGTTTAATTTGTTAACATTTCTTGACAAATCATCCTCTCTAAATGCCAAAGAAGATTCTTCCAAATCACTATTTATAGGAGAGTTGCTTGATAATATATTATTTCTTGTTTGATTTGAATCTTTTTCTAAATCAGATTGATTTTCTACATTTCTTTTTTGATTCTCTTGTCTTGTATTAACCGAATCTTGTTCTAAGCTGGTTATTGAAGTTGGGTTTTTTGATAAAATATTAGTTCTTGACTCTTCTGAATCCAGTTCTAAATTACTTTCAGATTTTAAATTTTTAGAATTTTGAGAAACTCTATACCCTTCACTATCTTCAACTAAATCTGTTTTTTTATTTAAATTTCTACTTAAATTTTGAGACCTATCATTAGAAGAAGAACTTTCTAGACTAGTGTTTTTAGATAAGTTTCTAGATAAATTTTCTTCTCTTGCTAAGCTTTCTTCGCTTATTTCTGTTTTCTTATTAAAAGGGTCGTTGTCTCTAACTACATTTCTAGCTATCGAATCTTGTCTGTATTTTTCAGAATCTAATTCTAAATTAGAACTTTCTAGTGGCACATTCCTTTTTATGTTAGAATTTCTTTGAATTTTAGATTCTGTAGATATATCTTTTGAATTATCTACATTTTTAGCTATAGATTTTAATCTGTTCTTTTGACCTAAATCTTCTAGCGATTCAGCAGACTCTATTAATTGATTTTTTGATAAATTTCTTTTTCTTACATTTTCTCCACTTTCTTCTAAAGAGATTTGTTCAGAAACCTGTTTTGATAATAAGGCTTTTCTTATTTCTTCTGAATTTTTATCAATATCAGAACTTATAGAAATGTTTTTACTTAAAGAATCTTTTCTTACTTGAGGATATAAAACATCATATACATTTTGAGGCTTTTCTAAATTTTTAGACAATAGTTTACCCCTTATTTCTGTAGAATATTCACCAAAGAAGGCATTTAAGCCTGTTCTTCTTTCAAATTCTTCAAATGTTTCATCATAAGGAGCGCTCATAAAAAATATTTATATATTCCATTATAAATATTTTTAAATAAAAATAAATGATTTATTTTATAGAATTAAGTAGACTTTTCTGTATCTCTTAATATTATTTCTTGAATTTGCTTACCGTCTAGTTGAAGTTTTACTACATGAGTCACCTTTCTATCTCCTCCACCAGAAGATGCTTCACTTAAGCCTTTCATCATTTTCCCCATAGAAGGACCTACTAAAGCCATTGTCATTGCCATATTTTTTAACTTAGACAACCTTTCCATATCTAAGGATTTTATTGCAGAATCTAAAGCTATAACTCCTCTTGCCATTCTTTCTATACCATTAGCTCCTTTATCTAAGTCTGGGGCTAATCCATCCATAATGCTTCCTAAAACTCCAAGCGCTCCTAATATAGTTATTAATCCTAGTAACATAAAAGGATTTAATAATAATAAACCTGATAAAGCAAACCCTAACATAGCAGGACCTACATAAGCTAAAGCTTCTGCAAAAGATTTTAAAGGAGCCCAATCTGTTTCTGCAATTTTCTTTAAAGGCTCTACAGTTGCAGCTAATAAAGGAGCAGCTAAATATAAAGCAACAGCTCCAGCTAACAAGCCTATAGCTCCGAAAAGCATTCCAAATCCAAATTCAGACATTACAGCTGCAAAAGGCAATAAAGCAGTCCAATCAGCGTCTTTTATTTGCTCTAAAGGCTCTATTGCCTTAACGAGAAACTCGCCTGCCGTTCCCATTAAAACAGCTCCAACTAAAAGTGCAATTCCTGCAATCATTAAACCAGCAGCTCCTAAAAGCAAGAACGGCATAGCATACATCATTCCTACACCCAATGCAGTTAATAATACAACAACTAATATTGCAATACCAACACCAATTAAAACACTTAACCAATCTACTTCACTCATCATTTGCGCAGCGTATGCAAAAGGTATTAAGGCTAATCCCATTATACCCATAGCTAATGCACCCATAATAACATCTTTCATACTCATTTTTCCAAGTATTTTAGTTGCTAACCATAAACCACCTGCAAGTATGACCATAGCTGCTGCAGCTGAAGCTAAAGCGGCACCATCAGCACCTCCAGAAGCTTGTATACCTAACATAAATAAAATTACAGCAGCTCCAATAGTTGTTAAGGCAAATCCAAACTTAATAATATCTCCATATTTTACCATACCAAAAGACTTTAGCCCTAATGCCATTTTTGCAATCCAACCAGTACCTCCAGCTGGTGCTGGTCCCATCACTGCTGCGCCTGCTCCACCGCCTCCTCCGGGCAGAAGACCTTTAACAGCACCACCCAACTTTCCTGCTATACCTTTAAAAAAACCGCCTTTCATAGTTCCTATCTGAAATCCTTTTGCTAATTGTATACCTTGCATAACCCATTTTGCAGCACTAAACAAAGCTCCTCCTACAACAATAAGACCACCAGTAATTAGTTTACCCCAACCACCCATACTATTATTTATACCTTGCAATATTGAGCCAAAAAATTCTAGTACTGGTTGAAATATTGCAAAAGCGTTAAAAATAGAAGCTTTTAATGCCTCTAAACTTTCTTGAAAACTTTGATTTTCTTGAGCTTGTTGTTCTAGAGAATCTTTCTTTTGTTTTTCTGCTTCCATAGCCGCTGCAATAGTTGCTTGATTTACTTGAGATAAATCATCAATACCTTCCATTTCTCCTGCAAACTGCAATTCACCATTTTCTCCAATTTTAGTCATTTGCATCAAAAAAGCTTTTTGCTCATCGTCTAAACCTTCTATACTACCTCCAAGACCACCAAGCAAATCTGCTTTTTTAACATCCTCAGCATTTTGAGCAATCATATTTGTTAAACTTTCCATAGATTGCCCTGTAGCTTCTGAAACCATTTGTAACCTATCTGTATCTACTGGGTCGAATTCATATTTTTGTGTTTCTTCATTCCAACTACCTATATCACTTCCCATTTGACCCAATATTTTCTGCAACTCTTCTGGACCTTTTCTTGCTGCAGATAATAAATCCATTGGGTTTATAGATGCAAATGAACCTCCTGCCAACTGTAATTCAGCTGCCATTTCCATAGCTCCTTCTATATTTCTTGCTCTTTTGCCTGTTTCGAAAATCTCATCAACACTCATCCCTAACCTCTTAGATTCTAGAACCATTCTTCTTAAAGACTGTTCTCCTCCCACGAATCCCATAGTTCTCATTTTGCCAAGATTAGCAGCCATGTCTTCCATTACTGCTTTTCCGTTAAGTCCATAAGCGACTGACATTTGCATAGTTTCTTCAGAAAACTTCTTTACATCTTTTGCAGTTTTACCAAATTTTATAAATTCTTTTGCTATTTTTGCAACATCTCCACTAGCAAGACCTGTAGCTTTTTGCATAGCAGCTAAATCTTCTGTCGCTCCTGCTAATACATCAAAATTAGAAGTACGCAACTCTTTACCCAAATCTCCCATCATAGCAGCCGTATCTGCTACACTCATTCCAAACTTAGCAGTCTCACTGGTTAACATAGCCATTTGAGTGGTGTTTTCAGTAAAGTTGATACCAGTTTCCATTTGAGACTTTTTGATTGCATTATCAAATTCACTAATTGCTGCTAGAGCATTTGTCTTTATTTGTTCTCCTACTGCCTTAAATCCTTCTGCTAAACTAAAAACGCTTTCCTGAGCATTATCCATTTGGTCTTGAAGTATCTTAGCATCTTGAGCCATATCATGCATTTTGTTTTTAGATTCATCAAATTTTTCTTTTAACTCTTCGCTAATTTCATTAGTGTCAGTTATTGATGTATAAAAATCATTTGCTTTAGGACCAAGTTCTTTCATGAAATTGTCTATATCTCCAATATATTCACCACTTTCATTAAAATCTTTTTTTAGTTTTTCAGCTTGTTCTTGGCTTAAACCTAACTTATCACTTAACTCTTCAGTGCCCATAGCTGATAAGTTCATTTGGGATGCCATTTCTGAAAATGTTGCACTAAGCAGTTCTCCTTCAGCATTTGCTTCAGTTAATAAGCTATCCATTTTACCTTGAAGCTCATCCATTTTTGCTGCGTATTCTCCATCGGTTAAACCTCTAAAAAAAGCACCACCATCTATTCCTAATAATTTACTAGAAATACCACCTATCAACTTTTGTTGTCTAGCCATACTTTTTTCAGCTTTTTCTAAAGCTGCATTGTATGCTTGAGCTCTTTTTAAATCTGCTCCGCTTAATCCTTTGGTGTCTAATGCCATAATTAATATTAATAATTAACTATCAATAAATATTATGGAATAAATTTATTTAAACATTATATAAAGTAAATAAAAAAAGCCGAACTTATGTTCGGCTTTTAAATTATATTATTATATTAATTTATTTCCCTCCTCCAAATAAATCTCTCATATATTCTTCTCTTCGAGAGTTGGACATCCATTGCATTTTAGTATCTACATATCCTTTAAACTCATCTATAGCTTCATGCTTTCTATTGTAATTCATAGAACCTTGGCTACTTTGTCCTACTCTGTGTATTGGAGCTCTTGCCCCAGGGTTTGCATAATAATTACTAAAAGCACTTCCTTTTATTCCTGAATTAAACAAATGGTATCCTCCCATATAAGCAGTTCCTCTAAGAAATTGAACTAAAAAGAAGATTGTAATACACCCAGTTATAAAATCAGCTGTTCCTTTGCTTAGTCCACTATCTTGAAAAAAGTCAGATATATCGTGCAAAAAGAATACGCTCAAAATGCTGTAAGACATCCAAAACAAACCTGTAAAAAACATAAAGGCTTCTTTGTTTCTCATTTGCTCTAAAGACCAAGTGCCAAAAATTGTAAATTTAAATATCCATTTAATTAGACTAAAAATACCACTTTCTCTTTGGTTTTGAACCACTTGTTGTTCTGGCTCATCTGGAAACAAAGTTGTTTTTCCATACAACCTTTCAAATGCCTCTTGTCTAGTTTCGTGTTTTTTGCTCATAATAATATAATTTAATGTTTTACTATACATAAAACGAATAAACTATAAAAATATTACAAATACTATTGATTTTCTAAAGATTCTTTCAATATTTTAACTATTGATAGCTCTTTGTAGGATTCATTTACCTTTCCAACGGCACTTTGAGCAGACCTTTTAGCTGGCTTTTTTGTTGTAGCTTTTTTAGTTGGCTTTTTCTTTTTAGATGTACCACCACTTGAAGGTTCTTCTAAATATTTCTTCATTAAATTTTTGTAGTAGTTAGCTATTTTGTCAGACTTAAAACTATCAATTACATCATCTCTAAATCTATTAAAATATTTAATAGTAGTATCTCTTTTTGAATCTGCGCTCTTGTATGATTCACCTTTTTGTTTAGGAAATAAAAATGACAACCCAGGATTATTTCCATAACCATCAACTCTACCCTCATCAATTAAACTTTTAAAAAAGTTTAAATATTTGAAAAATTTACCAGAATTAATATCTTCTTTAAATCCTGATATTGACTTCAACAATTCTTCGTCATTAACATCAATATCTAATACATAGTAACCACTTTTACCTCCAGGCGTCCATCCTTTAACATTTGTTTTTACATCAAACAAGCTATCTTTATTAGTTTTAGAAGCTCCTGTTTTTTTGCCTTTACCTTCAGTTGAGCTATCCTCATCTCCACCTTCGTACTCTGCAGTTTTAACTTCTATTGACTGAATTCCTTTTGATATTTCTTTTACACCTGGTATGGTAAAATTACTTCCAACAGTCATGTATGTTTGTTTAAAGTCGCTCTCACTTTTGTTATAGTTTTCCCAAGAAACTTCTTGACCATCAATTTTCATGTTAAGAGTTTTATAGCCTACTCCTCTATCCATTTTTATTAGATGTTCTTTATCGTTATTGTCAATTATTTTAATTATCTTACCAGAAGGAACTTGAACTAAAGATAAACTTTTGTAACTGGTGTTGTCTTTTGCTAATCTTAGTCCAAATGCAAAACCTGAAGCTACAGACATACCTCCAGACTTAAAATCCCAAGGGTCTATTTTAAAACCTTCTCCTTTAGCTATATAATACCCATCTATTATTTGACCTCCATTTATTTCTCCATTTTTTAAAACTCCCATAAAAGCACCACTTTGCCAAATTCCAGTAAACAGAATAGCTTTTCCTCTAATTGTACCTCTACCTTTGATTGAGTTAGTAGAAATTTCCAACTTTTTAGCTTCGTAATCACCTTTAAATAACCATTCTAATTGAGGATTTCTCTTAAAAGTTTTTTCAGCATTTGCTACATATACCAGCTTTCCTTTAGATTCAGCTGCTTCATCTATATCAAAATGTAAAAATGGCTTTAACTTATCATCCACTTCTAAAGCTTTGCTTTTTCCTATTTGATAATATTGTGCTTTACCTCCTAATTCAGCTTCTCTATCAGCTTTTTTTAAAGCATCACTTCCTTGACTTTGGGAATAAGTGGCATATCCTTTTTCGCCTTTGGTTGCACCCCTACCTTCAGCTTCTCTATCTAAAATATCAGTTCTTTTTTCTCCTCTAACACCTTGACTAATTCCTTTAATAGCTTGTCCAATTTTTCCAAAAAAACTCTCTTCTATAGAGTCTAGCTCTTTTATTATATCTTCTATTTTTTTATCGTAATTTTCCATATATATATAAAAAATATAAACTAAATTGAAAATTTTTTCTTTACTAATTCTGTTAAATACCAATCTTTAACTTTTTTATTTTTTAAAGAGTTTGGAGCATTTATACTTAGAGATTTTATTGCATCTCTTAGAAATTCTAAAAACTTAGTTTCACTATCTTTAGGAACTTTTCTTCCTACACCTATTTCTTTGCGTATAATTTTAGATAAATCTTTTATTTTATTATTTAATTCTGTTAATTCTTTATTAAAAACTTCTATATCTTTTCCTTTAAAGTTTGATTTAACAATTTTCATTACCTCATTAAAAAGAGTTTCTACTTTTTTTTCATCTAGAAGAGGGCTATTTAAGGGGTGTGATTCAACTGATTGTTTCTTTTTTTCTGAATCTTTATCGCCAGCTTCTTTGTCTGTTACTTTATCTGGGTCTCTTTCTAAATCTAAATTTTGAAAAAATCCTTTTGCAGTTCCTCTTTCATTTAATTCAAAAACTTCTCTTATTATCTTTCTTATTTCTATAAAGTCTTTCATGTGGCAATACAGATTATTGTAAGAATAAATAGTTTCTTTTTTTTCTTTTATAATCTATTTTAAGGATTTTGCTCTATCCAAAATGTTCTTGAAAGCCTACATTTTGTAATCTAGTAGCATATGTTGGTGTTATTATTTGATGGTCTTCTGAAAATTGGTTCAAACATGCTCTAATTTTTATTACACTCTTATTCTCTGTTGGCTCTATTATGTAGGGAAATAATAGCTTTGAGCTTTCATCAAAATGATTTTTTATCCTTTTCTCTATTAACAACTGTCTCCAAGCTAATGGATTTCCAAAAGTAGAAAGCTTATTTACTGTACATATATTAGTTGAAACAGTAAGAGCCTTTGAATACAATGCATTATTTTCTAAATAGTACATTACAAACGAAGGCGTATTAACAAATGTTTGAAAGTTTTCTCTAGTACTTAAATGGTTTGCATACCAAGGAATAAGTTGTAAAATAAAATCATCTAAATGTTGATAAGGTCTAAAATCATTTTTTTCACTACATAACTCAAAATTTTGAAAAATATAATTTACAGAATTTCTTATAAAAACTTTAGGGTCTTTATTGTTGTAAACTTCATCAGAAGAAATGTTAAGCCTTTTAAAGTAGTAATCTTTTTGATTATACTTTACCATCAGATACAAGATTTAAAAATCTTTCTTCTGTATCTTTAACAATACGATTTACTTCTTCATTTATAGCATAATTTTTATGAGTCATAAATAAATCAGCTAAAGAATCAAATTCACTCTTATCTAAATTAAAACTAGTATATTCAACAAATTCTCCGAAAATAATATTAATTTTATAATCATATTGATTATTATTACCTTTAGGAGTGGCTGAAATTGTAGATATAATGCTTGGACTAGTATCTTTGTCTATTGTTAAAAGATAATATGGACTTTCATCAGACCCTGCCATAGAAAAGGCATCTTTATCTTTACTTTCTTTACAAGCTCTATTCCATAGAGATATTAAAGCTTCTTTGTTTAGGTTTTCTTTTTGCATAATATTCTAATTTGTTTGCTAATATATTATTTTTTTAAACTAAAAGCAAGCTATATTCTTGCACCTTTTGATTTAGCTTGGCTTCTTGCTTTGGTTTCAGCAGCTTTTTCTGCTTTATTTCTTTTTTCAACTTCTTCACTAATTCTCTCCATAACCCACCTTCTTTCATATATGGGCATATTATATAAATCTTCTCTTGTGTGACCTCCCTTTCCATAATATGATACTAAAAATATTTCATCCATCATATTTTTTCTATATTCTTCACCTAAATTTAAAAAGTTTTGACCCATAGGTATTATATTTTGATTTAAGTGCTGACATGATGTGCAGTTACTTTTAATCACATTATCTATACCAGGCTCTATATCATCCATATATTTTCTAAGATTAGAAGAGTCTGATATTGGCATTCTTTTTATTATGGTTTTTATAAAGTTTTTATCTTTTATTCCATTTATACTTTTTATTTGAGTGATATATCTTGCTTCTATAGAAGAATCTACTTCAATTCCTTTTACATTTTTTTTATTAAGTTTGGTAAGTCTATTTATTTCAATCTCATCTCCTACAGTCCTTGGAGAAAATTTAATAAAAACTTCTCTTTCTTCTTCCTCTTCATTTATTTTTATTCTCATCATAGGAAGTTTATAAGAAAATTCCCCATTTTCATCTGGGGTGTCTTCATATTCTTTCATTTCTAATTGAGATAGAAAAATGTTGCATTCAGTTTTTTCGCCACAATTAGAACAAACATATTCAAAGTTTATTTTGTCACCATAAGCAGTAGACCTTAAATATATAAAAAATGCATCTCTATCTCCAATTAGCATATCTTTAGCATCACCATCCCAATCTAATATGCAAGAGCTTAAAACTAAATCTACAGCTTTTCCACTTTCAACTAAACTAGGAGATGTTAAAGCATTTTCTTCCTTAGCTGTTAAATATTTAACTAGAAAAGAATCTTTTTTGTTTTTATAAAAAATACCCTTTGAAGGTACAAAAATCTCATCAAAGGGTACATTTGTATTTTGAATAATATCCTTATTATTCATTTTATGTGATTTTATACGTTTGCGTTAGGCCAAAATAGTTTTGCAGTGATTGGAACATCTTGATTGTAATTAAAACCACATTCAGTACATTCAAAATTATAATCTAAATTAACACCTGGCTCTACTTCTTTTATGTACTCTCTAAAGAATAAGCTATCTGCTATTGGCATAACATTTATAAATTTCTTAATATAAGTTTTATCTCTATTTCCATTTACATCCATTATATGCAACAAATATCTTTCTGTTAGTACAGTTTGTATTTTAACATTTTTTCCTACATTTTTCTTCCCAGTTTGAGCAACTTTTTGTAGCCTTTCTTCATCAGAACCTCTCAATAATCTAAATTTTATATTAGCTTTACATCTTGGAAGTTGGACAGAAAATAAACCTTCTGAATCTGGTGTGTCTGCTACGTCTTTCATTTCTAACTTAGAAAGCAAAACCTCGCTTTCATTGACAGCTCCACAACTAGTACAATTAGTTTTAACTTCATATTCGTCTCCATAGCCTGTACTTCTAAGCGCTAATAAAACTGCGTTTCTATCCCCAGTTAACATTTCTGTAGGAGTTAAATCTTTGTCTACTACAGAATTTTGTAACAACACATCTAAAACTTTACCACTTTTAATTAAATCTTGACTTGTTAAAATGTTTTCATCTTCTGCTGTAAGATACTTGATTTCTACAGTTGATTTATTGTTTGAATAAAACATTCCTTTTGATGGCAATTCTATAACATCTGTTGGAACTTGAAATTCAGTATCTATAAACTGAGCTGGCACTTCAGGATTTGAACCTTGAGCTGCTTGTTGCTTAGATTGAACTTTAGGCTCTAAATTGTTCGATTTCTGATTATCGTCTTTTTTTGTTACATTAATTTCTGACATGTTTACTTTTTTTAATTTTATTTAACTATAAATAGTACCTTCGAATTTTTTTAAATTTTTTATAAAAATAAATTGAAAATTATAAAAGTAAAGTATTATTTATAGATATTACCATGAATAAGTATAATAAAGAAAAAAAAGTAAAGTCTATTTTAAGTCAAACAAAAAAAAGACTTCTTAAACCAAAAAATAAGATAAAAAAAGTAAGATACTTACAAGCTCAATCTTATAGAATGAACCAAAATAAAACTTGGCCAGAAAAAGAGTTTGAATCTATACTAAAAGAGATGGGTATAGAATATGAGTGTCAAAAAATCTTAAGAGGAAAAATATATGACTATTTTATACCTTCAACAAACACTCTTTGTGAAGTTGATGGAGACTATTACCATGGAAATAGAGAAACTTATGAAACTCTAAATGAAATGCAAAAGAAAATTTCTCAAAACGATAGATACAAAAACATTATAGCTAAAGGAATGGGCTATGAAATGTTTAGAGTTTGGGAATCCGAATTAAAAGACAATAGAGAGCTGGTAAAAGAAAGAATTAGAAATGAAATACTAATTAAAAGCTAAATTTAAGATAAAAACTCTAATTCTGCCTCTATTTCTTCATAATGCTCTCTTATAAACTTAACCAATGAAGTTTGTCTAATATTTGGATTTATATTTTTTATAGACCTTTCAAAAGCTTCTCTTTCACCAACAAAAATAGCCATTTTTTTAGCCCTTGTAAGTGCAGTATATATTAAATTTCTATATAACATAATATAATGCTGATTTAATATAGGTATTACTACAACATCAAATTCAGAACCTTGAGATTTATGACAAGTTATACTATATGCTAAATCTAATTCTATTATATTTTGTCTTTCATAAGAAATTAGCTTATAAGCTTTTTTGTTTCCAAATTGCACTATTAAAGTAGAGTCTTTTGGATTTATTTTCTTAATATAACCTATATCTCCATTAAAAACGTTTAAATCGTAATTATTAGAAGTTTGCATGACTCTATCACCTTCTCTAAAAGTCTTTTCTCCTATTGTTATTTCTGTTTTTTCAGCTTTTTTTGGATTAATTTCGTTTTGTATTCTAACATTTATCTCTTTAGTGCCTATCGAACCCTTATTCATAGGGGTTAATATTTGTATTTCAGAGTTTTTGTCTAAATATTTATGTATTGTTTCTGAATATAATTTTACAATCATATCCATTGCATTCATTCCATATTTTAAACTTGAAAAGTCAACATTTGACTTATCTAAATCCATAGAAGAGTCTATAAAAATACAATCTGTACCGTCTTTCCATGTTTCTGGGTGCTTTATAGGAGATGTTATGTTTGGAACATGACCTTTATTCATTGTGTGTGCATAAGTAATGATTTTAGACTTCTCTGCTTGTCTAAAAACTTTTTCTAAAGCATAAACTTTTATGCACCCGCTGTTTATCAAATCTGAAAGGAAGTTTCCTGGTCCAACTGAAGGCAATTGGTCTTTATCTCCTACTAACAAAATTTGAGTGTTTGGAGATATAGCCTTAAAAAATGAAGCTGCTAACCTAATATCAATCATAGATGATTCATCTAATATAACAAAATCACATTCTAGAGTATCTTTTTCTGATTTTCTAAAATTTCCTATAGATGGGTCCCACTTTAAAAGTCTGTGTATTGTTTTTGAATTAAAACCTATTATCTCAGTCATTCTTTGAGCAGCTCTACCAGTTGGAGCTGCCAATAAAACGTCTTTTCCTAGAGAAATTAACATATCATAGACAAACTTTACAGTAGTCGTTTTGCCAACTCCGGGACCCCCAGTTAATATAGATAAACCATTAGATAAAACTCCAATAACAGAATCAAACTGTTCATTACTTAGTTTTATATCAGATTCTGAAATCATTTTGTTAAGCTCAGTTCTTAAAGGAGATATTTCACTTACATATTTCTTTTTAGCTAATCTAACAACTTTTTCTGAAACATATTTTTCATCAAAATATAAGTCTCTAGAATAATACCTTCTCTCTTCTCTTCCATTATCTTTTGAAAAGTTTATACAAACAATTTTTTCCTCAAGCTCTTCTTGGTTTAATATTTTAATTACAGTTTCCGACACATCTAAACCTATCAACTTCTTTACTCTTCCTTTAATTTGTCTTTCAGTTAAGTAACAATGACCATCTGATTGATTATTTGATAATATATGATGTATAGCAGCTGTCACCCTCTCTTCTCCTGTATCGCTAAAGCCTAAGCTCATAGCCAATTTGTCTGACATGGAAAATCCTACACCATTTATATCTGAAGCTAATCTATAAGGATTCTTTTTTATTATAGGAATTGAATTTATTCCGTATTCTTTGTAAATTTTAACAGAAAAAGTTGTGCTTACCATATGCTCTTGCAAAAAGAGCATAATATTATTCATTTCTTGATTTTCTTTCCAGCTTTCTTTTAAAACTTTTAACTTCTTTCTGTTAATACCTTGAACTTCTTCTAATCTATTTATGTTGTTTCTAAAAACTTCTAAAGCTTCATCTCCAAAATAGTTAACTATTTTTCTGGCTGTAACTGGTCCAATTCCAGGAAAAAATCCAGAGCTTAAATATCTTATTACTGCATCTTTTGTTGCTGGAGGTAATTCATAGCAAGATTCTGCTTTAAATTGCTTTCCATATTTAGGATGTTTGCTCCAAGCTCCTGTGAAGTTCATAGTAACTCCTTCAAATATTTTGGGCTGGTTTACGGTAACAGTTACTTTGTCTTTTATTTTATCATCATCTATAACTTCAACCGTAAGTATTCCATACCCATTTAAAGGGTTGTGAAATGTAACTCTTTTTATAACTCCAACAAATGATGAGTTATTTTCTGTTTCAAAATTTTCTTTCAATGTTTTTTTAATTTATAAAATTCAAACTCTAAACTATTTGGTATATTATAATTAATACAATAAATATCACTTGTCATAAAGTTTATTGGGTCAATATGTTTATCTTTATATTTTTCATAAAAAAATTCTACATCATTTAAATTTTTAACAAAACAACATTCATTGTAATAAGCGTAAGGAAATTGAAATATTTCTAAATTTCCAACAACAAAACATCTGTTTGAAAAAATAGTTTTAGAATTAATTTTCTCTTCTACTTTTAATTCACTTCTAATAATAAATTCAAAAATCTCTACTGAGGCTATTAATTGATATTTTTGATTTGATTTTAATATTTTTTTTATTAAAAAAATAATATCATTTGGTTTGTTTTTTTCTACAAGAACTTTACTAAAAACCTTTTCTTTTTGATTGCGAAAATTGTTAAAAATTGAATTAATAATTTCATTTAAGAAGTTTTCAGAAATAACATTAGACATTTCTAATTCTGCATTTAGACCAAAAGCTCTTAAGTCTTGGACTGCCTCTACACTAACCTTGCTTCTACTTTTAAAAGAATAATCTTTACCCTTTTTTGTAAAATTTCCAAAACTTAAAAATTTTATTGGTGTATTTCTTTTTTTAAAAAATAAATCAACATATTCATCAAAATTTATGTTATTATCATTTTTTAAAATTTTATTTTCTAATATTAAATCTTTTTTAAAATTCATTTAATTGATTTTGTAGGCAAAAACATACCTAGCTTTTTCATTCCCAAAACTAAATCTTCTAACATGCCTCCTAAAAAAACTCTTACATTTTCATCTTTTGATAAATCTAAATCTTTATTTGACATTATTTCATTCATTTTTTTACAATGTAAAACTAAAGATTCCAGCAAATAAAAAGGGTCAAAATACCAACGAGATTTAATAAAATTATACTGTAATACATTAGAGCTAAAATCTTCTTTGTTTTCAAAATATATAGCTTCTTCTTTAAGTTTTAAGTAAGTTTTGCTAAAAATATATCCAGGAGTTTTTTCTAAATCTTCTTTGTTTGATAAATCTATTGTTTTATCATGTCTTATCTTGTATGAAAATAATATACTAGAAATAATATTGTAACATAAATTAAAATCTTCAAACATATTTTCTAGGTGGCTAAAGATTTCATTATATTTTATTTGTGGATTTTTAGATTTTACTCCTAAAAATTCTGCATTACCAAAATTTACTAATTCTATACTTTTTTTTCTATAAAACATTTTAGCCAAATATTCGAAATCTTCTTTTGAATAGTTGTTTTTTAAAAGTAATATTCTTGAGCTTAAAGAATTTATTATATGAAAATCATTATACAAATGTTCTTTTTTATCTTTTTTTAATTTCTTTTCTATTTTCTTGTCTACTAAAAAATCTTCTTTATAAAATGTTTTATCTATGTTGTAATAAAAGTTTTTACAAAAAGACTTATAACTTCTCATTTTAGATATTATAGAACTACTATCTTCCGAAACTCCTTCTATCACAGAAGCGTTTTTTTCGTATAGCCCCATTGAAAAAAAGGATTTTGAGAATATTAAACTCAACAAATCTTCTTCATACATTGGATTTTTTACATCTTTATTAAGACTTTGAAAGTAGTCAAAATTAGTCCTATCATAAAAACATTGATTTAAATTAAAAGAGTGAGGATATAATATTATTGTTTTATCTTTTCTTTTGTCCACTCTAAATCCCCAACACTTAATCCACTCAAGCATGCTAATACTTTTTTCACTCTTATCTAAATCTACACTATGAGGAAAGTATAAAACTAATTTACCGTTTTCAATCTTGTCTTCTATTTCGCTATGGTCTATTTTAATTCCCATTATTGTTCTAAATCTTCATCTATTTCATTGTCCATATTCATAATCGCATTCATTCTTTCAACTAACTCTGATGAGCCAAAAATAAAGTTAGCAGTTGAATTTCGTTTTGATGCAATTTCATTTGCTACTTTGTTAATCTTTGAAACTAAAGCTTTTTGTTTAGCTTTTTCGTGTTGAGAATAGTTGTTTATTTCTATCAAAATAATCCTTTTACCCTTAAAAGAATTAAAGTCATCATTATAGTTCACAACTCTTCTATTATACTCTGAAGCTGCTTTGAATATTTTATTATTATTTTCTG
>Ga0181576_10001260_pt1 | contig 19300 bp, 8 predicted proteins | sample 101ome_22_FD_132464 | JGI IMG/M metagenome (GOLD analysis project Ga0181576, IMG submission 132464) | Coastal salt marsh microbial communities from the Groves Creek Marsh, Skidaway Island, Georgia - 101412BT metaG (megahit assembly) | ecosystem: Environmental > Aquatic > Marine > Intertidal zone... | reverse complement strand
CCATTGAAAAATACCTGATAAAAATTGTGATTTATCTTATTGATGATGGCATCCTTGTCATCTCCCGGTAATATGTATTTTGTATTAAAGTCAGCCATTTCCTATATTAGAATAAAACTCCACATTCTCCAGCACAAGTAGACCAGTAACATTTTGGTGTTGATCCAACTTTCATTATAGTAACCTGTACATAAGAAGCAGCTGTTGAGAAAACACTTACCGATGAAGGTGGTCCACCGCTCATGGATGCTATCCCTTCAATTTCCTTACCGCTTGCTGCGTAGTAGTTTAATGTAATAGATTCATTATTAGAAAGCCATTCCCTCCAAGCCAAACTTGAAGAGCCAACATTATTTATAAGTATTGCTCTATTTTTAGAGGTCGTCCAATTTGCATATATGTTATTTCCAGACCCAAAATCATAAACATTAACAATGCCACTTTGAGTACCGGATTCGGGTCCATGACACCAGAATTCCCATGCGGCTATACTTCCGGAAGTGGGGGTATATGATGCAGTTGAACTTGCATTATTATTAGTAGCATTAACTTGTCTTTGGAATGTTACTTTACCATCATTTCTAACACTAAATCTTTCTGTGCTTGCACTTAATAGCCTCAGAAGATAGTAAGAAGAAGACGAAGATGTAGATTGGACCTTTAGAGTGTCCCCAGAACCACTACTAAGAAGACTTAAAAGAGGAGATTGGGTTGTAACGCCAGAAATAGTCATAGGCACTGAAAGTGCAAATAGACTCGAGCTCAAATTAAATTTCTGAGAGGAGAAGGTCATTAAAGATGTTCCGGAATTAAACGACATAGCACCAGTTGAGGTAAATGTCATTTGAGACCCAGAAGTTATATTAAGCCCACCATTACCGGAAATATTAAGGGTAGAGGAAGTTGACTGGAGCAACATACTTCCACCAGAAGTAACTCGGAAATCATCCTGAGGAACAGAGAATAAAAGGTCGTAATTAGTGCCAGATGGATCTATCCATCTGAATTGCGGGTGCCTATTATAATCGGAAGGTGTCCCTATACCACTTACGTTTGTTTTTGAAAACTCCATGATTGGATAATCGTTGTTACCATTGGAAGAAATCAAAAATTTAGCGTAAGTTGGGTTAACCGTTGATGTCGCAGGAGCAGAGTCGCTTATGACTAAAGTGTTTAATTCAGGAAATGGACTACTAATAACAATGGCATCTTTGCTCCCTGTAGGTCCAGATATTCCAGCAACAACCTCAAAAACCTCAGAGGCCTTCAGGTTTTGTCCTGTATCAACCCAGCCAGAACTGGTGTATTCAAAGATAGAATTATTAACCAAGGTTTGTACCCAATAATCACCAACCCTTATAGGGTCGCTTGCTCCCCCTGTTGGTTCCGCTCCCTGAACAAACCATTTCGTACCCCTCAATCCCTCCTGCCCAGGATCCCCCTTAGGACCAGCAGGACCGATAGGTCCCTGATCACCTTGCTGTCCCTGTTGACCTTGAGGACCGCCGCCAGCTGCTACAATTGAATCAAAATTTGAGTTAACCTTCTCTCTTATTGACTCCTGAGTATCACCAGCATTCAAAGCTTTTATGTTCAGATTCGGCATTTTCTTATCTTATCTTTGTTTATATATTCTTTGCTCTTAATCCCCTTATATTTTTTCAATCTGGAATCCAAACGTTGTTGAGTAGTTTTTCCCACTTTCTAGTGGAAGCTCAAAGGTGTATGAAAGAGCATTCCTTTTGGTCAGCTTATAATTGGGCTCTGAATAATACGAATATCTTATCCTATCAGGACCTATCAAATCACCCCTTAGTAGTAGTTCAGTGGATGTTAGATTTGTTCCAGTCTTTTTAACAAAAAGATCGAAAGTAATTCCTTGGTAGATTGGAACCACGTTTTTGTCGATATAAGTCTTAATATCATCATTGATATTCTCTGGATCTCCTACACCAAATTCACTTATTATATTTTCAACGAATACCTTGCTTATACCAGCATTCAAAAGGTATCTTCTAAGGATCCTATCCAATCTGATGGATCCATAAAGGGTATTAGTTCTTTCATTCTTCTGCCAGAAAACCTCTACGTCAGGGAAAATACCTTCGTCAAACACCTGAAGATCCACATTAGATAATACGGTTCCAAGCTGTCCAATACCTGTGTTTGAAGTTTTTGGTGTAATGCTCTGGATTTCACTTAAAGCATTTTGAGCAGCAGTGTTAATCTTCTGAATATCAGTTTCCCCTGTTGTTCTGTTTACCTCAAGAGTGATAAAAGTGTACGCCGTTATGGTGTATGGGGTTTGCATCATTTTAGAACCAAAGAATGACTTATTTTCCCTCATAGACCGGGTACCAGCAACAGGTGAATTTTGCGTTGCAGAAGTATAAAGGTTAAAATATCCAGGATCCCAGGTTGAAAGGAAAATAGGGAAGTCTTTTTTAGCAATTGGTGTTTCACCAACCAAAGGATAAACAGGCCCTAATGGAAGGTTGTCTGACTTTTCCAATATGTTTTTACCTAGAGACACCTTACTATAGTTAAGATTCTGTACCTCCCCGAATGATATTTTCTCTGGCGCTAAGGTACAATTCCTGTAACTCAAATCAGCCGTACTATATCCAGTTATAGTATCGGTTTTATCGTTTTTGTATCTAATAATTTTCCTAAACAAAGGTTCATATTTACCAGCATATCTTAAAATGTCCGATGCATAAGAAGAGCCACCCACTTGTATTTGATATCCAGTAGGTTCATTTTGTCCAAGTGTTTGTGGTCCTGAATAATCAGCTACTGGATATGTACCAGCTGCACGGTAAAGAGCAGTAGGTTGTTGCATATAAATTTGGAAATAATCGCTTCTTTCCTCCGTTGTTTGTGTATCCTCGTTCCAAGAATATGTTCTGTACTTAATATAGGGGCTTTCGTTATTTACACGATCCGAAATTTGAGATAGTGAAATCCTCCTCATTATGAAGTCGAAGTATTTCTCACCCCCCTCTAACTGGAATACCGGATTACCCTCGTATGCACTCCTTGGTCCCACTGGGATAGTAACTGGAGAGCTAAAGGCAAACGGTATATCAAAATAATAACTAGAGCTAACTGGACCGAACGAAGCCAAATTTTTAGATCTTCCTACAGGCCATGGATAGGTAGATGAAATTGCAGGTACGCTGAAACTTCCCTTTCCTGTAGATGGAATAGTAGTGCTTGCACCGACTGGGTATATCGTGTTTATTTCCTCCCTTAGGTCAGTGTCATATTCACTGTTAGGTATAGTGTATATAAACCCAGGATTAGTAAACTGTGTGACAGAACTATCTGAGATCATAGATAGATCCAAAGCTGAACTAAGCTTAATGTCATCTATCTCATAAAGTGGAATGCCAGTTGCACCGGTAGTTCCGGTTGCTCCTACGCCAGCGTCCTTATTTTTATCGCTTAAGCTGTAAAGTAATGTATAGTCTACAGATGGGTTACCACCGGTTCCTCCAGTATATCCAAGTGGCAATGCTCTATAATCTTTAATTACAGCTGTACAAACAAATAGAACACACTTCTGCTGAGTGTTTTCAATTATTTCATAGCTTACTGGAGCTTGTATACTATTGCTTGTTTCAGGTATTATTCTTAGCACCGATGCAAATTTATAATCTTGGAATCCCCTAAAGTTAGGCACATATTTCTCAAGATCGCTCTGTGGATTTACAACTGTACTTCTTCTTCTCAGAGATATTTTTGCACCTCTAAATACGGAATCATAAAATCCAGTAGACTTGTTATAAACAAATGGAGTGAAAAGCTCCTTTGTGGTATTAACAGTTACGTTGTATGGACTACTGTAATCCAATGGATCAACAGTAAAAAAGGAGGAGAAATACAAGCTATCCGCAGGATCTGCACTTCTTATTTTAGACAAGTCAATCTTAGAGGGCAAATAGCTATTCTGACTTTCCATTTTATCAACAGGATAACCATCAGGAACTCCCTCTAGAAGCAACCATTCGTGAGTAAGGTACATTGGATCTGGGGTTTCCTTCTCAAAACTTGGCGAGAAGTTGGTTGGACTAAAAGCTGGGGAAGCATTAAGTCTATATTTGTGACCTCTAGCATCAGTACCTCCTAAGTAACCCCATTTGTTAATAAATGGTACTATTTTGGACCTATTGGCCCTAGATGTTGTATAATTTTCCTCCAAATACTCATACTCGGTATCCAGTTTTCCATAATTAAAAATAAATTCCTTTGTGTTAGATTGGGTAACTGATTGGGTCTCGCTAATAGATTGTATTCCATAGAACCCATCAAAAGAATCCAAATTCGATTCAAAGTTAATTCCCTTTACGTTATAAAATGAATCAACATCCTTCCACAGAATTTGAGTAAAAATAGCGGGGACAACAATTGATTCAACCCCGGTTGTCGTAAATCCTATATCCTGGAAATAGTTTACAGAGGTTCCGATAAAAGCTTTTCCTGCAGGAATTTTTCTTTCAGTACCAGTTCCAACATCAACAACGATTTCACCGGACTTAACCAAATATTTTACATTTTCCTTAATCTGACCTCTAACTTCAGGTATGAGCTGAAAATATCTATGAAATTCAGGGGTCGGGGTTTCACCATAATCAGAGGCCCAAAAATCAAAGTCGAAGTCTTTAACGTCAAAGAACGAAAATACTCCAGTGTTTATTTTTGGCATCTCAAATAGATTGAAAGACCCACTAGTTCCAAGATCTATTACGGATTTTTGATCCCTTAGATTAGCAACGAGAAGTTCTTTATAGCCACGGAATCCAGTTACCTTTCCGTTTGCATCGAAAGCTGGGTCATCAACATATCTAGTTACGCTTTCTATCATAGAAGCACCACCAGTTACTCCAGTGCCAGAAGTAACTTGTATATAGCTTCCCTCTACCACTTTGTTAATTTCCTTTATGTCAAATGCAACCCTAGACAAAGGATAATCAGTTCCACCCACGAACGACGTAATTCCACTTAAGACTGAAGCGTCAATCCCAGAGATCTTTACTATTCCACTTGTAGAAAATGTGTAGTATAACTCCCAATTGGTAGAATCGGAGGGAGGTAATAAATTTTCGGATCCTGGGGTAGCAGCTGGTATATTATTTTTTGCTTGGTAGTAAACGTCAGAGGATATTACAACATCACCGGAAGAATAAGCAGATGTATTATTCCAAAGACCAACATAAGCACTCTCAAAGGATGCATAGTCCTCGTATGCTACAACCTTAAATGTGCTGTTTACTTTTTTACCTGCTGCTTTGGCCCTAATTACCGAAGTTGAGGAACTAGGTGCAGAATCCCAAACAACATCGCTAATCGATTTTACACAATCACAAAAGGCGGATGCTACGTTATCTGTAGTACCGTCAATTGCATTGTAGAAATGTTCGTTACCTATGTTATATGAGGATCCTTCCTTCCAACCAACCAAAGTTCCGCCGAATTCACCACTTTTGATCAAGTCATACCTACCAGCAGCTTCCGATCTTGTTCCATTTGGCCAGAAAATCTTGAATACAATCTCCTGATCCAATTCCTCAGTACTTAAGAATTCAATGCCAATGTTTGCTCTACCATTAGAATTTGGTAAGGATCCTTTAATGGATCCAATCTTATCACCATATCCGGTAAAGTCTTGCAGATTCACCGATGTGTTTCCAACTACAATCGATCCAGTTGGAAGGCTAGTGTTGCCAGTTACGCCAAAAGAACTTCCATCATAAGGGCCGTATTTTGCATAATCAGGAGTATTGTTTTCCCAGGTTTTAGTTGTTGTATTGTAATTCGGGTACCTTTTAAGCGAATAGAAATTATCAGATTTATCTGTTATGTAGTATAACTTCTGAGCATCATTTATGTTTGTGTCATAAGAGCCTGGTATCCATCCGGAAGCACCTTCGTAATATAATCTTACGCCCCCAGTACTACTTTGGAAATTAGGTTTATTGTCCTCGTAGTGCCCAACATTATTCCTAGAAGGCTTTGGTAAATTTAAATTGTTTTCATCATTTCTAAATTCATAGAAATAATCACCGTTCAGAAAGAAATTCCCAAGGTCATTCTTAGAGACGTAAAATCCAAAATATCTATTTATAGTGTATAAATCTGAATCAGTATCATTAAATAGAAATTCCATATTCAGGACATTAGGACATATAATCCCATTCCTTTGGAATCCATCGGTTACATAATTTTCAAAATCAGATTGGACAGAAGATTGTGGGCTAACAAGATAATCATAAAGAAGTTCACCACTTTCTGTAAAAACACCATCTTTTATGCTCGCACCATTGTAGTACGTATAGGTGTTTGGTTGGAATGAGAAATCTATCGGTGACTGTTTGTAATTTTTGTTATTTACAATGCTTCTGATATACTTTCCTATTTTTGTCTCGGACCTTAAATCAAAGGTAGAAACCACGGTAGCATTAGGCAATATTTGCGAATTAAAGAAAGACTCTACATCATTTACCTGATTTTGGAACTTTAATTCATCCATTTCAACTACCTTACCGGATCCAGAAACCACACTATAATTTGTGTAAAGGTCTAGTCCCTCAAAGATCTCATTGGAAGAATAGATTACTTCTTGTCCAGAATTATCTTTCCCGTATGCAATTTGGAAAGTTTCGCTAGAATCTGGATCTTGGATAAGCTTATAACTAATTGTTTTCTGAATTCGAGTAACATTAGTTGTGTAAGGATAACTTAATGGCTCTGGTATTTTGAAGATTACAAAAAATTCGGGTAATTCATCCCTTAGCCAAAGTGGCTGTAAGAATGAAAAATTCTCTGTATAGTTCTTATCAATTAAGGTGGATGCCCCACTACCATAAAAGAAATCATACTGGAATTCAAAATCTTCCTGAGCTTTAGAACTGCCATCAGTAAGTTCTCCCACCTGGAATATAAGATCGTTGGCTATGCTTCCCTTGTCGAAAAAGTTATAGAGATCTGTTGCATAAGAATCTTCTCCAGTAACCTCAAATTTCTTAAACTTGTCAGAACTTAATGTCGGATTAGCATTAAACGAATTGAGCCAAACCCCACCAGATGAGTCTAATGAAACCTTTACATTCCCAGTAATTTTCGGGTTAGTTCTTAATAGTCCAAAGGATGAATTATAGTCAAATAATTTTGGTGCAGCCATTTAAAATGTTATTCCTTTAATTAATTCTTTAGCCTACGTTTCTAGTTGTTGATGAGAAATTTGGAGCTGAAAGAGTATCATTTTTATATTTTCCAGTAACCTGAACATCGAAAGAGAATGGACTTTGGTTTCTAACCTGTATATCTATTCCGGCCTTTTTACTGTAGGTAATATTAGTTGGGTTTCCATCAGCCCTAAATCCACCAATATATCCTAGCTTATCGTTTGCTCTAAATTGGAATATTAAAGGCACATTTATAGAATTGGAATCTCCATTTTTAACATACTTGGATGCTAATTGTGTAGATCCTTCCACCTGAATTGTTGAAGCAGTAGGAGGACCTAAGAATAGGTAAGCACCACAAGTATACCTACCAATTAGATATTCATCATTAACAGTGAAGCCCAATTTATTTGGGTACATATCATCACCTCTAGAAGCTGTTGGTCCCTGTACAAAATCAGCAGATACCTGCTGATATCCGAGCTGCTTGTAATTGTCCTGGAGTGTTGTGTCAGTATAGAAGTAATCAGATTGTCTGAAGTATGGGTAAACAACCAAACCACCAGAGAAATCTGGCTTAACTAGGTTAGTGAAAGATAGGCCAGTAGATAGATCTGGGTGATCTTTATGAATACAGAATTCACTAAGGGTTCCGTTTCCTACACCACTATAACTACCAGTTGCCCCAGTAATCACACCACTCCAAACGCTAGCGTCGGTTCCAGAAGCGGTTGGTACCGAACTATCTGTTGGATCGTATGGCAAAAGCTGACTACCATTTCTTGGAAGGCCACTTGAGTCGCCAGTGTATAAGTAAGAACCTGCAAATGCAGATGGAGTAATGTATAGGTCAGCATCAAAGCCAACAGATTTCCATCTAGGATAAATGAACTGGCTATTAGAATTTCCTGAAGCATAAGGCGGTGCCTGCCTAAACTCTTTGAAAGAATCGTTATTTGCACCTCCAGTGGATCCTACAGGAACTATATCCGATGTGGTAAGGGAAGTAATAGAAATTGGCACATCACCATATCTAAGATTAGTCGAGTATCCGTCTGGTAAAGCATAAGTTGAACTTGTTCCGGCAAGTGTAGTTAATCCACCTGGCAGAATAGAGGACAATTCAAGAAGACCTGAAGAGGTATTGCTTATTTTTATCTCATATACAGTTGATGCAATTTTACCTGCATCCGAAGTTGAAGCGTTTTGATAGATCTGATTGAAATACCCAGCATTTAGATTAATAGTGGACCCGTTCGAAACCAATTGTGTGTTAGTCCCATCTACTATATAAACTTCAAGAATACCAGTGGCATTTTCAACTGTAGCTTTTAGAGAATTTAACTGGTCTTGTAATTCATTAAGCTTTTGTAAAAGGTCCAAAGGATTACCAGCAGAATCGTAATATCCACTCAATATAGACGACGAACCAAGATAATATGTCTTTTCTCCTGTGACTACTTGCTGGCTTAATAGACCATCAATTCCTTTCGCAGACAAATCTTGCTGAATAGCAAGAACTGCCTCATCCTTTAAGTTAGTACTTACACTTTCAGCTGTGCTTTGCGTAGAAAGATCATCAGGGAAAGTAACTACGACAGGATCAGAGAAATCTGAAGTAACGGGGTTATCTGGCCAACCAGCCTCAGAAACAGATTTAATTCTTACTTCAACTCTTTCACCTTTTGTGATCGGTATATCGAGTTGATTTATATTAGTTGCATCTGCATTTTCAGTATCCTCTGGTGCCCAAACATAAGTACCTGTATTAACATCGTATATTTTTTTCCTAAGTTCAGACTTTATTTCAGTCCAGTTTGAAAAGGCCCCGCTTTTTTCTTGTCCATTATCATCCAGATAACTTATCTGTTGCACTGCAGGAGAAGCACCAGCTTCTGAAAGATACCTATACTGGACAATGAACTGAATGACGCTTTGGTCACCAGTAATTGAGCTATTTTTAGGAGGTGGTATTGGCCAGAAGCCTCTAACTCTGTATTTAGGCTCAACCTTAAATTGGGTATTGGTTTCTGATAGCGTAGTAATATCACCAACTACTGAGGTCAAAAGCTGCTGCTTTTGAACCCTTTGTTGAGTTAATGAATTTAGGGAAGCAAGTATAGAGCTAGAAGCTTGTGCATTCGAAGATGTTGAGGAAACTGATAACGAGGATGAACCAGAGAATGTTGCTGGTCCATCGTTTGCTAAAACGTTTGTGGAAGAAACCGAATTTAAATCAGTTCTTGCTTTAGATATCGAATTGTCCAATTGCTGAATTTCAGACTGAAGAGTCGATTTCAAAGAGACTTTATCATTTAATGTCTGGACGTCAGTTCCTTGGGTAAGCTGAGTGTTTACCTGAACAACCCTAAAATTAGTAGCAGAAACCGAAGGCACATCAGGAACTAAACCATTTATTGCATTTACTTTCTTCTCCTTAGCCATTCCAAGGAAAATTTGCCCAAGATCAGCTACAGAGGTAAGATAGAATTGTTCCAGTGTTTGAACACCAGAATCTGTATTGATGGTTAATTCATTACTGAATATGACAACACCAGTAGACCAGGTAGATCCAACAACATTATAATTGTCATCAATCTGCTTAAAGAAAATACCCTGTCTTTCATCAAATCCAACGTTGACATCTATAGACCTTGAGCTAAGTTGAGTAGATTCTAAAGTAAGCTGATTATCACCAATTTGTACAGGCTGATATCCAGAGGTTCTTTTTAGCTGGACTGAAGTTTCCTCCACATCCACCATAGTTATTAGATATCTTGTTCCGTCAGGGGTTAAAAGAGTATCCCCATTCGATAATGTTCTTCCGTTAGTTACATTTGATGTTGTATCTGTGTAATTGACGGTATTCAACTTGTAATTCCTTCTAGTTTCCTGGACTTGATTGCCGTTTGTATCAGTTATGGTCACAACATCATCATAAAAAGAGAGTACTCCAAACGTTCCTTTATTTCTAATTGTCCTTAGAGGAAGGTCAATGTTATCCTCATCTACAAAGTAATCTATGCCAGCATCCTCAAGGTCATTAATAAAATCTTGTTCAGAAAGGTCGTTTCTTCCATTTAGGTTGGCATCAAAATAAGCTTTCTTATCGTCAGTGTTAGTGTTAGCAATGATCCTTTTTACTCTAACACGATCAGCAGTATCAGAAACTTGCCCGGTAACATCAATTGAGATATAAAGAAGAGGACTTAAAAAACTTTCAAAGAACCAATTGTCTCTGGTAGCAAAAGTGCTAGGAACTTGCAAATTGGATAAGGGGGTGGGATCTTTTAGCGGCTCTGATCTATAAACCTGACTGTATGTACCGTCCGGGTTTCTCACAGTGGCAAAGTTGTCACCAAGACCAGCTAATGATTGTATATTAGAATCAAGCCTTTCTATCTCACTTCTTAGATAACCATATGCTGGAATACTGGTGAAAGATGGCAAACCGTTTTCGTCAAGCAACTCGATTTGCACATTTTCGTTAGTCGAAGTTGCTACCTCGTTTAGTCCATTAATTATCTCCAATGAATTTTTTTGCAGTCTTAGAAACTGAGCTACTAGAGAACTTATTGAATTTTGTGTTGATGCCATTTTATTTTATAAAATTTTACCCATTATTTGTTAAGCTTTTGCCGACTATATCAGCTTGGAATACTAAGTTTTCATTGTCGATACAAACTATCTCAATTACTGGCATATAGTCATATGCTGAAATATCTGAATCAACTAGGGATATTATCAGGTTTGAATAAGCAACTCCACTAGGGTTACTAATTGGATATTTACCAACCGCATTAGTAAGGAAGTTGATTGTAAAGTCTCCAGGAATTACCTGGTCACCAAAACTAAATCTGTATGACTGTCCCTTTTTCCAATTTACCACAGAATCGTCTATCCTTATTGAAAGATCCGACGAAAGATTAATCGGTGTACCATCGTTAATGTGCTTAACATAATTTCCAAATGACGCTAGCCCTATACTATTCAGTGCATTGTTTTGTAGTGTGATTGTACCATTACCTTCACCAAGGTCAAACTCTTGGTTTTTATTTTCGATAATAACCTGGTTTGGTATTGACCTATTCACAATAACACCCGGACCTTGTTTTATCGTATCTAAGTTGTAAGATATTTCTACAGAAGTCTCGTTGTTAACAATCGCACGTATTAACTCATAATTTTGAGTTATTAGACCCATCACAGATTGGGTGTTATTAAATAGAGCTTGATTAGCTGAATATGAAGCTTCAAGGCTTGTTATTCTTCTGTCCAATGTCGCTGAGCTATCCTGTGTCAATAACAGATTCTCAACCGCCGAAAGTCTTCTTTCCAAATCAATATAAGAAGCAGCGTTGTTGTTCATGGTGCTTGAGGCATCTTGTAAAACATTTACAGCATCCATAAACATTGTTAAAGAGAATGGAGAGTAATCGTTTATTGCTTGTTCCACACCAGTCTGATCTATGTCAACATCAAACTTAATATTCAGCTTCAAGCCGTAGGAATTACCGTTTAGTTTAGTAACAATATTTGGCTTGTACTTTTGGAATCTTGGAATGCTATAAACATCCGTTCCTGAAGTTTGTACATCATCTAGGAAAAGTACACCGTAAAGGTTTGTAGAAGAATTATTTGGATCCGCTGGGTCATAAACATCATAATAAATAAGAACCGCATTAAATTCGAAATCCTCAGAGATTGAGGTTGAATTAAATTCTTCCAAAGTTGAAATTGATGCGTCATCAACAATCTGTTTATATGAATCAGGATCAAAGTCTATCCCAACAGAATCGAGTTTAGTTCTTACATATTTTTGGTATCCTACTCCAGCAGTTGCACCAGAAACTGATTTTTCAAGAATCAGGGCAGTTGGGTCAGTGAATGAAGAGTCTGTGAAATATGTGTTTGCTGTATCCCTTGGCGAATACCAGTTACCACTCCCAGTGGTTCCATCTGTAGTATCGCTAAAAGTTACTGACGGAGATCCTAAAACGTCATCGTCGAATATTGCAAGGTTTGTAAGGCCGCTTGGATTGAGCTCATCGTAAGACCTTCCAGTCAAATATTCCTTATCTAGAGGGTCTGAAGGGTTATTAGTCCACTGATAGTCAGGATAATAATTTTCATCCACAACATTTTTAAAAAGTACAGTAGGAGTATTCCCATCCTTGGTAGGAACATGTACATAGACTTCAGAATATGTGTTGTTATTGTTTTTTACAGAGTTTACTATATCCAGATTACCAATATATTGGACTACCCTATTATAAGTGGATCCAGAAAGGCCATAGGATCCAGTACCTCCGGAGGGATCTCCTTCAACATATCTTTTTTGAGTAGATGGAAGGCCGTTAACAGTAGTTACTACATTCTGGTCAAGTGTTGAAACCACCTGACTTGATGCAGCAGGCTGATATCTTATGGCTCCTACCTCCTTCAGCCATTTGAAAAACACCCTTTCGGAGATGTTTTGCTTTAGGTCTGAATTATAAACATCCGAACTTAATACCGTTGTTTCAAAGTTTAGACAATAGCTTTGGAAGCTCTGAGAAAAATCGGTATTTGCATTTCCAGTAATAATATTCCCAGCGCTAGTTGCATAATCAAGGAAAGCACTATCAGGAGCATTAAGCTTTATACTATTTCCTAAAGGATCCCCAGAATTGATATCTGGGATATTTAGCAAGGCAAACTTGGAAAACTTAAACTTATTTACCGAATTATTAAACGTAAAAGACAGATCTTCAGCAGCAGAAGAAAATGCGTAAAAAGTTCCGCCCTGTAGTTGAAGAGGTCTTATAAATGGAGTTTTTGCCATTTACTCTAATTTTTTTATTACGACCAAGACATATTTGAAGATCCGAGAACTATCCAAGATCCTTCTTGGCTTCCCACACCCTTTCCTATTCTAGGTTCCCATTGTAGTTGTACAGAGGATTGATAAGGTCTATTTGCATCTACTGTAATTCCAGTTGATGGGAATTCACCATAACCACTTGCAGTATTAAAACCCGTGTAATTTGATCCTTGAACACCGGTCTTAATCGAACCAGCCGAAGATTCGGTATTCACGATCGTAATTCTAAGTCCTGCTGGTAAGTTTGCTGCAGTTGCTCCATTAGTACCAACACTCATATAGAATCCAGAAGAACATTGTGCGTAGATCACATCCTCTTGGGCTGTAATTACATAAGGATTTGCAGATGAGGTTCCCCTACCGCCACCGCCTCCTGTTGCAGAAGACGGAAATGCAGTACCTGCAGTAGCTCCGCTTGCTCCAACAGAGTTCTGAGAAGCAAAGTTACCTACTGGACCTAGGGTCATAGTATTATTAAGGGTAGTAGATCCACTCAATGTTGTTGATCCAGAGAATGTAGAAGTTCCCGCTTGTGTTAAAGTGCTACCAGCACCAAACGTGATAGTCCCACTCCCTGTTAGGTTTGTTGTAGAAACCGAAGAGAAAGAACCTGCACCGGAAGAATTAATTTGTGCTAATGCTGTACCTCCACTCGGAACAATGATTGAATCGAACTTTCCAGTTTTAGCCGAAACCCGACCGGTTGAAGCACCAGTTAAGTTAATAATTCCGTTAACCGTATCTAGACCGAAAACAGTGTTGTAATTGTTAATCCAATTTTGAAGTGTCAAAAAATTGGAGTTAATCGTTGTTCTCGATGCAGAAATCGAATCAGAGCCAAGAATGGAAGTAGTATTTACTGTAGCCATTTGTTGTAATTATTTTGATTTCTTTAGTTTCGAATATATATCAAACTATTTTCAAACACATAAACATGCTCTTAGAAGAGGGAAACCTTGTACATATAAATACTGATCTCAAAAACACAGACTCACATATACTTCCAGTAATCATGTGTACTTGGCAAAGGGAAGAAGGGTTTCTCCATGTAGTACAACAGCTAAACAACCAAGACTTTAAAAACTTCCATCTTCATGTATGGAATAACAACAAAGAAAAGTCAGGTCTGTTCCAAAAAATATTAGAAGAAAATTCAAAATTCCCATGTACCATATACCACAGCAGTGAAAATCTAGGGGGATTCGGAAGATTCTATTTTGCAAGACACATTCTTAAAAATTCGGGATTTATGAATTTTTGTGTATTCGTAGACGACGACCAAACATTTGGAAAAGATTCTCTAGACATATTTATAAAAGAATCCAGGGAAGGTGAAATATCATCCCAATGGGCTTGGAGGATTAAAACACTAAACTATTATGGTGCAGCCAATAGAGTAAACGTTGCTGGGGGAGAACCCGTAGATTATTGTGGTACTGGTGGCATGGTTTGTGACCTGGAAATATTCTCGCACAAAAAACTCTTTGAATGTCCAGAGAAATATTGGTTTATAGAGGATTTATGGTTATCTTTCTTTGCAAGCCACTATCACGGATACATTCTCAGAAAAAGCTCAGCTAAATTTAAAAATGGAAGCGATCAACACAATCTCTTTGACCAGGTCAAGCATCTTAAAAGTCCTATGCTAAGGGATCTTGTCGATAACTACGGGTGGAAAATCACCTATAACAAATAAAAACAAACTCAGTGGACAAAAACAAATTCTCAATCACACTTTCAGAGGAGCAAAAATCTGCAAAATCACAGATACTTACACACCCATTTAATTTCATAACAGGTAAAGCTGGTAGTGGTAAAACACTTTTAGCGGTTCAAATAGCCTTGGATAGACTTTTCAAAAAACAATGTGAAAAGATAGTTATCACAAGACCAACAGTTTCTAATGAGGATAATGGATTCCTACCTGGATCGCTAGAAGAAAAGATGGAACCATGGCTAGTTCCAATTAGGTCGAATATGAGAAAAGTTTACAATAAAGCGGATCATTTAGAAAAGCTAGAAAAAGATGAAGTGATTGAGCTTGTTTCTCTAAGCCACTTTAGAGGAAGAACTTTTGATAACGCAGTTGTTATTGTAGATGAATTCCAAAACCTGACCAAACAGCAACTAGGAATGGTTCTTGGTAGGCTTGGTAAATATTCCACAATGATTTTGTGTGGTGATGGCCAGCAGATAGATTTGAAATTTGCAAATGACTCAGCAATTCACGAAGTACCCAAACTAAAAGACTCCATGTACGTGTATAATATTGCCCTAAAGGACAACCATAGGCACGAGTCAATTGACGAGGTACTTAGGCTTCTATATTCTTACAATTAGAATTGATCAAAAGTTGCATCAGGATTATCCCTGATAATTAGGGAAGATCCAAACTGGATCATGTTTTCTAGCATGATCTTTTTTTGTTCCTCACTTAGATCTTTGCTTAGATCCTCGTATTCCTGTGTGTTGTTATAGTTAGTTTGTTTTCTGTAACCATAATCAGCAGAATTTACATAATCTGGATTTGGATCCGAAGGTACAGGAACCGTTTGGTCGACAACTTTTACAAAAGCTGGCTTTGATATTTCATAAACGTTACCTTCACAATCCTCAACAATATTTTGTATCGAAAAATATCCAGATTGTGCAAATGTGTATATGAAATAAGGTATGTCTTTTATGTCAAGCAGTACTTCGTTGGTAAGTGCATTGGTTAATTTCCATCTATTACTATTCTTACCAAAAATCTTAGAATCATAATTACTTAAGAAAACAGTTGATAACATAGGTACAAAAAGGTCTGAATTTGAATTGTGAACATCTACCCAAGTCCAAGCCCCAGAACCAGCCCTAGAAATAATGTTACCCATATCCTTTCCAATACCTGGTTTATAGCTTTCTAAGAACGAAACGAAGGATCCAGTAGCAGAACTGTATGGTAATCCAGGAGGCCCTGTTACTCCAGCACTAGACCCAGCTACAAATAAATCCATACGATGGCCAACATACATCCTTAATCTGCTCTGGTCCCCAGTATTTCCTTGTCCAAAAGTTGAGAACGAATCTATACTTGTCCCAGTAACATTTCTCTTTATTATATTATGACCTCCGCCAGTCACTCCAGCAGTCTGTGGATAATATATTGCCGTGTACTGATCACCGCCAGGCAATGCATCGCTTTGGTCACTAATTGATGATAGATAAGGACTTCCATAACTTTCAGGGAGAACTTCAGAAGAAGATAACATCATGTAAGTACCACCAGGCTTAAGAGATATTGTAAGCATATTAGCTCCGCCTGACGTTCCTATGTCAGAAAGTACTCCAGAAGGAGAAGCTGGAGAAAGTGTTGGTGAATCAGTATAAAGGGAATTCAAATAATACTGATTACCAGACTTATACCCAGATATTGTATTATACCAAGAAGTATATCCAGATCCAGTACCCCCTGAATTTTTAACAAAAGCTCCAGTTAAAGGTGAGTGATTAAAATCATTCAGAATAAAAAATGGATAAGAATACCCGGGGTTTGGGTGTGTGAAAGTTATCCCTCTAGAAATAACATCCCTTGTCGAAGTACCAAAGAGCAAATAAGTCAAAGAGTTTTCAAGAGATGAAATTCCATCCAGACTGGAAGTTGAATTACCAGTCAATCCTACACCATAAGCATTTCTAAGAGAAAGACCTGAATCTAGGTCTATCACACTACCACTCCTATCGTAGGTTCCGCCGTCCTTACTTGAAAAAACAAAGGGGGATGAATTCGGTAAATCACTTAGATCTAACCATCCATCTTTTAGAGTTGATATTCCACCGATATAATTAGATGTTACTCTTACTGAATTGTTAGATATTGAAAGGGCTAAATTGACTATTTCCGAAGGCGGAGAAAAATTAGCATCTATTACACCTGATGGATCAAAACTACCACTTGCACCAGGGAAATATCTAAAGTTCTTCAACGAGAATTGATTTAAAGGAGAGGTATCAGAGGAAAAATCCATGTCACCGTAACTAACCTTGTTCCCAAGATCAGCCTCGACCTCAGCAATGAATATTGCTTCAGTATCGCTTAATATAGAGGTTTCTGGCAAAAATATCCCAGAAGTTGCCCCAGTTGCTCCATTTAAGATCCATCCGTATTCTGAAGACGCAGATGCAGTTAAACCAGGAGTAGCAATGTTTGAGAATCCAACAGGACCACCAGTTGGTCCGGTTATGCCAGTTACAGTCATAGCAGATGCACCTGGATATTTACTAGAGTAAACCAGTTCCCTTGCCTCAATAAATTTCTTGAACGTACCAAGAACAAAGATCGAAGAATTGTCTACCGCTGGGACAGCACTATAAACTCTTGTACCAAATCCTCTGAACGGAATTACACTCTTCACTTGTCCACCATCCGTATAGAGAGCAACAAATCCTAAATCACCAGTTCCGCCAGCAAAGTTTGTAGGATTTGGATTACTTACAGTATAATTGGGCTCAAGGTTATTTTTCCCCCCAAAGTTAATTGATGACTCTGAGGAATAACCCGTTACAATATTGTAATGCTTGTACCTTGAAGTTGAGGTGACAGTAAATGACGTGGTATCTATTAACCACTCAGCATCAGGAATAAGTTTGGCTAATTCGACTTGATCATATTCTGGAATAACTCCATCGTTCCAATACGGTTGTCTTCCAGCAACTCCACTTGCAATATCCTTGAAATCTGTTTCTAGAAATAAATTCCTTGGGTCCAAACCGGGATGTTGGTTCTTGAGGTATTCGTTATCATATCCTCTCCACGTTGGATACTTCCATGTATATTTGTCTGCTTTTGGTAATCTAGCAGTATCTGTAGTCCCGCCTTCCGTTGTATGGGTATAATAAACGAAATTCCAACCTGTTGTACCTGTGTATTTAGATGTACCGTAAATATGTGGCATCGTGTAATCAAACAAACAAATATTATTTCCAGCCACGATCCAAAGATCGTCCTCGTAAATTTTAAGCGAGCCAGCATTTGATTTCTCTTCAACTTTCATCAGCTGGATAACTCTATTATCCGGAAGATTTGTGTTTGAAGATGTTAGATGAGTAAATGTGCTACCATTAAAATGATAGAATCCATTAGAAGTTGAGGGCTGATCAAATGGATTTCCTATCCTAAAGAATACATGTCCATTTTTCCTGGCTACCACCTTAGTTACACCATCTGCTCCAGCAACATTCCAGTTATAGAATTTCTTGCCATCCCAGTAGGTAATACCATTTTCGGTACCTGCCCAATAATTACCATCTTCATCAAAGGAAACACTATAAACCTTGTCACCACCTATTCCAGATGTAAGCGAATTAAATTTGTTCATCTGCTTTATTGCAAGCTCACCATTATCCAAAGTAATAGGATCCAAATTACCCTGTGGTATAGTTTGTAATCCATCATTAGTACTCAAATAATATTCAAAGTAATCTCCGTTATCACCTTTTGCAGTGATTTCATAAATGTGGGGCCAAGTATATCCAGGAGAAACCTCACTCCATTCTTCTGCCACTTTATCATATCTCCAAAGGTAACCTCCAGTAACACCTGTATTTCCGGTTCCCCCTGTCCCTGCACCACCATTGAGAGGAGATATAAATGCAATGACCTCCTCAGAATAAGGACTTGCGTAAATTGTTGGTACTTCCCAGTTAGGTGATTGCAAAGAATAATCACCAAACTGGCTTAGATTCCAGCTTGTACCAGTTGCTGCTTGGCTACCTTTCGCAACAAAAACAAGGTCCTGTGAAAGTGAAGCAGTTACTGCACATCCAACCCACTTGCTGTTCTCATTATCAATTGAAATTGACCTTGTGTCTAGAAAATATGGTGAGTTGCTAGGAACCACAGAATTCTGATAATTGTAATAGTCCCAGCTTTCGCCGTCATACTTGGTTAGGTCACGACCCACACACCAAACATCCCCAAAGGAGTCAAGTGCTGCTGTATTGATATAGAAAAAGGTTGTTGGCATTATTTAGTATTTATCAAAATTTTAGAATATAGAACCACCATAATTTATGGATTTTCCTGTTGTAAAATAGTCGTCAAATCCTAGGTTTAATTGTGGTGGCATTCCAGAACAAGAAATAATTCCTGCTGACCCGCTACTATATTGGTATGTGAATGGGGCTAAGTTAAGACTATATGTGGCATTTAATGTTGTAGAGTTATCCCCTAACACCACCGATTCAATTGAAGTATTCTTTACCTCCATTT
>Ga0181576_10001258_pt1 | contig 19316 bp, 16 predicted proteins | sample 101ome_22_FD_132464 | JGI IMG/M metagenome (GOLD analysis project Ga0181576, IMG submission 132464) | Coastal salt marsh microbial communities from the Groves Creek Marsh, Skidaway Island, Georgia - 101412BT metaG (megahit assembly) | ecosystem: Environmental > Aquatic > Marine > Intertidal... | reverse complement strand
TTGATGGAACAACAAAACAAACTTGCCTTAGAGCTCGATGCGATTGAAGAATCGATTAAAGCAATAGAAGGTTTTGACAATCTTCCACTGGTTTCAACCCTTAGTTTAAAAACTGAAAACTTTGACCATTTTGTTCAATTACAAGGAAATGTAACTACTAAAGAAAACGTATTGATCTATCCGGAACTTGCTGGAACCTTATTAAAGGTCTATGTTCAAAAAGGGCAGCGCGTAGAACAAGGTCAGGTACTTGCAGAAATCGATAATGGTGGATTAAGCAATCAATTAGAACAATTAAGAGCTTCGGCGGCACTTGCGAAAACCACTTTTGATCGTCAGGCAAAACTTTGGGAACAACAAATTGGCTCTGAACTTCAATACTTACAAGCTAAAACCCAATATGAAGCGCAACAAAATGCTGTTGAACAACTGGAAAAAACAGTAGCAAAATCCATAGTGAAGGCTCCTTTTTCTGGAATTGTTGATCAATTATTACAAGATCCTGGTGTAGTGGTGTCTCCTGGTCCAAATTCTGCGCTATTTAGACTCATCAACCTTGATCATATGTATGTCACCGTTGACGCTCCAGAACGCTATTTAGGGAAGTTCAAAAAAGGAGAACAAGCCTATGTTGAACTCCCTGTGCTAGGAAAAAAACTGGATACAAAAATCAGACAAACCGGTAATTATATCGCGGCCTCTAATCGTTCATTTGAAGTAGAATTAGGAATCCCCAACCCTGATCATACCATCAAACCCAACCTGAATGCTAAGGTGTATATCAACGATTATAGCAATGAAAACGCCATCATGATCCCCCTTTCTGTTATTTCTGAAAATGCGAATGGTGAACAGTATGTTTACACCATCACTAAAACATCAAATGAAGGCGTTGATATCGCTCACCGAAGAATTATCACTACTGGTGAAAATGACGGCCAACGAATTGAAGTGCTTTCTGGGTTGTCTATTGGAGACGAAATTGTAACCGAAGGGGCTCGTAAACTAAAAGATGGTCAACACATTAAAGTATTAAATCAATAAGATGAGTAAACAAAAGAAAAATGTTGAAAAAATCTTTCGACCCTCATCATGGTCGATTGACAACAGCTCTATCATCTATGTGATGATTGCCATATTTCTTTACCTAGGAGTAAAGGCTTATTTTGATCTTCCAAGGGAAGCATTCCCAGAGATTAAGCAGACTAATGTTTACGTTTCTGTTCCTTATCCTGGAAACTCTGCTGAGGATATTGAACGACTCATCATCGATCCGCTAGAAGATGAATTAGAGGATTTAAGCAATTTAATTGACATCACCTCTACCTCCCAACAGGATTATGGAATGATCTTGATTGAGTTTGATGAAAACATTCCTATTGCTGAAGCGAAGCAGCGTGTCAAAGACAAGGTGGATAGCCAAAAAGCGTCTGAAGATTGGCCTACATTTAACAACTCCAAAGTGGAGCCTAATGTATTCGATTTGAATCTCTCTGAAGAGATGCCGATTATGAACATTAACCTTACTGGTGATTATACGGTCCGTCAACTCAACGAATTTGCAGAATACCTTCAGGATCATATTGAAGAGTTATCAGAAATCAAATCAGCCGATATAAGAGGCGTTCAAAGCAAGGAAGTTGAAGTTGCTGTTGATGTGTATAAGATGATGGCGGCCAAGGTGAGTTTTAATGATATTACTCAAGCTATTGCCAACAATAATATGACCATCTCTGCAGGTAATCTGATTCAATCAGGTCAGCTTCGTTCCGTTCGTGTTATTGGTGAGATTACCAGTCCTGCTGAACTCGAAGATTTTGTAGTAAAGTCAGAAAATAAAACCATCTTCCTCAAAGATGTCGCTTCGGTAGCATTTAAAGAAACCGATGCAACGACCATTGCACGTATGTATGACAAAAACGTAGTGATGTTAGACGTAAAAAAACGATCTGGAACCAATACGATTCAGGCATCAGATGCGATTAATGACATCATCAACAATGCCAAGGAAGAAGTGTTTCCCACTGATTTAGAAATTATAATAGCTAATGACCTCTCTTCACAAACCCTAAACCAGGTAGATGATCTAGTGAATAATATCATCTTTGGAATTATTTTAGTGGTTACGGTTTTAATGTTTTTCTTAGGCTTTAGAAACGCCCTTTTTGTTGGGTTTGCTATTCCAATGTCTATGTTTATGTCCTTTATGGTGATCTCCCTTCTTGGATATACGCTAAATACTATGATTCTTTTTGGAATGATCATGGGGCTCGGAATGTTAGTAGATAACGGTATCGTAGTGGTAGAAAACGTCTATCGATTGATGGATGAAGGAATGTCAAGAAAAGAAGCCGCTAAGAAAGGAATCTCTGAAATCGCTTATCCAATTATCGTTTCAACGGCCACTACAGTGGCGGCCTTTATCCCGTTAGGATTATGGCCAGGAATTATGGGGAACTTTATGAAATTCTTTCCCATCACCTTATCGATTGTTTTAGGATCTTCCCTTGTTGTGGCTATATTTATGAACTCCATGTTGGTTTCTCAATTCATGGATACCAGTGAAAAGAATCTTAGCAAAAAACAACTCTATAGAATCTCTGCCATCTTAGGTGGTTTTGGGCTATTTATTTATTTAGTTGGTGGGCCTGTAAAAGGGTTAGGGACTCTTATGATTGCTACTGCAGCCATGTTTTGGATCTACAAATACATCCTTAAGAAATCAGCGTTAAAATTTCAAAAACACACCTTAGTTAAAATTGAAAACGCCTATGAAAACCAACTCAAAGCTGCCCTTAAAGGAACTAGAATGTACTGGTATGCCGGAGGCACCTTTTTGATCTTACTTCTCTCCTTTATTTTCTTTGGAGTTTCTATTGGTTCTGGACGTACTAAAATTGAATTCTTTCCAGATAATATTCCTAATCAAATTATCGTATACATTGAATATCCTCAAGGAACTGATATTCAAAAGACCGATCAAATGACAAAAGCTATTGAAGAGGAATTTTACCAAGTAGTGCTCGACCCCATTTACTATGATGGAGATTACAACTTTATGGTACAATCCTCTGTGTCTCAGGTTGGTGAAGGTGCTGGAAACCCTATGTCTGATGCCGGTTCCTCTGCTGAAATGCCTCATAGAAGTAAAATTACCGCTTCGATGCGAGAATTTAAATACCGAAGAGGTATGGATTCTGAGGCCCTTAGAAAAAAGGTTCAAGAAGCCCTTAGTGGTAAATTTCCTGGAGTTGCTATTTCTGTGGAAAAGGATGTAAATGGACCTCCAGTTGGATATCCAATCAACATCGAACTCTCGGGAGAAGATTATGATCAGCTCATATTTACAGCAGAATCGATGCGTAACTTTATCGAAGACAAAAATATCCCTGGTATTGAAGAATTAAAAATTAATGTCAATAAAGACAATCCTTCGATGCGTGTGGTGGTCGATAAAGAAAAAGCGGGAGCGCTTGGAGTGCAGCTTGGTCAAGTAGGGATGCAACTTAGAAGATCCCTCTTTGGAGAAAAAGCAGGTATTTATAAAGTAGACGGAGAAAACTATGACATCAATATTCGATTTAATGAAGACTCTCGTTATGATGCCTCGGCACTCTTTAACCAAAATATTGTTTTTAGAGATCCTGCCAATGGTCAAATCAAAGAAATTCCTATTTCTTCCATTGCAACTCGAGAAAATACCTCTGGATATAGTTCCATCAAGCATATTGGAGGAAAACGAGTGGTCACTATTTATTCAGGGCTAGAACCTGGATTTACCGATGCTGGAGCCATCGTAGCACAAATTCAACAATCGATGGAAAGCTACCAAGGAATGCCTAAAGACATTGATATTGATTATACCGGACAATTAGAAGAACAAAACAAACAGATGCAATTCTTGATGGGAGCCTTTTTCACTGGATTAGGACTCATTATGTTGTTGTTGATTTTCCAGTTTGGTGGAATTTCAAAACCTATGATCATCATGTTGGCGATATTCTTAAGTTTTATAGGGGTGTTTGGTGGTCTGATCATCACAGGATGGAGCTTTGTCATTATGATGACCATGATGGGTATTATTTCTCTTGCAGGAATCGTTGTAAATAATGGGGTTGTCCTCTTGGATTATGCACAGCTTCTGATCGACCGTTTCAAAGTAGATCAGAATATCGATGAAGAGGTTTTACTCGACAAAACACACTTAATACCATTGATTGTTCAAGCAGGAAAAGCCCGATTACGACCTGTATTGCTTACCGCTATCACTACTGTACTTGGACTTATTCCTCTTGCCATTGGTCTTAATATTGATTTCTTTTCTCTTTTTAGCCGTTTTGATCCCAACATCTATCTCGGTGGAGACAATGTAATATTCTGGGGACCGCTAGCATGGACGGTCATATTTGGTCTAATAGTCGCTACGTTTTTAACGCTAATTATCGTTCCCGTTTTATTCTATATAAGTTATCGAATGAAGTGGTGGATCTTTAAAAGTAGAAGAATTACGACTTAAGAATTGAATTCATAAAAGCACCAAAAAGAAGGCATAACAGCCTTCTTTTTTTTGTACTTTTGCCTCCATAAGTAAATAGCATGTATAGAGATCACACCTGCGGGGAATTAACCGCTAAACATATTGGAACTGAAGTCATACTTTCTGGATGGGTCCAAAAAGTGAGAGATAAAGGATTTATCTGTTGGGTAGATCTTAGAGATCGTTATGGAATTACCCAATTGATTTTCGATGCGGAACGCAGCGATGAAACCATGGTGAACACGGCTAAAAATTTAGGAAGGGAAACCGTTATTAGCGTTCGTGGAACTGTGATTAAACGTGATGCAGCCAATCCAAAAATGGCGACTGGAGCAATTGAAATTCTTGTCAATGACTTAAACGTGCTTAATGTTTCCAAGACCCCTCCTTTTACCATCGAAGATGAGACTGATGGTGGTGATGATCTTAGAGCAAAATTCCGTTATTTAGACATACGTAGACGTCCAGTTAGAGACAACCTTATCTTTAGGCATCGCGTGAGCATGGAGGTGAGAAACTACCTCTCTAATGCAGGATTTATAGATGTTGAAACCCCTTACCTTATCAAATCAACTCCAGAAGGAGCTAGAGATTTTGTGGTGCCCTCACGAATGAATCAAGGTCAATTTTACGCCCTTCCCCAATCACCTCAAACATTTAAGCAATTGCTTATGGTAGGTGGAATGGATCGCTACTTTCAAATCGTGAAGTGTTTTAGAGATGAAGATCTTAGAGCAGATCGACAACCAGAGTTCACTCAGATCGACTGTGAAATGGCTTTTGTAGAACAAGAAGACATTCTTCAAACTTTTGAAGGTTTGACCCGTCATTTACTTAAAGAAATCAAAGGAGTAGAACTGGATCAATTCCCGAGAATGCCTTATGAAGAAGCGATCAAACGTTATGGAAATGACAAGCCTGATATCCGATTTGGGATGGAGTTTGGTGAGCTCAATGAAGTCGCTCAACATAAAGATTTTACGGTATTTAATTCCGCTGAACTCGTAGTTGGAATTGCAGTGCCAAAAGGAAATTCCTATACCAGAAAAGAAATTGATCAACTCATCGATTGGGTCAGAAGACCTCAAGTAGGAGCCAAAGGAATGGTGTATGTTCGTTGTAATGAGGATGGAACCTATAAATCATCCGTTGATAAATTCTATGATCAAGAAGATTTAGCGGCATGGGCTACAGCTACTAATGCCGTTCCAGGGGATTTAATCTGTGTGCTTTCTGGAGATGTGAGCACTACTAGAACGCAGCTTTCGGCCTTACGAATGGAACTCGCAGAACGATTAGGGCTTCGAAAAGCTGATGAATTCGCTCCATTATGGGTGGTTGATTTCCCATTGCTTGAACAAGATGAAGAAACGGGTAATTGGCATGCGATGCACCACCCTTTTACTGCACCAAAACCAGAAGAACTATCCTTATTAGAAAGCAATCCTGGAGCAGTACACGCCAATGCCTATGATCTAGTGCTCAACGGAAATGAAATCGGTGGAGGATCGATTCGTATTCATGATAGAGTAACTCAAGAACTCTTATTTAAACTCCTAGGGTTTAGTGAAGCGGAAGCACAAGCGCAGTTTGGCTTCTTGATGGATGCCTTTCAATATGGTGCGCCACCTCATGGTGGGCTTGCCTTTGGATTGGATCGTCTTGTCGCCATTTTAGGAGGACAAGAATCCATTAGAGATTTTATTGCCTTCCCAAAAAACAATGCTGGAAGAGACGTAATGATCGACGCACCAGCAGCATTAGACCAAGAACAACTAACTGAATTAAAGCTGCGTGTCAACCTAGAAGAATAATCCTTCTATGGACCAAAAATTAACATATTACCGTCATCAGTTCAATAGGTATTTTCGACTTTTATTGAAGCGCTTTCTCGTATGGAGGGTCAAGCATATTCCTGAAAAACAATTCATTCTTATTCTCAGTGGTGTTATTGGAATTACCTCGGGACTAGGAGCGATGATCTTAAAAAATCTCACCCACTTTATTCAGTGGCTTTTAGAAGGTAACTTGGTAGAAGATGTTCATAAAGCCTTATATTTCATCTTTCCATTGATTGGTTTTGCACTCGCCTATTTAATGATGAAATACGTGATTAAACATAAGGTTTCTCACGGTATTCCAACAACCCTGTATAGCATCTCAAAGGGAAAGGCCAAGATGAAACGCTATCAGATTTTTGGTTCAATTCTTACGGCACCACTTACCGTTGGTTTTGGAGGTTCTGTTGGGCTGGAAGGCCCTACGGTAGCTACTGGAGCTGCCATCAGTTCCAATATTGCTCAACTCGTACACATCAATCAAAAAAACAGGAATTTACTCATAGGAGCTGCCGCTGCAGGAGCGCTTTCATCAATTTTCAAGGCCCCTATTGCTGCTATTATATTTGCAGTTGAGGTGTTTAGTTTAGACCTCACGGTAGTATCGATGCTTCCCCTACTGATTGCCTCTATTTCAGCGATTTTAACCTCGTACCTCTTTTTTGGTTCCCAAACCCTTTTACCCTTTGAAATCAGTCAAGAATTTAATGCAAAAAACCTCCCTTTTTACGTGCTTCTTGGTGGTGTAACAGGAGTGGTTTCTATTTATTTTACCATCATCTATGAAAAAGTGCAAGATTTTTTTGAACGATTTAAATCCTCTTGGGTTAGGGTAGGTATCGGAGGTGTTTCTTTAGGAGCGTTGATTTTTTTATTTCCACCACTCTATGGGGAAGGTTTTGAAGTTATCAACCAATTGTTACACGACAACTATGATCAAGTAGTCTTTAGTAATCTTGATTGGTTTAGTGATAGTGCCTACGGTATTTTAGTACTACTCCTGATCGTTGGACTTTTAAAGATCGTAGCCACTTCGATCAGTTTTGGTGCCGGTGGTGTTGGAGGAATCTTTGCTCCAACGCTTTTTATGGGAGCTGTTTTTGGTCACTTGGTGGCTAAATTTATTCAAATTACTGGACTTTCAAATTCTATATCTACTTCAAACTTTACACTTTTAGGAATGAGTGGACTCATGGCTGGAGTGCTACATGCTCCCCTCACTGCTATCTTCCTTATTGCGGAAGTAACCGGAGGTTATGAGCTCTTTATTCCGCTAATGATAACTGCCACCATCGGGTATGCTATTACCAAAAACTTCCTTCCTCATTCGGTCTATGCCATGGAATTAGGGAGAAAAGGAGACTTGATTACTCATGATAAAGATCATGCTGTATTAACGCTGATGGACATCGATTCCGTTATTGAAACTAATTTTATTCCTGTTCATCCCACAATGAATTTAGGAGAAATGATCCATGGTGCTGTTGTAAAATCCAATAGAAACATCTTTCCGGTAGTCGATCCAGATACGCATAAATTTTTGGGAATAATTCTATTAGATGACATCAGGTCTAAGATGTTTAAACCCGAACTATACAAGGAGCTCTTTGTTGCAGAGCTCATGCATGCCGCTCCAGAGCTTATTGAATTAGAAATAGACAAAATGACGTATATCATGGATAAGTTTGAACGCTCAGGTGCATGGAACCTTCCTATTGTTAAAAATGGCGTCTATCAAGGTTTTATCTCAAAATCAAAACTACTTACCGCATATAGAAGAAAATTAATTCACTTTACCCGTTAATTATGAGAAGCATCATCCTAATAGCCAGTTTATTGTGTTTTGCATCGATTGGATATGGTTTTTACCTCAAAGAACAAGCAGCTGCAGATGGAGATTTCTATATTGGACTTGGTACTGCATGCTTATTTTTAATCGTCATGCCTGTTTTTGTGTTCCGTGAGTCCAAAGGAAAAAAGATGAAAGATTATTCGTTGACAAAAGAAAACATTGAAAAAATGAGAGAAAATCAAGAAAAACCCTAAAATTAAAACAATATTTTTTCATTTTTTTAAAATAAATCGTTGAGCCATTAAATAAAGCCTACATTTGCAGTATAATTATTTAATATTTTTTAATGACTGGAACAGTAAAATTTTTTAATGAATCTAAAGGTTATGGATTCATTACTAACGACGAAAATGGAAGCGATGTATTCGTACACGTAACTGCTTTAAACGGCATTGACCTCAACGAAGGAGACAAAGTCTCTTATGATGAAGAAGATGGAAAAAAAGGAACCGTTGCCGTAAATGTAGATCTTATTGATTAATATCTTTTTGAATGCATAGAACAGAATCCTCGAAGCAATTCGGGGATTTTTTTTTATATTTAATTCTATGAAATTCAAAGAACTCGTCTTACTTATTCTCTTGATCATACCATTGGCATACTTAGGTGGTATATGGGAATCATTACCCCAAGAGGTGCCGCTCCATTGGAATGCCAAAGGGGAAATAGACCGAATAGGAAGCAAAAATGAACTCTTGATTGTTATTAGTTCGATGACTATTCCCCTCTATATAATTCTGTCAGTGATTCCCTTTATTGACCCCAAAAAAAAGGTTAAGTTCAATTCTAAAGGGTATTATCAGATTCGTTTGCTTTTACAGCTGTTTATAGCAGTAATGTCCTTATTTATTATTCACGCTACTGTTGAACAATCATTAGGATCACCCAATCTCCTCTTGGGATTGGTTGGCGCCTTATTTATCGGTTTGGGTTATACTTTTAATTCGATCCATTCCAATTACTTCATTGGCATACGAACGCCATGGACCCTAGAAGATCCTGAAAATTGGAAAAAGACGCATTCGCTTGCCGCTCCATTATGGAAAATTGGAGGAGGAGTCATTATGCTGTTAAGTTTAATTTTATCAGATGAATTTTTCTTCTATCTCTTTATGGGGCTAGTACTTTTAATGGCCGTAATTCCGATAGGATATTCTTTTTGGTATTTTAAAAAGTCGTCTAACTAATCCCTTAGCGCTTGTTCTTAAAAAAGGACTTCATCAAGTCTGCTGCTGCTGATTCCATCACACCAGATACGATCTCGGTTTTGGGATGCAGTGTAACACCAGTAGAAAGCCCTCCTCTTTTAGGGTCTGAAGCCCCATAAACTACTTTTTTAAGTTGACTCCAATACAAGGCTCCACTACACATAACACAGGGCTCTAGACTCACATACAGCGTACATTGATTAAGGTACTTTCCTCCCAGAAAATGACTAGCAGCTGTGATGGCTTGCATCTCTGCATGTGCCGTAACATCGGTAAGTTGTTCGGTCAAATTATGGGCTCTTGCAATGATTCGATTAGCAACAACGACAACCGCTCCAACAGGAACCTCCCCTTTATCAAAAGCAATTTGAGCTTCTTCTAAAGCCTTCTTCATGAAATAGTGATCATCAAATGGATTCATGGTTTAAAGATATGTTTTTATAGCACGACTCAAAAACATATCTTTGATACAAATTTTCATTATGATTCGATGGTTAGGCGCTTTTATTGGCTATGCACTTTTGAGGTTTCCTGGAGCAATCTTAGGTTTTTTAATCGGTAGCTTTGTCGATCAATTCAACAAGGGAGGAACTCAACGCGTTTTTACTTCGAGCACTAGGGTCTCTTCTCAAGATTTTGAATTGCATCTATTATCCCTTTGTGCCTTAGTCATTAAAGCGGATGGACACGTTAGTGAAGCCGAGCGTACTTATGTGCAACAGTACTTTATTCGAACGTATGGTGCTGCTAGAGCAAATCATATTTTTAAAACGTTCAATACACAAGTTGACAAAAAAGATATAAATGCCTTAAAGATTTGCGGTGAACTTAACGCCATGGTCTCCTATCCAATGCGTCTTCAACTGCTGCATTTTTTATTTGCTATCGCCAACAGTGATGGAGGTATTCATCCGCTAGAAGTAGAACGACTCACTGAAATTGCTTCGTATCTCAAGATTAAAACACTTGATTTTAGATCGATTAAAGCTATGTTTATCGTCTCGACCACTTCTTCTTACGAAATCTTAGAAATTCAAAAGTCTGCTACAGATGCTGAAGTAAAAAAAGCCTATAGAGCTATGGCAAAAAAATACCATCCAGATCGTGTCATAACAGAAGATGAAGCAATTAAAAAAGGGGCTGAAGAAAAGTTTAAACAAGTTCAACAGGCGTATGAAGCCATTTGTAAAGAGCGAGGAATATGATTGAAACCATCTTATTTTACATCAAATTAGGAGTACTTCATGTACTGGATTTAGGGGCTTATGACCACCTGCTATTTTTATCAGCAATGGCGCTTCCCTTTAGTTTTGGAAAAAATAAAACACTATTTTCCCTGGTAACAGTGTTTACGATCACTCATTGTACTTCTTTGGCGCTATCTTCCTATGAATTGATCCAAGTCAATACCAGTCTTATCGAATTTTTAATTCCTTTGAGTATAGTATTGATGGCTTTTTTTGATTATAAATCCATCCATCAATTAACTCAAAAAAGCTTGAATTTTCATCTGTTAGCAACCGCACTTTTTGGTTTGATCCACGGATTTGGATTCTCTAATTATTTTAAGATGCTCATGGGTCAAACGCAAGATAAATTAACCGGGCTGGTCTCTTTTGCCATTGGCCTTGAAGTCGCTCAATTGATCATTATTACGATGGTTGTCCTCTTAATTATTGTCTTCAGATACCTTAATCTTCAAAAGGAGGTCATCATCAAATGGGGGGCGCTTTTGATCGGGCTCTTGAGTATGCCACTTCTTTACACTACCTTTACGGCACTTTTTTAAGCTATGAGCAACGAAAAAAAACAACTCAAATACGATATAGCCTATTTAAAAATGGCTAAGGAATGGGGTGCTTTGTCGTATTGTAACCGAAAACAGGTAGGGGCTATTATGGTGAAAGACCGAATGATTATCTCCGATGGTTACAATGGTACCCCGTCTGGTTTTGAAAATATGTGTGAGGATGAAGAGGGTTATACCAAATGGTATGTTTTACATGCTGAGGCTAATGCTATCTCAAAAGTAGCTGCTTCGACGCACTCTTGTAAAGGCGCAACTCTTTATATTACCCTATCTCCTTGTAAGGAATGTAGTAAGCTCATTCATCAATCAGGAATTAAACGCGTAGTATATGCCAATGCCTATAAAGATCTATCGGGAATAGAATTTTTAGCGTCTGCGGGAGTAGAAACACAACATTTACCGCTGGAAAACTAGTTGAACTTCGGTTTTTTCTTATGAAGAAACGCCTGTGTTCCCTCTGTAAAGTCTTGGGTATCAAAACACCTTCCAAAATTTTCAATTTCAACGGCAAACCCTTCAGGGGTATCCGAGGCATTAACCGCATCGATGGCTAGTGCAATCGCACTGCTTGAATTTTGAGCGATCTTCGCCGCTAAATTTAGACAAACCTCTACTAAGGTAGCGTGTGGTACAACCCGATTGACTAATCCCCAGGCGGCTGCTTTTTGAGCATCAATCATCCCTGCGGTGCAAATCATCTCTAACGCTCTTCCTTTACCGATAAGTTTAGGAAGACGCTGGGTCCCTCCATAACCAGGTATCAGCCCTAATGATACTTCGGGAAGCCCCATCATCGCTTGATCTGATGCAATTCGAATATGTGCTGCCATAGCAAGCTCCAGACCACCACCAAGGGCATACCCATTAATCGCTGCAATAATTGGTTTAGGACAATTCGCTATAGCATCAAAGACCATCTCATGTCCACTTTTGGAGAGTTCCTCTCCCTGAGCGGCATTGAAATCAGAAAATTCAGCAATATCAGCACCTGCTACAAAAGCCTTATCTCCAGCACCACTAATTAGTATAACGCGAACGCGATGCTCTTGTATCAATTCTTCAAGAGCTTGACTGATTTCTGAAAGCGTTTCCCGATGAAGCGCATTGAGCTTTTTGGGTCGATCAATGAGTACAAGTGCACTATGCTGCTGATACGTGATTTTAAGATGCTTAAACTTCATTTGTTAGGGATTAAATCGGGATTTCAATGGTGAATATACTTCCTTGTTGAAGTTGACTCTCACAATTGATAGTCCCCTTATAATTTTCTACGATCGATTTCACCATTCCAAGCCCAAGTCCCATTCCTGAACTCTTAGTGGTGAATTTGGGTTCAAAGATCTTGTGGATATAGGCAGGGTCAATTCCTTTGCCATTGTCCTTTATGGTCAGTCTAAAATAGTGATCAAAGGCACAAAGTTCGACCTCAATTAATGGCTCTTCCACCTCTTCACAAGCCTGAATAGCATTTTTAACTAAATTGGTAATAATACGAATCAACTGGGTTCGATCAAACTTAACCAGCAACTGTTTTTTACTTGCTTTAAAGTTGATATAGGACTTAGAAAACAACGATAAGGCAAGACCTGTAATTTTATTGACATCGATTTCATCGTTCTGTTGTGCTGGCATCTGAGCAAAATCTGAAAAGGCAGAAGCGATATAACTCAAGGTGTCTATTTGTTCTAATAGAATTTGAGTATGTGCTTTTAAAGTTTCTTTTGCTTTAGGATCCTGAGGATCAAATTGCTGTTCAAAGAGCTGTAAGTTTAATCGCATCGGCGTCAATGGATTTTTAATCTCATGAGCTACCTGCTTTGCCATTTCTCGCCAAGCTTGTTCGCGTTCACTTTTAGCTAATTTTTGAGCACTGCCCTTAAGTTGGTCAATCATTCCATTATAAGCCTCAATAAACACCTTCATTTCTGGGCTGGCATTAACCGCTATAATCTTTTCAAAAGAAGAGTCTAAATCCGTACGCTGTAAGGTCTCTGAAATCGTTTTAAATGATCGTGTGATATACGAAGAAAACAAATAGGCAATGGCGATTGCTATGAGTAATAAGATCACATAAACAATGGTCAATCGACCTAAAAATTCATTGAGCTCCTTATCGTTAAAACTGTTATCTTGAAAATAAGGGAGGTGTAGTATACAGATGGGGATATTCTCTTCATCAACGATATAGCGATAGGAAGAAAGGTAGGTGACCCCTTCCATAGTTGATTCATTGACATGTCGATCTTTGGAAACTTTTAGTTGTTGTATAATTTCATCAGGAACATGGCTGGGTGTGGGTATAAGCTCTTGATCAAACATTCCCGTTGCCAACAATGGACCATCTACTGCATAAACATTAAAATTGATACTTTGAATGTAGGAAATCATTCCTATTTCCTTCTCTAAATATTCCTTGAGACTTTCATCAGATTGACGATGTTCGTGCGCTAAGACGCCTAGAATACTTCGCTCCACTTGAGATTCCTTGCGTTCTAGACGATCTTGATGATAATCTTTAGACTGTTCCGTATACTGATAAATCGTCATTCCAGCAATCAGCGCAGAGGCAAAAACTACCAAGGCAATCATGGTTAAAAAGATTCTAAATCGTAAAGAAATATTAGTCATACTCATAAAATTCAATCACTAAGGTACTAAAAAGCACCATTTAACATCAATGAATTGTAACTCCTTTAAGCTTTATTTAAGATTATATACATGATCACGTGGGTAATTTTAGTTATTTTTGCACACAAAAATTAACACTATGTATCCAGACGAATTAGTAGCCCCAATGAGAGCGGAACTCTCACAAAGAGGTTTTGAAGATTTATATACTGCTCAAGAAGTTGTTGACGCCCTTACTAGACAAGGGACCACCTTGCTTGTCGTTAACTCTGTTTGTGGATGTGCTGCTGGTGCTGCACGCCCTGCCGCAGTTATGAGCTTAGCCAATGAAAAAACTCCAGATCATAAAGTGGCTGTTTTTGCAGGAGCCGATTTTGAAGCTGTGGAAAAAGCTCGAGAACTCTTGTTGCCATTTCCTCCATCTTCCCCTTGCATTGCCTTATTTAAAGATGGTGAATTGGTGCATATGATCGAACGACATCATATCGAAGGAAGACCAGCAGATCTAATTGCTGATAACCTGAAAGCAGCTTTTAACGAATTCTGTTAAGCTTGAACAAGCTTTTAGCCTATCCACTGAGTATTCTTTACAATCTTTTTTTTGGATTGACGCTTCTTGTGTTTCATCCTATTCAGTGGATATGCTTAAATCTTCTAGGATATAACGCTCACAAAGCATCCGTATCCATAATGAATTTCTTTCTGGTACTTTGGACTAGAATTTTAGGGACCCGTTATAGCTTTTACAGTGAGCGAGCCCTTCCCAAGGATCGACCCGTCATCATTGTTGCTAATCACCAAAGCCTTTATGATATTCCATACCTTATTTGGAAACTTAGAAGCTTACATCCAAAATTTGTTGCCAAAAAAGAATTAGGGAAAGGAATTCCATCGGTCTCCTTTAATTTAAAACATGGAGGATCCGTTCTAATCGATCGTAAAAATCCTGATCAATCTCTAAAAGCTATTGCATCTTTAGGTGCTTATATCGAACAATACCATCGAGCTGCAATTATTTTTCCAGAGGGAACAAGATCAAAAGATGGTCACCCAAGAACATTTAAAAAAGCGGGTTTAAAAACCTTATTAGAACACAGTCCTAATGCAGTACTACTTCCGATTAGTATCAGTAATTCTTGGAAGATGCATCGCTGGGGGAGTTTTCCCAACGGAATTGGTGTTCATTTAAAATTTTATCTTCACGCACCCCTAGAATGTACAGGAGCTATAGACGAGTTGATCGTTAAGATGGAAGAACTAATTAAATCTAGAATTTATAACTCATGAGTAAGAAAGGCGTATTAGTAATCAATTTAGGATCTCCAGAGAGTCCAACAGCTAAGGATGTTAAACCCTATTTAGCTGAGTTTTTAATGGATGAACGGGTAATAGATCTTCCAAAGTGGTTAAGAACTTTTTTAGTCAAAGGAATCATCTTAAATACCCGGCCAAAAAAATCGGCAGCTGCCTATCAAAAAATATGGTGGGAGGAAGGATCACCCTTAATCGTTATTTCGGAACGTTTTACTGAAAAACTTCGGTCAAAGCTGGCAATGCCTGTTGTATTAGGAATGCGTTATGGAATGATGAGTATTCAAAAGGCGTTAAAAGAACTTGAAGATCAAGGAGTTGAAGAGGTCTTTGTCCTTCCAATGTATCCCCAATATGCGATGAGTTCCTATGAGACTGTAGCGGTGAAAACAAAAGAGGTGCAAGAGGAATTTTTTCCTTCTATGAAACTCAGTTTTAAAAAGGCATTTTATAATGAAGCTGACTATATTGAGGTCTTAGCGGCAGATGTAAAAGAAAAGATTAAAGGAAAAGATTACGATCATATTCTTGTATCCTATCACGGAATTCCTGAACGTCATATTAGAAAAAGTGACATTACCAAATCACATTGTAAAATGGATGGTCTGTGTTGTGTGACAGACTCCAAAGCTCACCAGTTTTGTTATAAGCACCAATGCGTAACTACCACTAATTTATTGAGAAAAACACTAGGGGAATCCGATGAAAACCTCACCCATTCCTTTCAGTCTCGTTTAGGTTCTGATGCGTGGATTAAACCCTATACCGATAAAGAATTTGAACGTCTTGCGAAGGAAGGAAAGAAAAAGTTACTTGTTATAACTCCTGCCTTTGTTGCCGATTGTTTAGAAACCCTTGAAGAAATTGCTATGGAAGGTAAAGAACAATTCTTAGAAGCTGGTGGAGCGACTTACGAACATATTTCATGTTTGAATGATGGAGAATCTTGGGTCAATTTAGTAGCGAACTGGGTAACAACTTGGACCAATCAGAACTAATTTATTGATTAAATTTTAGTTCGATCAACGCGCTAAGACTCCTTAGGACTATAAATCGCCCCTGGAGCAAACACTACTACATCAGCCATTAATGTGATTACCCTAAGTTGTCGCTGTTGTTCTCCTGGTATAGGTTTACGGGCTTGATGTGCTGAAACAGGCCCTCCCAACAAGGTAGCACAACTACTGGTGAGTAAAAGAACGATTCCTAAAAGGAGGGTCACCATGAATGAAGCCTCATTAATGAATCAACTATTCGCTATTTTTTTCTAAATTAGTTACTCTAGTGTTATAATACCTAAACTTAGCAAATGAAAAAATATCCCCTCTTAAGCTTGCTGTTACTAGTGACCTTAGTCATGTCGCCTATACAAGAAACCTTTGGGCAAAAAAGAAAAAAGACCCCTACCCTAAGATATAACCAAGAACTCTATAGCAGTTTACAATACAGGCTGATCGGACCCTTTAGAGGAGGAAGATCTGCTGCAGTAACTGGTGTTCCTGGTCAAGAGAACCTCTATTATATGGGTACTACCGGAGGTGGCGTTTGGAAATCATCCGATGCTGGACAACACTGGGACAATATTTCTGATGGATTTTTTGGTGGAAGCATAGGAGCTGTAAGTGTGGCTCCTTCTGATCATAATGTCATTTATGTTGGTGGTGGTGAAGGGACTGTTCGAGGAAATGTGTCTTCTGGATATGGCGTCTTTAAAAGTATCGATGCAGGTAAAACTTGGACACACATGGGTCTTGCCAACTCAAGACATATTCCTAGAATTCGAGTAAATCCTACTAATGCTGATATTGTATATGCTGCGGTACTTGGGAATATCTACAACGCCAATGAAGATCGAGGGGTTTATAAAAGTACCGATGGCGGGAGAACGTGGAGAAAAACACTTTTTGCGAATGGACAAGCGGGCGCTGTTGATTTAATCATTGATCCCAACAACCCTCGAGTACTCTATGCGTCAACTTGGAGGATTCAACGAACTCCTTATAGCTTAAGTTCTGGAGGTGAAGGTTCTGCACTTTGGAAATCTACCGATGCTGGCGAAACGTGGACCGAAATCTCATCTCATAAAGGGTTTGCACAAGGCACCCTTGGTATAATTGGGGTAACAGTTTCTCCATTGAACTCAGACCGTATTTGGGCGATAGTGGAAAACAAAGATCAAGGTGGGCTTTATCGATCTGATGATGGAGGTGCTACTTGGAACTTGATCAATTCGGAGCGTAAGCTTCGTCAAAGAGCTTGGTATTACACTAAAGTATATGCCGATACTCAAGAGCTCAATACCGTGTATGTGATGAATGTACAGTATCATAAATCAACCGATGGCGGAAAGACCTTTACTGCGCATAACGCTCCTCATGGAGATCATCACGACTTATGGATCGCGCCAGAAAATAACCAACGGATGATTATCGCGGATGATGGTGGCGGACAAGTTTCGAATGATGGTGGTACCACTTGGTCAACCTACAGCAATCAGCCCACTGCACAATTTTACAGAGTCACTACCGACAGTAGTTTCCCTTATAAGATTTTAGCGGCTCAACAGGACAACTCTACCGTTCGCATCAATCACCGTTCTGACGGCTACGCCATCACTGAAGATGATTGGGAGTCTACTGCAGGAGGAGAGTCAGCACATATCGCTGTAGACCCGTTAAATAATTCGATTGTATATGGGGGTTCCTATGATGGTTTCTTAACCAGAGTTAATCATGATAAGGGAACTGTTAGAGGAATTAATGTTTGGCCTGACAACCCTATGGGAGCTGGAGCTGAAGCGATGAAGTATCGCTTTCAATGGAATTTTCCTATTATGTTCTCTAAACACAATCCTAAGGCCTTATACGCGCTCTCAAATCACGTACATCGTTCGACCAATGAAGGACAACATTGGGAATTGCTCTCTGAAGATCTGACCAGGAATGAACCTTCTAAATTAAAATCAAGTGGAGGTCCTATTACACAAGACAATACTTCTGTTGAATACTATGGAACGTTATTTGCGATGGATGAGAGTCCTCTTAAAGAAGGAATCCTATGGGTCGGTTCTGATGACGGATTGGTTCACCTTTCTAAAGACAATGGAAAAAGTTGGAGCAATGTCACTCCAAAACAACTGCCTACCTGGGCGATGGTCAATAGTATTGATGCTTCCCATTTTGATCAAGGAACTGCCTATATAGCGGCAACACTTTACAAAGAAGGTGATTTTAGACCCTACCTCTACAAAACCAATGATTTTGGAGAAAGTTGGACGACCATTACATCGGGCATACCCCCGGAGCATTTTACCCGTGTGATCAGGGCAGATCACACCCGCAAAGGACTTTTATATGCGGGAACAGAAACTGGAATGTACATTTCATTTGATGATGGCGCAAGCTGGAGCTCATTTCAACTTAATTTACCAATCGTCCCAATTACTGATTTAACGATCAAAGACAATAACCTTATTGTAGCTACCCAGGGTAGATCACTTTGGATTATTGATGATTTAAGTGTGTTACATCAGCTGAATACTACTGATATCGATTCTGCTATTCTATATCAACCTAAAGATTCTTATCGAACTAAAGGAGGTGGTGGTACTGCTTCTAATACGGCAGGGACCAATCACCCTAATGGAGTGATCACTCATTTTTATTTGCCCAATGATACGTCTACTGTAACATTACGATTCACCAATGCTATAGGTGATACACTGGCAACATTTGGTACTGAAGAACAAGAAAAGAACAATAAACTTACCATTAAAAAAGGAGGTAACACATTGGTATGGAATACCAGAGGTCTTGGAGCAGAAAAATTAGAGGGCATGATCCTTTGGTGGGCAAATCTCAACGGTCCAAAAGCGGTTCCTGGCACCTATGCTGTTCATTTAGAAGTTGATGGTCAATCCCAAAAACAATCTTTTAAAATTCTTGCGGATCCTAGAGCGGAATCTTCGATTGAGGAGATGCAGGCTCAATTTGACTTTATCACTAAGGTCAACACAACGATCAATAAAGCCCACGAATCCATCAAAACCATCAGAGCTACTACTAAACAATTAGCTGCTTTTCAAAAGCAGTATAAGGATGATCAGGCCGTTAGTGAACTTGTAGAAAAAGCG